>Ga0213859_10001310_pt1 | contig 11090 bp, 11 predicted proteins | sample PICome_2_FD_160133 | JGI IMG/M metagenome (GOLD analysis project Ga0213859, IMG submission 160133) | Coastal seawater microbial communities near Pivers Island, North Carolina, United States - PICO304 | ecosystem: Environmental > Aquatic > Marine > Coastal | place: USA: North Carolina... | reverse complement strand
AGGAATGCAGCCGGCGTTAGACCACCGCGGTATTTAATTATTGAATGAATTGTACGTTTTTCAGTTAATTTATCAACTGACTTTTTTTTTGAATCAGTTAATAAATTCATTGAACAATATTTTTTAATATACCAGTACCTATATAATTTTGCGAGACAAACAAGAAAAAGACCAGTTCCAAATCCTATATAAATGGACCTTAAATATATACGGGCTGCATTGTTAAGATCCAAATAATCGAAAATTTTTTCTAACAAACCGAAGAAGAAAGATTGTTTCATAAGATTTCCTTTTATACTTAAATTATTTTAATATCCTTACATTTTTAGTTCCTACTTCCTTCGAATTTCAGTTTAAATAAATAAAAGTTAAAATGAAATGGTAACTTAACTTTTTTAATAAGTACCTGTTAATGATTTTTTCTCATTCCATCGTTGTAGAACAACTGTGTTTGAGCCGTCTTCATTTTGTTGATATTTAATTGGTTGGAAACCGATTTTTTGACTTTCACCAACAATAACTTCACCTGCATATTGTTTTGCAATGTTATTAATGAATCCAGTAATTGAATCACGTTGTTCCCAAAAACTTGTATCTGCAACTAACTCATATTCTTGACCATTCCAACAGAACTCAATATCATACCCATTTGATTGACTAATACGAAGGTTAATATTGATATCGTATGATTTTGAATCATCAATTTTCGTCATTTTCTTTTGTCGAGTATGAGCAATGTCTAATTTATTTAAGGCTTTTTCTAAGTAAAATAAATTCTGAAAGCGCGTTTCGATATGTGTAAAATGTGACATAAAAGTTTATATTAGATTTATGATTAATATATTTAATTTTTATTATACGTCATAAACTGTATAAATATTAGTCTATATTTTGTTTTTATTGGCTATTGAAATAATAAAAAAGCACTTTTTTGTGCTTTTTTATTGTATGACTAAGAATTAACTTCAATGATATTAGCTTTTTGTAATAAATTTGCAACTGTTTGAGTTGGTTTTACACCATAACCTAACCATTTCGTGATTTTTTCAGTATTGAAATATGATTGTTTCGTGATTGGGTTGTAGTACCCTACTTCATCTACTGGACGACCCTCACGTCGTGCTGTATTTTCCATAACCACTAAACGGTAAGATGGTTGTCTCTTACGTCCACCGCGTTTTAATCGTAATTTTAACATAATTAATTTTTATAGATAATATAAATTAAAGAATATAAGCTGATTTTTATCGTCTTGAGTAGTACTCAATAACTAATAATTCATCTAAATTAAGTAAAAGCTCATTTCGATCACAATAGTTTGTAACAGTTGCTTCCATTTTTGCTTTATCAAATTTTAAATGACTTGGCACTTCTGTTAATGTTGCATTTTGTAGATTTCGTTCGACTAAATTTTTAGACGCAGTTTTTGGCTTTACACCAATAACATCATTAATGCGACATTGGAAACTTGCAATACTCACAACATTTTCATTTACGACAATATGTCCGTGATTAACTAATTGACGTGCAGCTGCAATAGTTGAAGCAAAACCTAAGTTAAAACAAATTGTATCTAGACGCATCTCTAGTAATTGTAATAATACTAGACCCGTAACACCTTCACGTCGACGAGCTTCTTTAATATAACGGTAAAGTTGACTTTCAGTTATACCATAATTAAATTTTAGTTTTTGCTTTTCTTCTAAACGAATACCGTATTCGGTTGGTTTTTTATTATTACCATCTCCGTCTCCATTACCATGTTGGCCAGGACGACCTGCTTTTTTCGACTGCTTCTGTGTTAAGCCAGGTAATACACCTAAACGTCTTGTAATTCGTAATTTTGGTCCACGATAGCGTGCCATAAAGTTTTACTGATTATTTGTTATAGTTAATTTTTTCTAGATCTTAGTACAAACAATTTTAATAGGGCGAGTGACCGGACTTGAACCGGCGAATGGCGGAATCACAACCCACTGCCTTAACCACTTGGCCACACCCGCCAAATTGTTTACATTATCATTTTATCAGGTTATATTGATTTACGTCTAGTATACTTTTTATAATAACTAAAATTCATCAAGTTAAAATGAGTAAATTAATCACTTTTTTTTTAAATGGACAACAATACTATAGTAATAACGCTATTAGTCTTTCCGATTTGCTAAATTACTTTAACTACAATTCATCATTATTAGTTTTAGAATATAATGACTTTGTTTGTAATCGTAAAAATTGGGATCAAATAATTATTCAAGAGAATGATAAAATTGAAATTGTCACAATTGTAGGCGGAGGATAATTAAAAATATTTATTTTTAATAATTCTCTTAATTGTGTATTTTAATTCGCTTTTGTAAAGACTAAACCATTACTCTCACTATATCGTTCCATAAAACGCATAAATCGATTCCAAGCTTCCGAACTTTTCATAATATAAATACATTCAATTGATTCAGGTTTTCCATTTACAAATCTTGCATTTACATCTCGTGTTTCTAAAATACCTTCACTATCAATTAAGTACATGCCAGTAATTTCACCTTTCTGGACAGTACTTTTATCAAGAATATTCGGATTTTTAAATCGAAATGTAGCGGTTCCTGTACTTCCATCACGAGATCTCGTTAAACGAACATCCGGTAAAACTTTTTCATCTAATCCTTTTATAAACTGAATCTTAGCTTCCATAAAATATCCTTTTATACGTGAAAAACAAGTTGAATTTTCATTATTTAACTGGGGTGGCAGGATTCGAACCTACGAATGGCGGAGTCAAAGTCCACAGCCTTACCGCTTGGCGACACCCCAAAATAATAACACAGTTGAAGATTAGTTGAATGAATAAGCTATACTTTTTCAACATTTATTGGGCAAGAAGGGATTCGAACCCCTGACACCGTAGTTCGTAGCCACGTGCTCTAGTCCACTGAGCTACAAGCCCTAACTGTGTTATGTAAAACTATATTAACTAATAAATTTGTATTTCGTCAATCTTTATTTGAAAATATTGAAGAATAAAAGAATCCATTGAAAAAGGAAAATGTTTTTTAATTTAGAAATACAAAATCAATATTCTTTTGGATTAACCTATAAAAAATATTAAAATTTTTTTAAAGCAGAGTTAAAAAATAAAGTAAAACTTCTTTATTTAAGCCAAGATTATTTTATTGAAAATTTAATAAAACCATCATATTACCTTGCATAATTATCGTACGTTCCCCTAAAGTAATATTCTGAATATTATTTAAGAAATAACAAAAAATATGGCAAAAAAAATTTTATATCAAGATAATGCTCGTCGAGCTTTAGAGCGTGGTATGGAAATTATGGTTGAAGCTGTTTCAGTGACACTTGGACCAAAAGGTCGAAATGTTGTATTAGAAAAAGCTTATGGTTCACCACAAATTGTAAATGATGGCGTAACAATTGCGAAAGAAATTAGCTTGGAAGATCATATTGAAAACACCGGAGTAGCCTTAATCCGTCAAGCTGCTTCTAAGACAAATGATGTAGCTGGAGATGGAACAACTACAGCAACAGTTTTAGCCTATGCTATGGTAAAAGAAGGTTTAAAAAATGTTGCAGCTGGTGCTAATCCAATTTCCATTAAGCTTGGGATGGAAAAAGCAACACAATACTTGGTGACACAAATTAATGAATTTGCACAACCGGTTGAAGATATTCAAGCCATCCAACAAGTTGCTTCAATCTCAGCAGGGAATGACGATGTAATTGGTTCTTTAATTGCGGATGCATTAGCAAAAGTTGGTAAAGAAGGTGTAATTTCTTTAGAAGAAGGAAAAGGTATTACTACTGAATTAGAAATTACAGAAGGGATGAAATTAGAAAAAGGGTTTATTTCCCCTTATTTCATAACTAATACGGACAAAATGGAAGTGTCGTATGATAACCCATATATTTTATTAACGGATAAACGTATTACTTTAGTTCAACAAGATTTATTACCAATTCTGGAACAAATTACAAAAACGAAACGTCCATTGTTAATTATTGCGGAAGATGTTGAAAAAGAAGCTTTAGCAACGTTAATTCTAAATAAATTACGAGGTATTGTAAATGTTGTTGCAATTCGGGCTCCTGGTTTTGGTGAATTGCGTAAATTAATGTTAGAAGATATTGGTGTTTTAACAGGTGGGACAGTAATCACTCAAGATGCTGGTTTAAGTCTTGAAAATATTCAATTGAATCTTTTAGGTGAAGCACGTCGCGTAATTGTTAGTAAAGAAAGTACAACAATTGTTGGTGAAGGAGCAGAGCTAGAAAATATTAAAGCGCGTTGTGAACAATTAAGAAAGCAATTAAATGTTGCAGACACAGAGTACGAAAAAGAAAAACTCCAAGATCGTATCGCTAAATTATCTGGCGGTATCGCTGTTATTCGTGTTGGTGCAGTTACTGAAACTGAAATGAAAGATAAAAAACTTCGATTAGAAGATGCTATCAATGCCACACGAGCAGCAGTTGAAGAGGGTATTGTACCTGGTGGTGGAGCTACATTAACACATTTATCAGAGAATTTATTAACTTGGGCAAAAGTTAATCTGAAAGAAGATGAATTAATTGGAGCAATGATTATTTCAAGAGCAATTGTGGCACCTCTAAGACGAATTGCTGAAAATGCTGGGATCAATGGTCCTGTAATTATTGAAGAAGTTCAACAGCAAGAATTTGAAATTGGCTACAATGCTGCAACAAATACATTTGGAAATATGTATGACGAAGGTGTTGTTGACCCAGCTAAAGTAACGCGTTCAGGTATTCAAAATGCAACATCAATTGCAAGTATGATCTTAACGACTGAATGTATTATTGTTGATGAAATATAATAATACATTTTTTATAGTCTTTTAGGATAAAAAAGAATTCTAAAGATTCTTTTTAATCTTTAGAATTCTTTTTTTATGATAGCCACCCGTAACTGTGTAACCCTTTTCCTAAGAAGTTAACTCCTAAATAGCAAATCCAGATTACAAAGAATCCTAAACCACCAAGAATTGCTGTCTTTTTACCTTCCCAACCTTTTGTAATGCGCGAATGTAAATAAGTTGCAAAAACAAGCCAAGTAATTAATGCCCATGTTTCTTTTGGATCCCAACTCCAGTATGAACCCCAAGCTTCATTTGCCCAAACTCCACCTGCAATAATTCCAATTGTTAAAAATGGGAAACCTAAACCAATGATTCGATAACTCCAATTATCTAAACTTTGCAATAATTTTAATTTTCCTAATTCAGAGATTTCATCAGCCGGAGCAAATAATTTTGCTTCATAATAATCTAACATAATGTTATATAGCGGCACCGATGATTCATCGATCGATTTTAAATCAACGTCTTGATATTTTGAAATAACTAAAAATAAAAGACATAATAATGAACCCATGATTAAAGTTCCATAACTTAGCATCATCATACTAACATGCATCATTAACCAATTTGATTGTAATGCAGGAACTAGAGGACTTGCTTTTTGCATATCAGCCGATAATGTTAGATTTGCAAATCCATTAATTAATAAAGCTACTGGAATTAAAATAGCACCCATTAATTTACTCTTTGTTTTCAATTCCACATATAAGTAAATTGATAATAGAGTCCACGTTAAAAACAGCAATGATTCATATAGATTACTTAATGGGAAATAACCTGCAACGATCCATCGTGAACAAAGAATAAAGAATAATAAAATATTTGCTACAATTGCACTTATTCTACCAACTTGATATAGATTTTTCGTTGATTTTGAAAACGATAAACTAATCCAATAGATAGTCATTGCGAATAATAAAATTCCGAAAACGAGATTTGATGAAAAATTTTGAATACTATCCCAGTTCATTATGATTCGTGAATAAATTTTTTATATAAATTGTTTAACACTTTATTATTTTACTAAAAATTAACAGAATTTGACGAATTTTCTTAGGATAATTCAGTGGGAAAGCCATTCAAAAATTTATAATCAAATGAAAAAAATGCTATTTTAATTACATTAAATTTTTCGCTTTAAGATTCTAGGGATGAATTTTTTAGCGAATTTGTTGTTAAATTTCAAAATGATTTTAAAACCTAGGCATTGATATTTAATATAAAATTTGAATTGACACTCCGAATCCTTTGCAAGTAATATGCTTTTAATCTTGAAGAAAAATATATTATGTCTGCAACAAAGAAATACGAAATGATGATCCTTTTAACAGAGGAATTTAACGATAGTGAATTAAAAACATGGGCTTTTAATTATGCGAAATCTTTAAGTAAATTAAGTGCTTCCGAAATTTCAGTAATTTCACGTGGTAAACGTGATTTAGCGTATGATATCAAAAATCAAAAGAAAGGAAATTTCATCCAAATTAACTTCTCAAGTTTACCAAAATATTTAACTGAGTACACAAAAGATTTAAAATTTGATTCGAATGTTCTTCGTTTTTTAGTTTTAAATAAAAAGTTAACAACACAAAATATTTAAGAAAAATTTTAACATTTGCTTGAATCTATAGAAAAGATATGGTAATATATATTTAGTTACCATATCCTCAGTAGCTCAGTGGTAGAGCAATCGGCTGTTAACCGATTGGTCGTAGGTTCAAATCCTACCTGGGGAGTACTTCTTAAAATTTATATGATGGTTGATAATTCTGATAAATTAAAAATAGGCAATAAACTATTTAATTCACGATTGATGCTTGGGAGTGGAAAATATCGTACTATTGATGATGCTGTTAAAAGTATTGAAAGTAGTGAATGTGATATTGTAACGGTTGCAATCCGGCGTTTACCAACCAATCTCACAAATGATAATACAAGCTTTCTCAAATATTTAGATTGGGAAAAATTATGGCTATTACCTAATACTGCAGGTTCTCAAACAGCCGAAGAAGCAATTCGTATGGCTTATTTAGGGCACGAATTAGCGTGTCAAATTGGTCAAGAAGATAACTTTTTTGTTAAACTCGAAGTTATTTCGGATCCTAAATATTTATTACCTGATCCGATTGGAACATTAAAGGCTGCTGAATTTTTAGTAAAAAAAGGTTTTACTGTATTACCATATATTAACGCGGATCCTATGTTAGCGCTCCACCTTGAAGACTTAGGCTGTGCTACTGTTATGCCATTAGGTTCACCTATTGGGTCAGGACAAGGATTAAATAATTTAGCAAATATTCAAATTATTATTGAAAACGCCAATGTTCCTGTTATCGTTGATGCAGGTATTGGAACACCAAGTGAAGCGACTGCGGCAATGGAATTAGGGGCAGATGGTGTTTTATTAAATACAGCAGTTGCGCAAGCAAATAACCCTGAAAAAATGGCTGCAGCAATGAATTTAGCAGTAAAAGCGGGAAGGTTAGGACATTTAGCTGGAAGAATGGAAAAAAAATACTACGCTAATGCAAGTTCGCCTTTAAAAAATATTAGTCAATCGTTTTCATAGTTAATAAATTATTATAAATAGAATAGATTAAATTTAATCTATTCTATTTATAATAATTTGATCAATTTTTTATTGTTTCTCTTCTGTTAATTGATCTTTAAGATCAATTCCTTCATCTTGATTTTTTTCAGCTTCTTCAATTAAACGAGGATCTACACGGCTATAATCAATATCAACTTTTACATCATTTGTATAACCCGCTAAAGTTCCCTCTTCTTTTACTCGGGAAACTTTTAAAATCGTTCTTGGATATAAAGGTTTTGATAAACATTGTTGCGCTAAACTATCTTCTAGTAAACGCATCACAGCTCGACGTAATGGACGAGCACCGTATACAGGATCATAACCTTCTTCTGTTAGTAAATTACGAACTGAAACATCTACTTCTAGAATTAATTCCTTCTCTTCTAATCGTTTCTGTAAAGAACGAATCATTAAACCACAGATCTCCCAAATATCATATTTCGTTAAATGGTTAAACACGATAATTTCGTCAATACGGTTTAAGAATTCTGGTCGGAAGAATTCTTTTAATTCTTCATTCACTAATTCCGTTACCCTTTCAAAAATAGCTGCATCCTTAATTGGTTCAGGTGTTGGTTCCCAACCTAAACAACCATCTTCATCAATTTGGAAAGCTGGTTTATCTTGTTTTGATTTCGGTTTAATACCACTTTCGCGTTCAATAATTTTTGCACCTAAATTTGTCGTCATGATAATTAAGGTGTTTCGGAAATCAATAGTTCGACCTTTTGAATCTGTTAATCGACCATCATCCAAAATTTGTAATAGTAAATTAAATACATCAGGATGTGCTTTTTCAACCTCATCAAGTAAAACTACTGAATATGGTTTTGTTCGTACAGCTTCTGTTAATTGACCACCTTCATTATAACCAACATAACCAGGAGGCGAACCAATTAATTTTGCTACAGTGTGTTTCTCCATATATTCTGACATATCAAGTCGAATCATAGAGTCTTCACCACCAAACATATATTCTGATAAAGATTTTGTTAACTCAGTTTTACCAACTCCAGTTGGTCCCGCAAAAATGAAACTTGCAATTGGACGATCTGGGTTTCGTAAACCAACTCGTGCACGACGAATAGCTTTTGAAACTGAAACAATCGCATGATGCTGACCAATCATTCTTTCATGTAATGAATCTTCCATTTTTAACAAACGTTTTGATTCAGAATCAGAAATCTTATTTACAGGAATACCTGTCCAACCAGCAATAACTTCAGAAATATCACCTTCTAAAACAGTATCAATTTCTTTTCGTGCTAAGCCTAATGCTTCGTTAGTTAAAATACTTTGTTTCATGATTCGAATGTGTGTTCGTACTTCCATTTCATGATCCACTAATTGTTTAGCAATGTCAAAATCATGTTCTTTGATACTTTCTTCTTTATCACGTAAAGTATCTTGTAACTCTTTTAATAAGCGTTTCATACCACGTGGTAAACGACGATTTTCTAATCGAACTCGAGAACCAGCCTCATCTAATACATCAATAGCTTTATCTGGTAAGAAACGATCTGCAATAAATTTATCTGCCAAGATTGCTGCTTGTTCAACGGCCTTGTCATGATAACTTAGCGTGTGGTGTTCTTCAAATTTTGAGCGTAAACCCATTAAGATCTCAATTGTAACCCCAACACTTGGTTCTTTCACATGAACGGGTTGGAAACGACGTTCTAAGGCAGGATCACGTTCAATATATTTACGATATTCATCAATCGTTGTTGCACCAATACATCGGAACTTACCTCGTGCTAATGCCGGTTTTAAAATATTTGCAGCATCTACTGCACCTTCAGCTGCACCAGCACCTACTAATGTATGAATTTCATCAATAACTAAAATAACCGCTGAATCATTTTGAACTTCTTCAACAATTCGTTTAATTCGTTCTTCAAATTCACCTCGATATTTTGTACCTGCTAAAATCGAACCTAAATCTAATGCCATTAATAAATGACCGTCTAAGAAATCAGGAGCTTTTTCAGCTAAGATTAATTGTGCTAATCCTTCAGCTACTGCTGTTTTACCTACACCTGGTTCCCCAATTAATACTGGGTTATTTTTTCGACGTCTTGCTAAAACCTTAATAACTTCGTGAATTTCAGTATCTCGTCCAATAACTGGATCTAATTTACCATCCACAGCTTCTTTTGAAATATTCTCAGAATATTCATCTAAAGTTGGTGTTGAACTACCTTTTTTCTCACGTTCTAATAAGAATTTTTCTGCTTGCGTTAATGGACGTAAAATTTCTTCCTGGTTTTCTTCGATATACATTAAAATTGTATTTCGTAATTTAGGAATATTTACACCCAATTTTTCTAATGTTCGCATTGCAATACCATCAGATTCGCTAATAACAGCAAGTAGGATATGTTCCGTTCCAACGAAATTTTGACCTAAATCTTTACCTTCATGAACAGCCATTTCTAATACACGTTTTGCACGTGGTGTAAATGGAATTTCTGAAGCAACAAAGCCTGTCCCACGGCCAATATATAATTCAACTTCACGTCGTGCTTTTTTTAAAGTTACTTTTTGTTTCTTTAATGCACGAGCACCAATTCCATGACGTTGCCCAATAATACCTAATAATAATTGCTCAGTCCCAACAAAGTTATGACCCATTCGTCTTGCTTCCTCTTGGGATAGCATAATAACTTTAATTGCACCTTCTGTAAATTTTTCAAACATTTCTTCTCCTTCTCCTTAACTTAGGTGGAAAATTGAATTTTAGTTTTAATTATTTGTTCTTATGAACAAAAACTTAGCTTGTTAATAAATTTATTCTCAACTAAGCCTTTTCTCATCTTGTATCTAATAAACATGGCTAATTACTTACTTTAACATTATACAACAGAATCTCTAAATTTTATAGTGAATTTTATATATTTAACTTTTCAAATCAAGAAAAAAGTAAAAAAATTATTAAAATAGGTTTGATGCTTTATTAAAATTATTCAAAAAAGGAGTATATAAGTATGAAATAGCAAATTAATTATAAAAATTATATTTTTATTGTTTGATTAATAAGCGTAATTATGTCTCGACGGAAAATATGAATTACTAAAAATATTTTCATTAAACCTTTTAAAAATATCTGGAAATTAAATGATAAAGATTCAACATTGTACTTAAGAGAATTTTATAATAAAATATTGGTATATAGATCTAGAAAAATATTATGGATTTCTAGTTTAAATAATTAGATAATATTTACTTTTAACGAAAAAAATTTGATGGAGAGTTTGTGCAACAAAACACATTAACAGTTATATCCCTTTTTGCTGGTGTAAGGGGTTTAGATTTAGGTTTTAAAAATGCTGGTTTTGATGTAATTTGGGCTAATGATTCAAATAAAAAATTAAAAGAAACTTATGAATATAATCATAAGAATACTAAATTTATAATCAAAAAAATTCAAGAATTAGAAATATCCGAAATCCCTGACGCTGATGTAATGATTGGTGGTCCACTTTGTCAATCATGGTCTTTAGCCGGTAATATGCGTGGTATGGATGATGAACGTGGTCAAGTATTTTATAATTACATTAATATTGTGAAAAAAAACAGCCTAAAGCATTTGTTGTAAAAAATGT
>Ga0213859_10001309_pt1 | contig 11090 bp, 12 predicted proteins | sample PICome_2_FD_160133 | JGI IMG/M metagenome (GOLD analysis project Ga0213859, IMG submission 160133) | Coastal seawater microbial communities near Pivers Island, North Carolina, United States - PICO304 | ecosystem: Environmental > Aquatic > Marine > Coastal | place: USA: North Carolina... | reverse complement strand
AGTTTATTCCTTTAATTGAATCTTCATCTACTTGTACTATAACGATATCTTGTTTTTGATTATTTGCAATACCTATTAAGTCAGTTAAGTAAAATTCTCCTTGAGCATTTTTAGTATCTAGTGAGTCAATATTCTCAATTAAGAAATCTGTATTAAAACAATAAACACCTGAATTAATTTCATTAATTTTTCTTTCATCATCATTGCAGTCTTTTTCTTCCACAATTCTTATCTCTTCATTATTTCTAACGACTCTTCCATACCCATGTGGATTTCCCACTATAGAAGTAAGGAATCCTACTGATGAAGATTTAGTTTTTACTTCGCTTATAAGGTTTTGGATATCTCTAGCAACAATGGCTGGAACATCTCCTGGAACAACTAATGTAAATTCAGATTTATTTTCAACAAACATTTCACCGCTAACAACAGTTGCAACTGCATGTCCTGTACCTAATTGATCTTTCTGTAATATATGTTTTGTTGAAGAATGTAATGAATCAATAACCATATCTGATTCATGTCCTACAACTACATATTGGTCTTCAATGAAAGAAAGTGTATCTAATGAATGAGCAAGTATTGATTTACCGAGAACTTTGTGTAAAACCTTAGGCAAGTTGGACTTCATTCTAGTCCCTTTACCTGCTGCTAATACTACGACTGATACACTCATTTATAAAATACTGGCTGGGGGAGAAGGACTCGAACCCTCAACGTTGGGACCAAAACCCAATGTGTTGCCAATTACACCATCCCCCATTTGTTATAAACTTATATTAATCATCATTCTGATACAAACTACAATCAATTTTTTTACAATATTGAATAAAACTAAAACTCTCATTTTCAGGCTTTAATTCTTCTCTTTCTTGGATAATAGAAAAGAAAGATGATCCACTTCCAGACATATAAAATTTGTTAAGATATTTTTCTTGAAGAGCCTCTCTTAAAGAAGCGAGTTCAGGATATACCTTAATAGCAGCTGGCCAAAGATCATTAAAAATTTTAATTTTATTCCATGTATCTGTATCCCTATTTTTAGAATCAAAGGTATCAAATGAATCAAATACTTCCTTAGTGCTCAATCCAACTTTGGGTACTGCAATTAGCAAATCTAAGTCTGTATTTAAATCTAATGGTTCTACAATCTCACCAATCCCCTGAATTACTGAAGAAACACCTTGAATAAAAAATGGAACATCACTACCTACTTCACGAACTATTTCAAGGTTTGAAGGTAAATCTAATTCATAATTATCACAAAGATAACGAATTACTGCTCCTGCATCAGAACTTCCACCACCAAGTCCACTATTGTAAGGAATTTTTTTATCTATATAGATATCAAAGCTTTTATCAAAAGATAGATTATTTTTCCTTATTAGATTTAAAGCTTTATGAATCGTGCTTTCAATTGAATTGAGATTTTCATCACTGAAATTGATAGTATCACTTATTGATTCTTCAATTTCTATATCGTCAAATATATCAATAGGAATCATCAGAGAAGAAAGTTCATGTAAATTGTCTTGTTTTTCAGAAAAAATTTCCAAATTCAAATTTATTTTTGCAGATGTTCTTAATTTCAATTTGATTCCTCAGCAATTAATAAAAAATCTTCTGGACTCAAATCGGACGCACGTAAATTTGCGTCTAGATTAAGTTTGCTAAGTTGATCTTCATTGACTATCGAACTTAATGAACTTCTAATCTTTTTTCGTTTCTGCTGAAATGCAATTTTCGATATTTCAAATGCTTTTAACCTAATTTCTTCATCAAACAGACTTTCCCTTTGAATTGTGACTACCGTTGAGGTGACTTTTGGTTGTGGATAGAAGCAATTTTTTGAGACATCAAATTGTGTCTTTGTTTCAGTAAATAACTGAAACAAAACAGATAGCGATCCATAATCTTTTGTTCCTGTTTTAGCAACCATTCTCTCACCAACTTCTTTTTGGACCATCACTACATATCTATGAATCACAGGCACTTCAGTAATAAGATTTACCAATAAACGTGTCCCAATGTTGTAAGGTAAATTAGAGACAAATATCCACCAGGGTCCAGTTAAAGTTTGATAATCAAACTCCATTGCATCCTCATTGTAAATTTCTATATTTGGTATTCCCGAAAATCTATCGAGTAATACATCTGATGCTGCTTTATCTACTTCGACAGCTTTGATTCTATAATTATCTTTAAGCAATTCGTTAGTTAACGATCCAGTCCCTGGGCCTACTTCTAAAATTGGATCAGCCAATTGGCCTTGAACTAATTTTGTAATTTTTCTTGAGATGTTTGTATCGATTAAAAAATTTTGTCCAAGTTTATATTTTGGTTTATCTTTTAATTTCTCTATCCAAAAATATTCGCTCATTATATTTCTCGCTTCATTACTTTATTTGTGTTTGTAATTGTAATCTTGGCAAGTTCGCTTGGAGTTAAGTCAACCAGTTCTGCTAGCTTTGCTCCAGTATATTTAATATACGTAGGATTATTTCTTTTACCTTTAAATGGTTGTGGGGCTAGGTAGGGAACATCTGTTTCTAAGAGTATCTTGTCTATTGGGATGTTTTTTACTGCAGCTTGTAAATCATGTGCAGTATCGTAGGTTACAATTCCCGAAATTGAAAAATAAACACCTAGTTCAATAAATTTTTTAGTCCACTTATTTCCGCCAGTCCATGAATGTAAAATAATTGGGTTAGTAATATCTTTACTGCTTAAAGTATCAAAAACATCTGAAAAGCTATCCCTACAGTGAACAATTAAAGGTTTATTTAATTCTTTAGAAACATCAATGTGAAATTCAAAATTCTTTATTTGATTTTCTTTTGACGATAAGTTTCTATAGTAATCAAGGCCCGTCTCCCCAATTAAATCAGCTTCCTCCATTAAAACTTGTAGCTCATTTTTTACATCCTCTAATGAGTCAGCTTCATGAGGATGAAGTCCTGCTGACCAATAAGATGTTTCTGGATAAGTTAGTGAGAACTCTTTAGCTTTTAAAGAAGAAGGCACATCTACTCCAGGTATGATAAAGTAATCCAAATTAGATATATCTTTTTCGTTTATCTCATCACCCATCAGCTGTAAGTGACAATGGGTATCAACCCACCTTATATCCTCTAATGTTTCCATTTTATTCACTACTATATAAGGATAGGATTAAATAAATTTATGAGTAAAGGCAACTTAAGTAAAATTGACAATTTAGGCCGTGTAGTAATTCCTAAATCTATAAGAAAAGCATTAAACATTGAGCATAATGACGAAATATCTATGTATGTTGAGGGTGAAAGCTTAGTTATTAAAAAAGGCCACAGATCATGTTCTTTGTGTGACTCAAAAGAAATAAAACATCAAATTGGGAAAAAATTTATATGTAATGATTGTGTTGAAAATATCAAAGATCTTTAATATTTTCATACAATTCATTAACTGACAAGTCTGTTACGAGAGCTAAAGTTTTAGCTATTTCTCTTTTTTGTACTCCTTGATTTAATAATATTTTTACAGCAGCATCAATTTCCAAATCTATTTTTTTATCATTTTTTGAAGGACCTACGACAATTGTAATTTCACCTTTCAAAGTTTCTGAAATTTGATTTTTTAAACTGCTTATTGTCCCTCTGTATATAGTTTCAAATTTTTTAGTTAGCTCTCGACATATAACAATTTCTGAATCCAACCCCTCTTTTTCGAAATAATTAAGATCTTTGATAATTCTCTTTGGAGATGTAAAACAAACAGATGGCATTTTTGAATTAATCAATTTTATAACAAATTGTTCCTTCTCTTTTCCTGCTTTTGGAATAAAACCCAAAAATTGAAATTCATTTAATTCAAAACCTGAAACAGTTAAAGCTGTCAATACGCTTGACGGTCCTGGAATTGAAACTATGTTATGTTCATTTGAGATTAGATAACTGACCAATTCACTACCAGGATCTGAGATGAGTGGTGTGCCAGCGTCAGACATTAAAGCAACATTTTTACCTTCTAATAAATGCTGATTAATTTCTTCATTTCTTTTAAACTCGTTACCCAAAAAAAATGACTTTAATGGAGTTTCTATTGAAAAATTATTTGTAAACTTTGATGCTCTGCGTGTATCTTCACAATATATTAAGTCAACGAATTTTAAAGTTTCTATTATTCGATTCGATGTATCCTCTAAATTTCCAATTGGAGTTGGGCAAATATAAAAGGTGCTCACTCTCTTATAAATCACCTAACTGACTGGAAATTTCATTTATTATTGATAAATCTTGCACCAAAACCATACGTACAAAATTTCCGTCATTTGAAAGCCAGACATTTGTAGACCCTTTGTAAAGCAATCCACCGTAAAGCTCTTCTACGCTTTCAAACCTTCTTTGATTGTCCGCCCATAAAACCCAAGCTTGATAAATTTCTGAGAGTTCAGTCTGGTTATCTCCACTAATTTTTGCTGTCATAACTAGATTTCCATTTTCATTTACATAATCTTTCCAGGATCCTCCACCAATTCCTATAGCTCCTTGAACAGCATTTGGGCGACCAATAACTCCTTGTGTTATGTAAACCATATCTAAAGCACCCAGATCACCTTCATCAACAAGTGAGTAGTTTTTTATATCTATAGTGTTAATTACAACCTCTTCGTATACCTCTCCAGAAAAATATTTTTCTTTACTATATATTTGTTCATCAGTAGGAAGTTCAAACAATGCTTCATTAATAGCTTCCATGCCGCCATCGTTATAAATTTCTTTAACTAATTGTGGACCAAATGAGTAGTACAAATCATTTGGTATATAAAAATATTCAGGCAAAGATACTCTGCAAGAAAAGTTAGGTTGCTGTGAATTTAAAGTAGTACGGTCATATTGATCAAGAGAAGATTCCCACCTAGCCTGTACTAAATCTGCCTGTGCTTCCATAATTGCTCTTCTTCCGGGGTAGTTAGAAAAATCATCTGCCTCCTTCATTTCCTCATACCACCCAGATAGGTCAACAACCTGACCTTGGAGTGAGTGTGTTAGCTCATGGACAATTACACTCTGCTCCCATAAGTTAAACTTCTTTTGATTTTTATTTATTGGTACTCTTAAAATTTTATCTAATAAATTATATGAACCTGCAGATGCACATCTTTGAAATTCAACTAGCAAATTTTTCATTTGATCTGGTGTTGCTTCAGTTAAGCCCCACATATTTTCTGATAAAACTGCCCTTTCCCATTCACCCTCTTCATAATCTTCATCAAAATCATCTAAGTAGGAAACTGCATTATATTCTTGATACCCGTTAAGAGTGTACAATTGATATTTTGGATATTCGGTAAATTTAAGACCAGTTCTTTTTTCGACGAAGCTGACTAATGAGTCAAATTGTTCTTTCATTTCAGAGCCCATCTCTATAAGTTCAATTCCAAACTCATCAACAGCAAATGGTTCTTCTACGAATATTGTTGTAGTTGTACTGGAAGTGGATGTTGTGCTTTCTTCAGCAACCGGTTCAGTAGGTTCAACAGAAACATCTACAGTCGAAGACTCGGTACCACATGCAATTAAAATTAATGCTAATAAAGTAACAAAAAATTTTCTCATAGGTATTCAGATTACAGGTATTCTATTATTTATAAAAACAATTGGAGGAAAATTGATTAAAGAATTTAGAAACTTCATTAATAGAGGGAATGTTGTTGAACTAGGAGTAGCATTTGTTATGGGTGCTTCTTTTAAATCACTTGTGGATGTCTTTACTAAAAGACTCATTGAGCCATTAATTGGCTTAATTATAAATTTACCTAATTTAGATAATTTAGGTCTTTTTGGTGATGTAGACCCTTCTTCGGGTGTCCAAGCGGGAAGTTTTGGAGCTTTTTTAGGAGAAGTAATTAATTACACAATAATTGCTTTTGTAATGTTTTTAGTAATAAAGGCGTACAATCATTTTGAAGACATGGTTGATGATGAAGAAGTTGACACCGAAGCTGTAGCAGAGTCTAAAGAAGTACAATTATTAAAGGAAATTCGAGACGGCATAAATAAAATTAGTAAGTAATAAAGTAATATAATTTAATGAGCCAAAGTAATCTAAAACATTTATTTGTTTACTCTCAACAGCAAAAAACAAAAACTAAACGCGGTATAGTTTATTCAATTCTAAACAAGCTTTTTGATCTCGCTCCTCCAGTATTAATTGGAATTGCTATTGATATTGTTGTTGAAGGGAATGAATCTTTTTTGGCTTCAGTGGGAATTCCAGATAGAAGAAGACAGCTTGTAATTTTAGCTATTTTAACTTTTATAATATGGGGTCTTGAATCTTTATTTGATTACTTGTCTGCAGTCACGTGGAGAGGGATTTCACAAGATATAGAACACAACTTGAGAACTGAAACGTTCGAAAATGTTTTAAGTCTTGACATGAAATATTTTGAAAACAAATCTTCTGGAAGATTAATGGCAATTTTAAATGATGATGTAAATCAACTTGAAAGATTCCTTGATACTGGTGCTAACAAATTGCTACAAACTGCCACAACTGTAATTGTAATTGGTGGTACATTTTTATATATTTCACCACTAATTGCTACGTTCGCATTTATACCAATTCCCATTATTATTTTTGGCTCATTTAAGTTCACCTCAACCATTGCCAGCAGGTATGAAAGTATCAGAGAATCAATAGAAACATTGAATTCTAACCTCTCTAATTCAATTTCAGGAATTCTAAATGTTAAAAGTTTTACCAGAGAAACTAAAGAATTAGATAGAATTGAAAGCTCGTCAAATGAAGTAAGGAGTGCAAACTACCACGCTATAAAACTATCTGCGGCATTTATTCCAATCATTAGAGTTGCAATATTGTTTGGGTTCACCGCAACTTTATTAATTGGTGGCTTTCTTGCGCTTGATGGAGAGATTAAAGTTGCAACATACTCTGTACTACTTTTTATTACCCAAAGACTTTTATGGCCATTAACAGAATTAGGTGACACATTTGATTTATATCAAAGAGCAATGGCGTCGTTCAATAGAATATTTTCACTTAAAAATGAAACCTCAGATATTGGTAATGGAAACATTGAGTTCAAAAAACTTGAAAAAAACATTGAGTTAAGAGATGTTTCATTTTCATATGTTGACAACTTTAATGTATTAAATAATGTTAATTTAACTATTAACGCAGGACAGACTACTGCAATCGTTGGAAGTACTGGTTCTGGTAAGTCAACTTTAATAAAACTCTTGTTAAGGCTCTATGAAATTAATAACGGTTCAATATCTTACGATTCAAATAGTTTAAAGGAAATTGAACTTTCATCTCTTAGAGAAAAGATTGGTCTAGTTAGTCAAGATGTGTTTTTGTTTGAAGGCACCGTAATTGAGAACATAGCTTATGGAGATTTGAATGCTTCCGAAAGTGAAGTATGGAATGCTGCTCAAAAATCAGAAGCTGATGAATTTATAAATAATTTGCCACAAAAAGAAAACACAATTGTAGGTGAGAGAGGTCAGAAACTTTCTGGTGGTCAAAGACAGAGAATATCAATAGCTAGAGCGATTCTAAAAAACCCTGAAATTTTAATTTTAGATGAGGCTACTTCATCAGTTGATAATGAAACTGAAGCAGCTATTCAAAGATCACTTGATATTCTTAAAAAAGATCGAACTGTTATAGTTATTGCGCACAGACTTTCAACAGTAAGAAATGCTGACATCATTTATGTATTAGAAAATGGTTCTGTTGTTGAGTCAGGCAATCATGATTCATTATTAGATATTGAAGGTGTTTACTCGAAACTGTGGTCAGTTCAAACTGGAGAAAAGATTTAACCAATCTCCTTTACGATGTGTTCTCCAATAGCTAAAGATGCTGTTGCCGCAGGGCTTGGTGCGTTCAGAACGTGAAGAGATTGTTCCATTTTTTCAAATACAAAATCATCAATTAGTGAACCATCTTTACCAACTGCTTGGGCTCTAACTCCAGCAATTCTTGGTGTTAAATCTTCTTTAGTAATGTCAGGAATATATTTTAAAATCTCCTTTAAGAAAACATCTTTATTAAGCGACCTATACATTTCAGATATTCCTGTTGAAAAATATCTTCTACCCAATTTCCACATTCCGGAGTAAAAAATGGTTTTACTGAACTCTGAAATATTAATTTTTGACCAATCATATCCCTCTTTAGCAAAAGCTAAAACCGCATTAGGTCCTGCTTCAATTTTGTTATCAACAGTTTTGGTCAAATGAATGCCTAGAAAAGGAAGGTCCGGATCAGAGATAGGATAAATCATATTATTAACAAGATGACTCCTATCTTCAGCAATTGTAAAATACTCACCTCTGAAAGGGATAATTTTTAACTCAGGTTCAACATTGTCTAATTGTGCAATATTATCTGAATACAACCCCGCACAATTAATTAAAAATTCGGCGTGGAAAATAGAGTTATTACTTTCAAGAATTTTTAAATCATTGTTGGTTTTAATTGATTTAATTTTCTGAAAATATTCAATTGTTCCACCTAGAGATTGAAACTTAGAAGCTAATTTTTTTGTAACCACCCCATAATCTACAACACCGGCTTGTGGAACATGGAGGGCATTATCAAATTTACAGTATGGCTCAAGTGTTAATATGTCTGATTTTTCCAAAACTTTAACATTTTCCATACTTAATTGAGTTGCTCTTTCCTCCAAGGAAGATAACTTATTGACATCAGTGTCTACAACAATTTTGCCTTCCAGTCTGTATGGAATATTTTCTTCATCTAGAAATTCCAGTAACAACTCCCTGCCTCTTATGCATAAATTAGATTTAAATGAATTTGGATTGTAGTAAATTCCAGAGTGTATGACTCCAGAGTTTCTTCCAGACTGATGTTTCCCAGGAGATGTTTCTTTATCTAACACCAAAACATTGTTTCCTGAACTTTGAAGTTTTAATGCAACTGATAAGCCTACAATGCCAGCACCAATAACCGCATGTGTATATATTTTTTTCATTGGTGGAGGTGCGGGGAGTCGAACCCCGGTCCTTCCAAGCTACCTAACAGCTTCTCCGAGTGCATCCGATAAAATACGATCAGGCTAGTTATCGGAACCTATGGCCTGAAAGGTTTACCTTAATCTTAGTAGTTAGTCGGTATCCTAACTAAGCATCCCACATTTCGACGCCATTGCTATCCGAGGTGGGAGCCCCGATAGGTGACGAGCAGCTTATGCTGCTAAAGCCAACTTAGGTTTGGCAGTTATATTGTTTTCCTACGTTTTTTACGAGGCCCTAGGACCCTCGACTCGCTACTGAGAGACTCACTTCAAAGTCGAAGCCAGTTCACCCCCATACAGTTTTATTAGCTCTAAAATTATACTTGAGAATTGAAATATTTTAAATATGAAAATTAATAACAATAGCTTTGAATTAAATGAAAAACTATCAGTAACTATTGATTCTTCTGATAATGACGGATTGGTTTTTATTCCAAATAATGTTGAATTAATCGTTGAAATTGAAAATTATTTTGGAAAAATTACGATAAATAACATTGGAATCTCCCCTGTTGAAAGTGAATTTCAAATAAGTAAAAATAGTATAGAGTCACACATACCAAACCTTGATATCAAATTGCTAGATCGATATATATACAAAATTTTGTCTGATAAAGCAGGTCTTGCATACTCTCCATATACTTACTTTCCAAATTACGACTTTACAGTTTTTGAAAAAGGAAGAAGGCCATCAAGCTTAGATTGGTCCATGTTTGCATCGCTATATGTATTTAGCTGTAATGTACTCCCTCAATCAATCAAAGTTGAACTTTCCCTCGCAAAATATTTAAGAATTTCAGAAGAAAATTTTAAAAGATTTATGAAAAAAATTCCTCAAGAATTATTTAGAAAGTCAGGACACATAGATTCAAGAGGTGGGGATATATCTTTAGATGCTGAGAATTTAATTAAGCAATATCTTGGTGAAGACCAGAGTGCATTTGAGAACAATCCGTTTTTAAAGTTTTACTCAGAAGTAGATTTTGCCTGAGGTCTAAGCATCGAGTTTATTTTTTTTGGCGTAATCTTCCAGAGTTCCCTACTTTTAATTTTGTCGTAGTCCCAAGCTTGATCTAGTTCTCTTCTGTATGGTTTTCCCGTGTATCTGATAGAGAGTTTATCAATATGATCATCAGCTGATTTTTCAGAAATTATTTCCGTCACCTCTCCCCTAATCTCCCAGCTGGAATACATTGCTGTTGGATGAAAAACTACTAATGAAATACTTGAGTTGTTTCTTATATTCTCTGTTTTTTTTCTATCTTTTTCGGTATTAATAAGTATGCAATTATCTTGATAGTCAACCCACATAAGATGCGTTTGGATTTCATTATCATTCAAATGAGTTGAAATTGCACAGAAAGCATTATTATCAATTGCTTCTTTAAGTTCTTTTGAAAGTTGCATACAGTATTATTTTAAGTAAAAATAGACAATATGGCTTTCATAAAATTATTTGATTTTAAAAATTCAACTGGACTTTTAAAAAAAGAATACGAAAAAGGCTTAAGAAGAGCTGGAAGAATATGGAATGTATTAACAATACAGTCACAAACTCCAGAAATACTCAGAGACTCAATGCGTCTCTATAATTCAACAATGTTTGGAAATTCAAACGTTCCACGCTTTGATCGTGAACTGCTTGCAGTAGTTACTTCAATTTCCAATGAATGTGAATACTGAATAAGAGCCCATTTATATGATCTCCGGTCGGAGACAAAAGATCAAAAATTAGTTGATGAAGTAGCTGTTAACTGGAAGGAAAGTGGTTTAACAGAACAACAAAAAGCTATCTGCTACTTTGCTGAAAAATTAACACTTAATCCTGGAAAAATTGATAAATCGGACGTACAAAAAATTAAAGAATTTGGATATGTTGACAAGGAAGTTTCAGAAATAGTACAAATAATTTCTTACTTTAATTATATAAATAGAGTTGCTGATGGGCTTGGATTAGAAGCTGAAGATTTTATAGATGAAAAAGGGTACAAAAAATAATTCCCTTTATTAGAAGGTAATATCCTTTTAACATAAGTTGTAT
>Ga0213859_10001308_pt1 | contig 11094 bp, 9 predicted proteins | sample PICome_2_FD_160133 | JGI IMG/M metagenome (GOLD analysis project Ga0213859, IMG submission 160133) | Coastal seawater microbial communities near Pivers Island, North Carolina, United States - PICO304 | ecosystem: Environmental > Aquatic > Marine > Coastal | place: USA: North Carolina | collected... | reverse complement strand
TCCTAATTACGGGGTCGATCACAGTTGGGCCCATCACAACCTTGGCGATTCAGGGATTTCGATCGACTGCTGCAGGTCGGAAGGTTCGCTTTTCGCCTGTTGTCGAAAGTGGCACCAGTGCTGGATTCCGTGACTTCTGCAGCGGCAAGACCCCGATCAGTAACGCCTCTCGACCCATCAGCCAGAAAGAGCTCAAGCGCTGCGCAGATCAAGGCATCAAGTTTTTTGAGCTGCCGATTGCTTTTGATGCCATCACTGTTGTGGTCAATCCTGCCAACACCTGGGCAAAAAGCATCAGTGTTGCGGAGCTGAGACGTCTTTGGTCCCGCTCTGCCCAGGGAACGATCAAGCGCTGGAATCAGGTGAGTTTGGATTGGCCTGAAAAGCCAATTGTGCTGTACGGACCCGGCGCTGATTCCGGTACGTTTGACACGTTTAATCAGGCCATTAATGGCAGTAAACGAGATAGCCGTAGTGACTACATCAGTAGCGAAAATGACAATGTTCTAGTCCAAGGTGTGGCCTCGAATTCCAACGCTCTTGGTTATTTTGGCTATGCCTACTATGCAGCAAACCGAAGCAAACTCAGGGCTTTGCCGGTTGAGAGCGATCAAGGACCTGTCATGCCATCGCTTGAGTCTGTTCAAAATGGAAGCTATTCACCGTTATCACGGCCTGTTTTTATTTATGTCAATGCTAAGAGCCTAAAAGATAGTGCTTCGTTAAGGGCTTTCGTGCAGTATTACCTGAATAATGCAACGCAATTGGTTGAGAAAGAGGGATCAATCCCTTTGACCAAGGCCCAGTATCTTGTCGTCAAGAGCAAGATGCTCAAGCAAGTTCAAGGAACTGCATTTGGCGGGAAAATCCCCGTCGGTTTGACGATTAGTGAGCTTCTCAATCGCAATATTGATCAAACCACTAAGCGGCCTGAATTCCATCAATGAAAACGAGGGCAGAGGGAGGCTTTGGCTGCCTTCCTTCTCTGCCCTTGGCTGCTAAATGATGGGTTTGGAGAAATTATCCAAACCGACCGCTGACATACTCCTGTGTGGCTTCTTGCCGTGGGTTGTTGAAGATATTGCTGGTTTCATCAAATTCGACCAGGTACCCCACTTTGCCTGAGCCGCCTTCCACGGCCACGGCGTTGTAGAAGGCGGTCATGTCTGAAACCCGCACAGCCTGCTGCATGTTGTGGGTGACAATCACGATGGTGAAGTCCTTCTTCAACTCGTGCATCGTTTCCTCCACTTTCAGCGTGGAGATTGGATCGAGCGCTGAGCAAGGCTCGTCCATCAAGATCACATCCGGTTGAGTGGCAATGGTGCGGGCAATACAGAGTCGCTGCTGCTGACCGCCAGAGAGGGAATAACCGCTTTCGTTGAGCTTGTCTTTGCACTCATCCCAGACAGCAGCGCGCCGCAACGATGTCTCCACCAGTTCGTCCATATCGCCGCTGTAGCCATTGATGCGGGCACCGAAGGCGATGTTTTCGTAAATCGATTTGGGGAAGGGATTAGGGCGTTGGAAGACCATGCCGATCCGACGCCGCACTTCGACAGGATCGACATTGGGGGCATAGAGATCTTGCCCTTCGTAGATCACCCGACCCTTGAGCCGACAGCTGGCGATCAAGTCATTCATTCGGTTGAGGGCTCGCAGCACTGTGCTTTTGCCGCAACCGGATGGTCCGATGAACGCTGTGACCTGGCCTCGGGGAATTTCGAGGAAGACATTCTTGACCGCTTCAAACGCGCCGTAGCTGATCGTGACGTCATCACAGGTGATGGCCACTTGATCGTCGGGAACGTCTGCGATGTGGCTAGAGAGCGTCATTGGTTGGGAAGCTGAGGGGCTCTAGGGCAAGTTTGACAGTGAGCTTTTAACGCTGGGCAAAGCTCGAGATCCAGCGGGCCAGAAGATTCATGGCCAGGATCATGATCACCAACACAAAGGAAGCCGCCCAGGCCAGTTGGACTTGGGCTTCGTAGGGCATGATCGCGTAGTTGAAGATCATGACCGACATGGTGGCCATGGGCTCCAGCAGGCCATCAGGCCAATAGGGGGAGAAGAAAGCCGTGAAGATGAGTGGTGCTGTTTCTCCTGCCGATCGCGCAATGCCCAGAACGATTCCGGTGGCGATCGGTGCAATGGCGGAGGGAACCACCACCTTGATGGTGGTCACAAATTTTGAGGCCCCCACACCCAGTGCCCCCCAACGCAATTCCTGAGGAACCAGCTTGAGGCCTTCATCGGTGGTTTTGATGATGGTGGGCAACATCAAAACGGAGAGGGCCAGGCCGCCAGCCACGGCTGAGAAGGTGCTGCCGAAAAGAATTCGGCTGGAAACGATCAAGCCGTAAATGAACACGCCAGCAATGATCGATGGCACGCCAGCCAGGACATTGGTGCCAAAGCGGATGAATTCGGAGAACTTATTTTCTCCGCCGTATTCCGCCAGATAGATGCCACCCCCGACGCCCACAGGAATCGCAAACAGGCAGGACAGCCCGGTCACGATGAAGGTGCCGAGAAAGGCATTGCCAATGCCGCCGCCCATTTCTTGGCCTGGGACTGGCGGCAGCTCAAAAAACATCGCTGGCCGCAGGAATGCAAAGCCCTTGATCAAAACAAACAGGATGACCGCAATCAAAGGGATGATCGCGATGACGGAAAAGGCCGCAGCGATCCCCGTCATCAATCGGTTGCCCTGATTGCGAAGCAGGCCTGGCTTGAACAGCAAGTCGCCTTTGGCTTTAAAGCTTGATGAGGTCATTGGATCACTCGTATTTGAGGGCCAAGCGCCTGACAATCCACTGCGCCAGAACATTGACGAGGAACGTGATGATCATCAACACCAATGCGGCATACATCAGTGCTGACATCTGAAGTTCACCGGCTTCTCCAAATTGATTGGCAATCAACGAAGCAATGGTGTTTCCTGGCGCAAACCAGGAGATGTTGAAAGAGGTTTGGTTGCCAATGATCATCGTGACGGCCATCGTTTCACCCATGGCTCGACCGAGGGCCAACATGATTCCGCCGATAATCCCTGAAATGGCGGCTGGAACCAGAACGCGCAAGATCGATGTCCAACGTGTGGCGCCGATGCCATAGGCGGCTTGGCGCAGATCTTGGGGAACCTGATTGAGAGAATCGCGGCTGATTGCTGTGATGATTGGCAGCAACATGATCGTCAGAATGAAGACCGCTGGCATCACACCGGGGCCCGATGGAACGGTGCTGAAAAAGGGGATCCAGCCAAGAACGTTATGGATGGCCATCAGGATTGGCCGGACAAAGGGTTCAAGAACAAAGATTGCCCAGAGCCCTAAAACCACCGATGGAATGGCTGCCAGCAATTCCACCATGTTTGAAATCACCTCACGGACTTTGCCGTTGATGAAATCTTCGGTGAGGAAGATGGCTGTGCCCACCCCCAACGGCACGGCCAAGACCAAAGCCAGGAGTGACGTCAGCAGGGTCCCGTAGATCGCCGTGAAGGCTCCATAGGTGTCCCTAACCGGGTCCCATTTGGAGCTGAATACAAAATTGAGCCCAAAGGCTTTGATCGCCTCTGCCGCTTGGCTTCCAACAACGATAAAAATGCCGATCAAGATGATCGCCACCATCAGAGCCAGAAGAACGACAAGGTTTTTGAATCCGTTGTCCACCAGCTTGTCGCTGGGAGGACGGTGACGCAGCTTGTAGAGACTGCTTTGCCCGGAGGCTGACATTGCACTCGTCACAGTCGATCCAAAGATACGCAGTGATGCTTAGGGACTCATTAAATTCCTAAAAAAAAAGAGGGGGCTTAGCCCCCTCTTGCGATGAAATTCGCTAAGTCCTGACGCTTGGATCAGTCAGCGATCTTCTGAACGGCTGCCAAGGAGATCTTGCGGATGCTGGAGGGCAGGGGCACATAACCCAGGCTCGGTGCCTGGCTTTGGGCCTTGTTGCTCAGCATGTAAGCAAAGGTCTTCTTGAGGGCGGGGGTGTTGTCACCGTTGCCGCTGGCGTAAGCCAAGATCCAGGTCAGGGTGCTGATTGGATAGGCATTGGCACCGGAGGGATTGGTGTCGGTGCCGGTGTTGTAAGCATCAAGCTTGATGCCAGCCAGGCCAGCCGAACCGTTCTTGGAGGTGGGCTTGACGAAGTTGCCGTCCTTGTTCTGGATGGCAGCAGCCTTGATCTTGCCTTTGACGTAGGCCTGGTTCACATAACCCAAACCACCAGGGGTGTTTTGGATGACGCCGGCGACGCCGCTGTTGCCCTTACCGCCGGAGCCCACGGGCCAGTTGACGGATTTGCCAACGCCGATGGTGTTTTTGAAGTCGCCATTCCAGGCGGCAACGGCGTTGGTGAAGGCGAAGGTGGTGCCGGAACCGTCAGAGCGGTAAGCCACGGTGATCGGACCAGCAGCACAACCGAGTTGGCTGTAGTCGGTGATCTTGCCCAGGAAGATCTCGGCCACCTGCTTTTGGGTGAGCTTGAGAGTGCAGCCTGGCTTGTTGTAGCCAACGGCGATCGTGCCCCCAGTCATGGGGATCTGGATCACGCCGCGTTTGATCTTGTCGCGCTTTTTAGCGCCCAGGGGCTTGTCAGATGCACCGAAGTCGGAGGTGCCAGCGATCATCTGGCGTACGCCAGCGCCGGATCCAACAGCTTGGTAGTTGACCTTGGGGCCGCCGGCAGCAGCCAATTCCTGGAACCACTTTTGATAGAGAGGAGCCGGGAAAGAAGCACCTGCACCGTTCAGGGATTGCTGAGCGATAGCGGGGGCGATGGCGGCAGCACTCAGAGCGACAAGGGAGCTCAGAGCAACAGCCTTTTTGGTGACGGGCATGGGTTGCCTGCGAGACGTCAATGTCCTTGATACGAGGCATCCCTTAAGGACCAGTTATCTCTTTTGTATCAATGGTTACAGGGGAATTAAGGCTTTACTCAGCCATAAGAAAACGGCCCCCCTTGGGGGGCCGTCAGGAGTGTTAGCGCTCAGCGCTTCACTGCTTGATCAGTTGAACCTGATCGAGAGCTGCCTTGCGGATGGACTCAGGCAGGGGCACATAGCCGAGGTTGTCGGCCTGGCTCTGGGCAGGGTTGCTCAACATGTAGTTGAAGGTCTGCTTGAGAGCATCGGTATTGACACCGTTGCCGTTCTCGTAAGCCAGCACCCAGCTCATGGCCACCAGGGGATAGGAATCCCGGCCAGGAGGGTTGCTGATGGCCAGAGGCTTGTACTCAGCGGCGCGAATACCTTCCAGAGCGGCGATGCCGGTGGCGGAATTCGGCAGCATGTAGTTGCCTTCGCTGTTCTGCAGAGCAGCAGCTTGAACTTTGCCCTTGATAGAGGGCACGTTCACGTAGCCGATCGAACCAGGGGTGGTTTCGATGAAGCGACGCACGCCTTCGTTGCCGCTGGAGGTGGTGCCAACGGGGAACTCGACGCGCATGCCGGTGCCAACGGTCTGACGGAACTCAGGGCTCCAGTCAGAGAGGCTCTTGGTCAGAGCCAAGGTGGTGCCGGAGCGATCCGAACGGGTGCTCACCTTGATGGGGCCTTCCTGGCAACCCAGGGTCTTCCAGTTGCTGATGGTGCCAAGCAGCACCTCGCTGAGCTGCTGCTGGCTCAGCTTCAGATCGCAACCGTCTTTGTTGTAGCCGATGGCGATGGAGCCAGCGACGACAGGGATTTGCACCAGACCGCGACGCACCAAGTTGGCGGTGCGAGGGGCGATCGGACGATCGGTGGCGCCGAAGTCAACTTCCAGCTCAACCAGCTGACGGATGCCTTGAGCGGAATTCACCGGCTCATAGGTGACATTGGGACCGTCTTGGCTGCGCAGGCTGTCGAACCAGGTCGCAAACATCGGTGCGGGGAAGGAAGCCCCGGAGCCGTTGATTTGCTGTTGGGCGATGGCCGGAGCAGCAGCACCAGCAGCCAGAGCTGCGATGGCGCCGAGGGCAACGGTCTTCTTGGACATGAACATGGGCGACCAAAAAAGTATTGGGTCAACAACGGTGATATGGACCGTCTGTTAAGTCGCAGTTAAAGACTGGTTAGAGACACTAAGAACTATTCATCAAAAGGTTTTGATCTCACTTTCCGTCTTTGACGCTGTTCAACTGGCTTGGGTGCTTGGATCAGGGTCGAATGCCCGGTAGCGTGAGCACATTTGCTCGGGAGCATGGGCCGGATCGTCGGCATTGATCTGGGCACCACCAATTCCGTGCTGGCTGTCCTGGAAGGTGGCCGGCCTGTGGTGGTGGCCAATGCAGAAGGTCTGCGCACGACCCCTTCGGTGGTTGGGTTCAGCCGCGAAAAAGAATTGTTGGTGGGTCAGGCGGCACGCCGCCAGCTGGTGCTCAATCCTCGCGACAGCTTTTCCAACCTGAAGCGCCTGATTGGGCGGCAGTGGCAAGAGCTCGATGAGGCCTCACAGGCGGTGGCCTACACCATCCGGGCCAATGACTTGGGTCAGGTGCGGGTGGTGTGCCCGGCTACCGAGCGCGAATACGCCCCTGAGGAATTGGTGGCTTGCCTGCTGCGCAAGTTGGTGGATGACGCTGCCACCTATCTCGGCGAGGAGGTGGAGGCCGCCGTGGTGACGGTTCCCGCCTATTTCGATGATTCCCAGCGCCAGGCCACCCGGGATGCCGGCCGGCTTGCGGGCCTCACGATTGAGCGAATCCTCAATGAGCCAACCGCTGCAGCCTTGGCCTATGGCTTTGATCGCAGCCGCTCCCAGACCGTTTTGGTCTTCGATTTGGGTGGGGGCACCTTTGATGTCTCGCTGCTGCGCATTGCCAATGGCGTCTTTGACGTCAAGGCCACCAGCGGCGACACCCAGCTCGGCGGCAACGACTTTGATCAACGCATCGTTGATTGGTTAGCGGAGGGGTTTCAGCAGGCCAATGGCGTGGACCTGCGGCGCGACCGGCAAGCGCTGCAGAGGCTGTTGGAGGTAGCGGAAAAGGCCAAGCAAGAGCTCTCCGGCACGCTGAAAACCACCATCTCGCTTCCGTTCATCGCCACGGCGGAATCAGGCCCCCTCCATCTCGAAACCAGCCTCGATCGGCGCACCTTTGAATCGCTTTGCCCTGCTCTTCTTGATCGTTTGCTGAGGCCAGTGCAAGCCGCTTTGCGGGATGCCCGCTTGGCTCCTGAAGATGTCGATGAGGTGGTGTTGGTGGGTGGTTCCAGCCGCATGCCGATGGTGCAGCAGTTGGTGCGCACCTTGGTGCCGCGCGAACCCAGTCAGAACGTCAACCCCGATGAAGTCGTTGCCGTTGGCGCTGCTGTGCAAGCCGGAATTCTCACTGGTGAGCTGCGCGACTTGATGCTCAATGACGTCACCCCTCTCTCGGTGGGGTTAGAGACCATTGGCGGCTTGATGAAAACCATCATTCCTCGCAACACGCCGATCCCGGTGAGACGTTCTGATGTGTTCAGCACCTCGGAAGCCAATCAATCCTCCGTCGAGGTGCATGTGCTGCAGGGTGAACGGCCCATGGGCGGCGATAACAAATCACTGGGCCGATTTCGTTTGGCGGGGATTCCACCCGCTCCGCGCGGGGTCCCGCAAGTGCAGGTGTCCTTTGATGTGGATGCCAACGGGATCCTGGAGGTGTCGGCTACTGATCGCACGACGGGGCGCCGCCAAAGCGTCACGGTGCAGGGCAGTGCCAATCTCACCCAGCAAGAAATTGATCAGTTGATCGCTGAAGCGGCGAGTCAATCCATGGAGGATCGCCGCAAGCGCAGCGCCGTTGACCGGCGCAATCGCGCCGAAACGTTGATTGCCCAGGCCGAACGTCGACTCCGAGATGCAGCCCTTGAACTTGGACCCTATGGGGCTGAACGCCAGCAGCGTGCTGTGGAGATGGCTCTGCGGGACCTTCGCGATGGGCTTGAGCAGGCCGATGAGCGGGAATTGGATCTACTCACCAGTCAGCTCGAAGAAGCTCTCTATGGCCTCAACCGCCGCTTAACGGCTGAACGGCGCGAACTCGATGGCGGTGCTGGCCCGTTGGAAGGGATCAAGAGCACGCTCGGCTCCCTTAAAGATGAGCTCTTCGCCGAAGACGACTGGGATGACTGGGACCGGCCAGGAGGCGGCCGTGGTCGTTACGACCGCTATGACCGCTCCGACGATCCCTGGGGGCGCTATTGAGCCCAACGATGGACCACTGGGCTGTTCTTGGGCTTGAGCCCGGAGCTGACGCCGAGAGCCTTAAGCAGGCCTTTCGCCGGCAGGCTCGCCGTTGGCATCCCGATCTCAATGGCAACGATCCAGCTGCGGAAGAGCGTTTCAAAAAGATCAATGAGGCCTATGAAGTCCTCAGTGATCCCCGCCGCCGTCAGGCTTGGGAAGCCGGGGGCACAAGCCAGGCCGGCCATCGCGATCCTTTCGCAAGTGGGTTTCCCGACTTCCACGACTACGTCGATCAGTTGTTTTCGCGCCGCCGTGAACGGCGGCCGGCCACAACGCCGCCACCGCCGCCGCCGCCGGTTCAAGCCCACGACGATTTGGAGACCGCCGTTTCCCTCACTCCAGAGCAGGCCCTCGATGGCACGTTTGTGGAGGTGCAACTCAGTGATGGCATCACTGTGGAAGTGCAAACCCCGCCAGAAGCAGGTGATGGTTGGCGCCTACGCCTTGAGGGGGTAGCCCCGGGAGGGCGTGATCATTTTCTGCAGCTGCAGGTGCGCACTGACGAAGGGTTGCGCGTTGATGGCCTGCGGGTGCTCTACCGGCTGGATTTGCCGGCCCCTGATGGCGCCCTGGGTAGCAGCGCCGTCGTTCCCACTCTTGAAGGCCCTGTGCGCTTGCGTATTCCACCGGGCACCTCGAGCGGGCGCCTGTTGCGCTTGCGCGGCAAAGGCTTAGAGCGTGATGGCCGCCGCGGAGATCAGATCGTTGAAGTGAGGTTGGTGGTGCCTGACCCGCTGGCAGAAGACGAGGAAGCTCTCTACAAGCGCCTGCAGGAGCTGCTGAGAGAATGAAGCTTCTCGCCCTGTTCTGATTTGAGTGACCGGGTCTTTGTGCTGCTGTTTGATTCCGGCAGCGAGGTGGAAGGCATCCACACCCTTGAACTCAATGGCCGCACGGTGGTGTTGATGTTTGAGGAGGAAGACGACGCCTTGCGCTACGCCGGCTTGCTGGCGGCCCAGGATTTTCCCGAAGCCACCCCTGAGGCGATCAGCCGCGAAGAGATTGAACTGTTTTGCGGCCAAGCTGGCTACGAAGCCCAATCGGTGCCCTCCGGTTTTATGCCAGGCACCGCTGAAGAGCGTCTGATGCTGGCGCCGCCGGAACAAAATCTCGACACCAATGAGTGGCGTGAGCAGCAGGATCAGCCCCAGCAGGCTCCCGCTGAAACTGCCCAGCCAGCGGTGAATCCAGAACTCGAAGCGTTTCGTCGTTCCCTGGAGGGATTGCTGTGAGCAGCGGAATTGATCGCGGTCATCTGCTCACCGAGCAAGCCAATCCGGCTAGCGCAGACCTTGACCTGCTCAGCACCTCCGAGCTGGTGCAGCTGTTTTGCGAGGAGGACCTGCGCCCCCAACAAGCGGTTGCTGGAGCAGCCGCTGAGCTCAGCGCAGCCATTGATGCCATCGCCTCACGGCTGTTGGCCGGCGGTCGACTCTTCTATCTGGGTGCTGGCACCTCCGGCCGCTTGGGTGTGCTGGATGCGGCGGAATGCCCGCCCACCTTTTGCAGCCCGCCGGAGTTGGTGCAGGGCGTGCTAGCTGGCGGGGCCCCAGCGTTGTTGCGCAGTTCAGAAGGCCTGGAGGATTCCCGCGAGGGCGGCCGCCAGGATTTGTTGGAGCGGGGGTTTACGGGCGCTGATGCTCTGGTCGGCATCGCCGCTGGGGGCACCACCCCCTATGTCCATGGTGGTTTGAACCTGGCTTTGGAGCTGGGCGCTGAAGCGATCGCTATGGCCTGCGTGCCAGCTGATCAAGCGCCAATGCCTTGCAGCATTGATATCCGTTTGTTGAGTGGTCCTGAGTTGCTCACGGGCTCCACACGCCTCAAGGCGGGAACGGCCACCAAGATGGCGCTCAACATCCTCAGCACCGGCGTGATGGTGCGGCTCGGCAAAGTCTTCGGCAATCGCATGGTCGACGTGTCGGTCTCCAACAGCAAGTTGGAAGATCGCGCCCGCCGAATCCTGCGTGATCTGGCCGGTGTTGATTCGGCCAGGGCGGCCGAGTTGCTGCAGGTCAGTGGCGGTTCGGTGAAGCAGGCGCTGTTGATGGCGGCCACGGGCTGCGACGCTCCTGCAGCCCTGGCGCAATTGCAGGGCTGTGATGGCTCCTTGCGTCAGGCCCTCGCACAAGCTGGAGCTCAGCTGGCCGCTCCCCAGTAGGGGCGCGTGAACAGATCCAGTTTTTGGCGAGTGGCGGCCGGCACGGCCTCAGGCGCGGTGAGCAAACCGTTTTGCAGCGCGCTGTGGGCCGGGCTGGCCGGCTTTTGCTTCTGAATCGCCTGGGCGGCATGGCGCACCACTTGCTGGGCTGTGGTGGCGTTGGCGCGCAGGTTGTTGATCACCATCTCAACGGTCACGGCATCGTGATCGGGATGCCAGCAGTCGTAGTCGGTCACCATCGCCAAGGTGCTGTAGGCGATTTCGGCTTCACGCGCCAAGCGGGCTTCGGTGTGATTGGTCATGCCGATCACATCGCAGCCCCAGCTGCGGTACAGCTCAGATTCAGCCTTGGTGGAGAAGGCAGGTCCTTGCATGCAGAGGTAGGTGCCGCCGCGGTGCAGCCTGCGCCCTTCCGGCAGCACCGATTGCGCAGCATCGGCCAAGAGTCCAGAAAGGGTTTGGCAAAAGGGATCAGCAAAGGCCACATGGGCCACGGCTCCTTCGCCAAAAAAGCTGGCTGCACGCCCTTGGGTTCGATCGATGAATTGATCCGGGATCACCAGGTCCAAGGGCCTGTGTTGCTCTTGCAGTGAGCCAACCGCGGAGCAGGAGAGGATCCAGCGCACGCCCAGGCTGCGCATCGCCCAGATGTTGGCCCGGTAGGGAACCTCAGAAGGGAGATAGCTGTGGTGCCGCCCATGGCGGGCCAAAAAAATC
>Ga0213859_10001307_pt1 | contig 11095 bp, 10 predicted proteins | sample PICome_2_FD_160133 | JGI IMG/M metagenome (GOLD analysis project Ga0213859, IMG submission 160133) | Coastal seawater microbial communities near Pivers Island, North Carolina, United States - PICO304 | ecosystem: Environmental > Aquatic > Marine > Coastal | place: USA: North Carolina... | reverse complement strand
CTTAGAAGAGTCTTTAAGAAATGGAAGAATTAAAACTAGATCTCAAAGATTATACGCAGAATTAAAAACATTTGTTTGGAATGGTAAAAAAGTTGCTGCTATGAAAGGATATAACGACGATTTAGTTATGTCTCTTGCTATAGGCTGTTGGTTAGCTGACAATAATTCTACAACGTATAATGTTTCCCAAATTCAATATTCTGATGCATTATTAAAAGGGATGCAAGTTAACAATACGAACGTAAATAATACAATAATGTCACCATATTATAGTAATAACAGACAAAAAGGTATGAATCCTTTTGTTCCTGTAATAATGCCAGAAAGTAAGTTTTCTGGAGGCAACGAAATAAACAAAAAAAATCCGTTAGGTGACTTGCGGTGGTTAATAGGAAAGTAGAATGGCTGAAGAATCAAATTTATTTAAAAAACTGACGTCACTTTTTAGATCAGGACCTGTAGTTAGAAGAAGAGTAAAACAATTTTCAGGCAAAGGTGCTGGAAGATCTTCGTTAGAGCTATTTAAAAAAGCACATAGTGATGTATATAATTCAACGCTTAGCGCATACGGCTCTTACGACAGAATGGCAAGATACTCAGACTTCTCTGAAATGGAAGCAACACCAGAAATATCGTCTGCATTGGACATATATGCAGAAGAATGTGTTTCACCTGACGCTGAAGGTCAAGTTTTACACATTTACTCTGAAAATAGAATGATTAAGCAAATATTAAATGAACTCTTTTACGATGTTCTTAATATTGACTTTAATCTTGTAATGTGGACAAGAAATCTATGCAAATACGGTGACTTCTTTTTATTTAATGATATACACCCAGAGTACGGTGTAATCAACTGCTTTCCAATTCCAATCGCAGAAATTGAAAGAGAAGAAGGCTTTGATCCAGACGACCCAGGCGCTGTAAGGTTTAGATGGGTTACACAAGGAAATAGAGTTTTAGAAAACTGGCAAGTTTCTCATTTAAGACTTCTTGGTAATGATGCATTTTTACCATACGGTTCTTCTGTACTAGAAGGTGCTAGAAGAATTTGGAGACAACTAATTCTTATTGAAGACGCTATGTTAGTTTACAGAGTAATTAGGTCCCCTGAGCGCCGCGTTTTTTATATTGATGTAGGTAATATTCCTCCTGAAAATGTTGCAGACTATTTGGAGCAAGCGCAAACTTCACTTAAAAGAAACGCTGTTGTCGATAAATCAACAGGTCAAGTGGATCTAAGGTACAACCCATTATCAGTTGATGAAGATTATTTCTTGCCTGTTCGAGGTGGTGAAAGCGGAACTAGAATCGATACGTTAGCAGGTGGATCAAATACTACTGCAATCGAAGACGTTGAGTATATTCAAAAGAAGCTTTTTGCTGCACTTAAAATTCCTAAAGCTTATTTAGGTTATGACGAAGATATTGGTGCAAAGGCGACTTTAGCGCAAGAAGACATTAGATTTAGTAGAACAATTCAAAGAATACAAAAGACTATTATTGCTGAGCTTAACAAAATAGCAATGATTCACTTGTATACACACGGTTACACAGAAGATGATCTGTTAGACTTTGAATTAGCATTAAGCAATCCATCAAGTATTGCACAACAGCAAAAACTGGAACTAATTAGAACTAAGTTTGAAATTGCATCACAAGCGCCTGAAGGTATTGTTGATAGAGAATGGATTAGAAAACATATTCTTGACCTTAATGATGATGATATTACTAAAATTGAAGAAGGTAAAGCTAAAGATAAATTAAGAGACATGGAGCTTGAAAACGTAAGACTTCCTAATGACAATCAGTTCTTGTTTGGCGATGAAGGCGAAGGTGGTGATGCAGGAGGAGGCGACGATGCAGGATTTGGTGGTGATATGGGTGGAGGTGATGCAGGTGGTGATGCAGGAGGAGGCGACGATGCAGGTGGTGGTCTAGAAGGACTTTTTGCTGGTGAAATGAAAAGTGGCAAGTTAATGTCTGAAGATGAGCTAAATCAATACGATGATTTGTTAGACGAAATTGATGAAGTTTCAGACGAAGCAAAAAATAGTATAGGTAAAGGCGCAAACGTATCTAACAAATCTTCTAGCAAAAAAGGTAAAAAAAGAGGAAAATATAAAATAGACACTGACTTAAGCTTAGGAAAATTAGGTGCTGAACAAACAGGAATAGAAAAAACATCTACACATCAAGGTGCGCTTAAAGGGCCAGACGTTATTAAGGCAAGTGACTTAATGGATGGTGTTATGCCGCAAAGTCCTGTAATTGAAAAATTTGTTGACAAGCAACTAAACTACAGAATGTCAAAGTCTCTTGACAATATGTCTAAAGCGTTAAGTATTGGTGTTAAGAGAAATAAAGTTTTGACAGAATCTAATAGCTTAAATGACGATATACTTATAGATGATAATATGTTTGAAGATGAGGATCAATAATGGCCAAAGTTCATAACAAGAAACGTAATATAGGAATTATTTACGAGCAAATTATACAACATATTTGCAAAAAGGCAATGGAAAATAATGAGCGCGCTTCTGAAGAAGGTGTTGCTATAATAAAAGAGCATTTTAAAAAAGGCACACAGTTACACAAAGAGTACAAGCTTTTTAAGGCTCTAGCAGAAACTAAAGGTGTTTCTGGCCCTTTAGCTAATTCTATTATTTTTGAGGCAAAAAAAGCATGTAATAACATGTTTGATAGAATTAAATTAGAGAGAGAAAAAAGTCGACTAATTAAAAAATTAAACTATACATTTGGCAAAGGTAAGATTTTTGAAGAAAGCATAGAAAACTATACTCTTTATGCAACAATTCAGACTTTGCTAAATGAGTGGCGAGATCCAAAAAATGCAAGTTTTGATTTAACTACTAAATATGAAATTAAATTACACGAAAGCTTAACGTCATCAAAAGTAGACAATGTTAAAGAAAAACCAATTTTAAAGGTAGATAATTTAACTTACAAATTAATGAACGAAATTTTTGATAAAAAATACAAATCAGTTTTAAATGAAAATCAAAACAATTTGCTTTGCTATTATTCAGCAAACGACAATGATAGTCTTAAAGAAGCATTTTCAGACTTAAAAATCAATACTGTTAATTTACTAGAAGATTATATGTCAACATGTAATAATAAAGTTTTATTGGAAAAATATTCTCATATCAATAAACAAATTAAAAATTTATCAACAGAAGATGTAAGTAAAGAATCGTTGCATAAATATTTATTATTAGCAAAGCTTAAAGAAGAAATATTAGGAGAATAAAAGCATGTTGACCCCTAAACTAATTACAGAATGGTCAGCTTTTGAGTATGATCCACAACTTATTAAAGAGCAAAAGAGCTCCGGTGGTCCTTTGATTATGAAGGGCATATTACAAAAAGCTGAGACTTTGAATCAAAATGGTAGAGTTTATCCAAAAGCAATTCTTGAGAGAGAAATTAGAAACTATCAAAAGTTTATTAAAGAAAATCGAGCGCTTGGAGAACTAGATCACCCAGACTCTTCTGTTGTTGAACTTAAAAACGCATCACATAATATTAAAGAAGCTTATATGGAAGGCAATATAGTTTACGGAACTGTAGAAATTTTAAATACACCAAGTGGCAAAATCCTTCAGTCTTTAGTAGAGAGCGGCGTTACTTTAGGTATTTCATCTCGTGGTGTAGGTAGCACAAAGACGCAAGGTGATATGCAAATCGTGCAAGACGACTTTCAGCTAATTTGCTGGGATTTTGTTAGTGAGCCTTCAACACCCGGAGCATTCATGATGAAAGAAGCAAAAGAAGTTTCACCTCAATTTATTAATAATGTCTTTAACAAAACAGATAGAATTGATAGAATATTCAATGATATAATGGAGTGGAAATAATGTCTGTAACAGAAGCAAGTAGAAGAATACCTAGACCTCACCATAATTACGTTCCAGAGTATCAAATGAGTGGTGTGCCATTTGTACTAACCAAAACGCTACCCGCACTAGTACTATCAGCAGGCTCCGGAGTAGCTGGTACAACAGTAAATAATGTTGACAGCTATAAAGTTTCTTTTGATTCTGTCACTAGATGGTTTCTTTTGCATAATCATGATGATGCGCAAAAAACTGATGTAAGAATTTATTTTAATAGAACAGCAGCAATTACTGCGCACGATTCAGTAGCTAACCAAGACACTCATTACTATAGATGTGATATAGAAGAAGTACTTCCTAGGCTAGAAATAAAATGTAAAGAAATATACATTATCCCTACAGAAACTGGAAAAACACCTGAAGTTTCAATAATAGCAGGTCTGACAAATGTAGCATCATCTGATTTCCCAGATCAGCAATATACTAATGGGTTTACAGGTGTAGAAAAAAATCCAAATCCATAAAAATAGAAAGTTTTAATTAAATGGCAAAAGTAAGTAAATCGCTATTAAAAGAAATTGTTAAAGAGTGTTTAGTTGAGATTTTGGCTGAAGGCATTTCTGGTGGCAGCGTTTCATCTTTAACTGAGAGCATTGATAGCGTATCTGCTAATAGTAGAAAAAGTAATATCATGCAAAACATGTTGCCCCCAAAGAAAAAAGTTAAAAACGAAAGATTCGAGAGTAACTTAGACAATGTGATTTCAAATACTACAAAAGACCCAATTATGGCTGAGCTACTAGCAGATACTGCAAAGACTACTTTGCAAGAACAAAATACTGCAGATAGTCCAAACAAATTTACAGCAAAAGCAACTGACAGCGCAAGTCGTGCAGTCGCAGATAGCAGTCCAGAAGAATTGTTTGGAGGAGCAGCTGGTAATTGGGCACAGTTAGCTTTTTCTGATTCTAATAAGTAATATTATATATTGAATTGAAAATTTAACTGAGAAGCATATATTTATTATTAGACTAATATACAGATAAATATATGGAGTTAAATTATGTCTAGAACTAAAAAGCTTACACCTAGAATTTTAAAGAGAATTATTGCTGAAGAGGCTGCAAAGCTTAACGAGACTTTGGAGATGGGACTTAAACATCCATCAGAGGCTCCTAAGCGTACAAAGGAAGTTGATGCACATAAGTTTGCAGATTCTTTAGAGTCATGTATGGATTATTATAAGATGTGCTGCATCAAAGAAGAGAAGATGATTGCACAACTTCGCATGCTTCAAGAGGCAAAGAGACGCCTCAAGAAAAAGATGCTTAGAAATCTTTAATTTATCATATTTAAATAATAAACACTTTAAAATAGGAGTATCTAATGGCTACTAAATTAGAAGCAAATTCTAGAAACGGAACACTTTCTATTAACCAGCAGACAGTAATCCAAAGAGAAAAATTTTCTTCCACTTTTAATGGTTTAGGCATTTCAAGTACAAATTTTCGAAATATGTTTCCTTCTTCACCTATAGGAACTAGTGATGATGTAACTCCTGTATCTAGAAATGGCGCTAATGATAGAAGTGGTTTATATGAAAATGCTAGTTCAAATGTTTACGATGCCTTTCAGTCTGTAGTAGATCCTGACTATGAAACTACAAGAAATGGATTTGGCTTTGAAGGATCAGACATAGCATATTTAAATTACGAGCATCCTGATAATCCATTTTTAGATACAGTAGACTATACTGAGTTAACATCTGGAAGTCCTAACGAAAGTCAAAGAACATACTCAGGACACCCAGACTTAATTGTTCCAGAAAGTGCGCTTGCATCTCCTAACACTCTAAATGATACTCCTCCTGATAGTAATACAAGTCTGACTGTCTCTCCAAACGATAATTACGGTCATACATCTTCTGAATATAGAAGTGAAATTAATGGGCTGTTTGGCATGTTAGGTAGTCACATACCAGCTGGCGAAGGTAACGGCACGCAAAACAATGATAAACTAGGAAAATACTTTAAGCATAGTATAGTAACACCAGACTAAATTTAAAAAGAAAGGTTAAGAATTAAAATGTCTATAAATAAAACGTTAAAAATAAATCCATCATATGCACAAGATGATGGATTTGTAGGTTATGATTCTAACGCTATATACAGAAATATACCTGGTGAGACTACTGTTTTTAGTAACGATGGAAGTGGTGTATATTCAAAAAATGGTGATAGAACTAAAACATTGTTTTCCGACGCATATACATCCCAAACTGCAACAAGTATTGCTAGTAGAATTCATTTGTATAAAGCAGAATTAGAAATTAAAGGTGATGGACTTGCAGGAAGAATTGCACAACTCGAGGGTACAGATGAAACTACAGGTGAAATAGCAATACTAACTTCAATAAATGAAAACGATCCTAAAATTGCAGAGTTACAAAATGAGTTAAGTCTTCTAAAACAAGCTGAAAATTTTTTAATTGATACAACAATTGAAAACGTAGATGATACTGATATTGAAGTAGGACAAAACGACGCTTATAATCCGGACTTTCCTGCTGAGTCAATATCTTATATGTATAGAAGACAGGATTTTACATCCTCTGAAAGAGGTTCGGATACTGACGGTATTACTTCTTCTCATAGTACTCCAAACATAGCTTATCCAAAAACAAGAGATAATAGCATTGTAGCTACACCTTACAAAGGTGGTGGTGGATTTGGCAGCAGCGATAGCTCGTTAAATCAAGGTCAGTTATCTAGTTTAAATATTGTTAAAAAATATAATCCTGCTGGTTAAAGGAATAGTAAATGCCGGGTTTAACAACAAATCCTAATTTAGGAATAGGTCTTGGATACGATGGTAGACAAGACTTAGGATACGGTAAAAACGGAAACAGTGGATTAGGATCACAATGGGCAGTCACAGGAAACGCCGGGATATATAAAGAGAAGTCTCAATATGAGAAAGAGCTAGACCAAGATAAGTTAGAAGACGAAGATGCAGACGATTGTGATGTAGAGGAGTACGAGATAGATGTTCGGTTTAAATCAAAATCTTTTTCTGCTAATAATCAAGCTGTATCAGATTTCGGAGCAAAATACGGAACTGATCCGTATTCTTATAACGGTTTGGCTAATACATCTCAGTATTTAGGCGCATCATATAATCGTGGAGAAAACGTTTTGAAAGAGTTTATACGAGAAGCTCTTCAAGAAGAAATGTTAAAAGAGATAACTTGCATGTCTGTAAGAGTTATGACAAAAGGAACAATTGGTGACACATATAAAAGTAGCAAAGCAAACGTCTCTAATACCAATCAGATGTCACCGGGTGATCCATCAATAAAACAACAAGGTTATGGCCAGAAAGCAAAAACGCCAAAAATCTACCCCTATTCAGATGAAGGTATGCCAACTACAGATGGCGCTGAGATCATGAATGCGTTAGAAGATGATATTTATTCTGAATTTAATTACGAAGACGAAGATTACACAACTGGCGATTATTTATATGATACATCAACTAGGGAATACTCTGACAGAAACAATGTAAATAATCACATAAAAAAAGTCAAATTAAATTTAAATAGATAATTTAGTCATATTTAAAATATATAATATTATAAAAATTTTTTAACGCGAGTACTATAATGGCAAATAACTTATATGAAGAAGCGATTAATGCTGCAGAGCAAATTAAAGAGGCAGCAGAGAGCAAAGTAAAGCAGCAATTAGTAGAAGCTATGTCACCTAAAATTAAAAATCTTATTGAAAGAAGTTTAATGGGTGAAGAGATCGACGAGATGAATGACGGTCCTACAATTTCTTCTTCTGATTCTAGCAAAGACGAAGAAGAAGAAAAAGATTCTGAATCTAGTGAAGAAGGCGAGAATCCTGAGGAATGTGGAACAATGGAAGCTGATATCGATGAGCTATCAGCTGAAGCATTTTATGCAGGCGGAAGCAATCTTCAAGAAGTAGAGATTTCTGCTGAGTCTGCTAATATTCTTCGTAGAATGATTGGAAATAAATCAAAAAGAGAAGCAGCTGCTGAAAAACTTCAAGAATTAAGTGAAAGTATTAAATCTTTAAAGAAAGCTGTTATTATTGCAGAGAGCGGTAGAAAATCTAGAAAAGTAAAGACTCAAATTTTGCAAGCTTATAAAATTTTATTAAGTGAATTAAAAAATATTAAAAGTAGTAGTATAATTAAGTCTGATAAAACATTATTAAAGGAATATTTAAGAATATCTAAGGAGTTTAACAATATGTCAAGACGACGCAAATCAAGAAATAGCTATCTCAATGAAAATCTCGAGGATTTGCTCGAGATGAACATCTTTGAGGACGACGACGATATGGAAGACATGGATGACATGGAAGACGAAGAAGAGACCATGGACGACCCAGAAGAAGAAGCACCAGAAGGTGACGACGATATGGAAGACATGGGTGACATGGAAGACGAAGAGTCTGCTGGCGATGATTTATGGGATCAAGCCAAAGGTATGTCATTAGAAGATCTAGTTACACAAGCACTCTCCGGAGAAAGCTCTGAAGAAGAGACTGGAGAAGAGGACGAACTAGAGCTTGAATCAGAGCAACTGGAAATTGAAGAGACATATGAGATGGATGCGTCTGAAGGTATTGATGAGATTGAAGAGGATGACATTCCTGAGATGCAAGCTGAGTCTCGTCGTAGTGGACGTGATCTTTTCTTAGAGATCGATGAAAATATGCTTAAGAATGAAATTACTAAAATGAGAAGACTTCGTGAAGGCGAAGCATCAGAGATGGCATCACACTTTGGTGGTGGCAGCTTGGACAAAGAAATGTTCGTTGATGTAGACGATGGTGATCTTAATGTACATGCAGGTGTATTAGGCCGTGAGGATGTACCGATGCCAAAAGTTGAAGCAGCACTCAGAAAGACTATGCGCAAAAATCGCATGTTAGAGAGCAAGATTCGACAATACAAAAATGCGGTTCGTGGAATGAAGACGCAATTATCAGAGATGAACCTCTTTAACGCTAAGCTTCTGTATGCAAACAAATTGATGCAAAATAGAGATCTTTCTATTAAACAACAGCGTCATATTGTTGAGTCATTAGATGAAGCATCAACTTTAAATGAGGCAAAACTCTTGTTCGAGAGTCTCTCTAAGTCTTTGAGTAAGCCTGCTAGAAGTGGTCGTAACCTAACTGAAGGTTCAAACAGAAGAACTCTTGGCTCTTCATCACGCCCTGTAAAGAGCGGAAGTGCTAAGCCAATGAATGAATCTGTTGCTCTTGACCGTTGGGCAACTTTAGCTGGTATCAAGTAATAACTAAAACACAACATTATATTAAGAAAGTAAAGGATAAAACATGAGTTTTACACTTAAAACATTAACAGAAGGTATTAGAGACCGCCACGTAGGCCAACAAAATAAGCGCCTCGTTGAGAAATGGTCTCGCACCGGCCTCCTTAGAGGTATGGACGACGTAAATCGTGAGAACATGGCTACTCTTCTTGAGAACCAAGCTGCACAAGTTCTTCGCGAGAGCAACACAATGAGCGCTGGTGAGGTTGGTGGTTTCACTAACATCGCATTCCCAATCGTTCGCCGTGTTTTCGGTGGTCTTATCGCTAACGAGCTCGTTTCAATTCAGCCAATGAGCCTCCCAAGTGGTCTTCTATTCTACTTAGACTATACATATGGTCAAGATAGCGGTCCTTATAAGAGTGGTGAGTCAATCTACGGTGGTCCAGCTGGTAAGGCAATCCAAAGTGGTGCTCTTGCTTCTGGCGGTCAATATGATCTCGTAGGTACAGCTTTTTCACGAAAAGTTAAAGATCTTGCACAAACTGGCGACCTAATTGCGCTTAATGGAAATCATGACTTGTTAGGAGTTCCAGCTGCAGGTGGAGTTTTTGGTGCTGCAGAAGATTTAGGTGCAAAACCGTGCATCGATACTTCAGACACAGATCAACTTAAGCTCATTCAATTTGACAGTCAAGTTATTGATAAGATTGCTGCTGGACAAAAATATATTTTTGTTGGTCTAGATTTAAGCAATGCTGCTTTTGATGAAATTGATCTTACTCTTCATAAGTCATTTGCTCTAAGAGAGTTAAATAAAGACGGTGACGGAACTGATTTACACTTAGCATTAGACAGTGATGTTCAAGGACCTAGATCACGTGCTGTTAACGTTCTTAGACTAAATCAGCTTGGTAAGCTTGGTGATGACGGTGTATTTACACCAGATCCTTTAGTTTCAAGATCAGAAGCTGTGCTACTAATGGTTGTAAGAACTATTGCAACAGTTGGAGCAGGCGACCTTGAAGCTGCTGGTGCATCTGAAGTTGTTGCATCATTTATGACTGCAGACTCTGTTGATCACCCGACTGACGTATTTGGTGAAGTTAGTGCAAAAGACGGGATGCCTTTTGAGGGTGATGGCGACGGAAAAGATCAAGATGGAAACTCACTTGCAATTCCAGAGATTGATATTAAGATCGAGTCAATTCCTGTAACAGCACAAACACGTAAGTTAAGAGCACGTTGGAGCCCAGAGCTTGCGCAAGATCTTAATGCATACCACTCAATGGATGCAGAGGTAGAGCTTACTCAGATTCTTTCTGAGCAGATTGCTCTAGAGATCGATCGTGAGATTCTTGGTGACCTCCTAACAGGTGCACAAGGCGCTAACTTCTTCTGGAGCCGTTCTCCAGGTAAGTTCGTTAATAAGCGTACTGGTGCTGAGATTGCTCGTACATCTTCACTCAACCCAGGACCAGCTTTCACTGGTACAGTTCGTGAGTGGTATGAGACTCTTACTGAGACAGTAATTGACGTTGCAAACGAGATTCACAGAAAGACACTTCGTGGTTCTGCAAACTTCATCGTAGTATCTCCTGATGTTGCTACTATCCTTGAAGCTTCAGTACTTTATCGTCCTTCATACAGCCTTGACGGTGACGGACAGGTTGGTGCTCCATTTACAATGGGTGCTGAGAAGGTTGGTACTCTTTCTAATCGATTTACAGTTTATAAGGACCCATACTTCCCACGCAATAAGATTCTTGTTGGATATAAGGGCGGTAGCTACCTCGAGACTGGATTCGTTTATGCTCCATATGTACCACTCATCGTAACACCAACCATCTTCCAGCCTGACGACTTCACACCACGTAAAGGTGTAATGACTCGTTACGGTCAACAGCTGGTTCGCGCTGAC
>Ga0213859_10001305_pt1 | contig 11101 bp, 13 predicted proteins | sample PICome_2_FD_160133 | JGI IMG/M metagenome (GOLD analysis project Ga0213859, IMG submission 160133) | Coastal seawater microbial communities near Pivers Island, North Carolina, United States - PICO304 | ecosystem: Environmental > Aquatic > Marine > Coastal | place: USA: North Carolina... | reverse complement strand
ATGGATGAGACTTCCATGGTTGAATGTGATCGTTATGAAGATATCATAGTTTTTGAAAAACATGAACCTCCACCCGTAGAGGATGAGGAAGAAGATGCAGACGAGTAGAAACTGTTTGATCCAAACCACGAGGGAATATGAAAGTATTAGTTCTAGCAGTAGCACTGCTTCTATTAATGCCAGTAAAAATCCAATTCGGCAACAGCCAAACCAATGCGAGTGCGTATGATGAGAAACTTGTCGCATTCGAAGAGTCATTATTCACAGCAAGAAAGAAAAGTATCGAATGTATGGCTCTAAACATCTATCACGAGGCACGGTCATTGTCCACGGCAGGACGACTGGCAGTCGCTCAAGTTACACTCAATCGAGTTAAATCTTCAAAGTATCCCAACACAATCTGCGAAGTTGTATACCAAGGAAAGCACTGGATCGCCAAGGACGGTACCAAGTACCCAAGGAAAAACTTGTGCCAGTTCTCCTGGTATTGTGATGGGCGAAATGATCTACCAACTAACAAGAAAATGTATGATCAATCCATCGAACTTGCTACTCAGGTCGTTGATGGCAAATGGCCGATGGATATCACTGACGGGGCGATGTATTACTATGCCGATTATATTGATCCACCCAGGTGGACTCAGGGAAAAATACGTGCCGCAACAATAGACGTGCATCGGTTTTATAGGTATAAAAGGTGAAACCATTTAGCTCATTTGTAACCGAGGGTGATTTCAAGTTCCCCTCAAATCTGAAGTCGGCTAGTCAGTTAGCCGACTATGTACCAAAAAGTCAATATTGGGCTAATCCTGCCTCAATAGCGAGGGAGATGGCTCCTAATGATATTGGCTGGAAAAAGTTTATCCATGCCAGTGAAGCAACCTTTGGTGACTACGGTGGAAGGATGATGCTTGTTGGTCAAGATTGGGCACATGCAGATGAGTTAAGGAAAGCAAACAAAGGCATCTATCGTACAACGAAAGGATGGCAAACCGATAAAAGAATGTTGCAGGTATTCCAAGGATACTCTGGAGTTTTTATTAATGCCATGTGGTGTCTTAAAGAATCTAAGGGTGCGACTGGACCAATCAAAGATTTGAAACCTGACTTAAACTTTCATTCGGCAGTTTTCAATGCCTGTATAAAAAGATTTAAGGGAGATCACATATTTATATTGGGAACAGAAACATTAGCAATCTGTAATAAGTTTAATAAATCTGGAATACCACTTGGGGCGAAAAACTTTCTTAAGCATACAGGGAAGTTTGCAGGTTCAAATGCTACAGTACATTTCATGTGCCATCCTGGAGGTCTAGGATTAAATGCATTAGAAGTGGAACAGGGAGAGGATAGACTCCAAGTCCTCAGAGAATACGTACAAAAGGTAATGAATGAGTAAATCTTTTCATAATCTAAGAGTGGAAAATACTGAGATCGTTGAAGGTATAGAAACTCGTGGTAAGATCCGTACTTTGCTCAACGAATGTTCATCTGCTTGGTGGGATAACTACGAAGAACATGGTCGTGGAGGTTGGTTTGCTAACGGAAAAGGTCTTATTCCACTTACCAACTTTGGTGTCGATGCAAAACGTAAAAATGGTATCATGGTTATGGGTATCAATGGTGGTGTATCAAAAGAAGAAGTTACATGGTGGGAAGGTATTTTAGATGGGTATGATGAGGCAGACGAAGATGGTAAACTCCTTATTAGGAAGTCGTATGAAGGTCTTTATGGTGGTTTAGGTCTTGGTGGCAAAAAAGGTCAGAAACGCAGTTTACAGAGAGCAGATAAGTCTGTTGATGGTTATGGAGGAGAATATGATTCTCCAGAACCTAAGTCGACCATGAGAGGTACTGATTGGGCGATGACATCAATCAAAAAGAGACCATCAGATACTTCCAAATATGGGATGTTTTTATTTCAATCAAACTTCAATAGACTGTTAGAGGTTTGGGATGAGAAAGATCTTATTAAAAAATGCGGTAACTCAAATTTTGTTCCATGGGGATCACATGACATCAAGTATCTAAAAGATGAGCACTTCAAGATGTCTGCTCCTGTTGCTTCAGAGATTCTGAAATTCTTCCAACCCAGACTTGTTTGTATGCCATTAGAAAATAAAAAACATATAAATAAGTTTGGATTCAAGATAAAGGAACATTCCATAAGGAAAGAACCCTTGACTTCTGCAGCAGGAAAAACCAAAACGTATAGAATATTTGAAATCTATGAGATGGCAGGACCTGGCTTTGAGACTGTTTTATGGTTTATGCCACACTGGAGTACACAAGGTGGTGCATTACAAATTAAAGCATGGAAAGAATCAGTTGAGTTAAAACAAGATTGTAAAGATATAATACGAAGACTGATAGGAATACAAACTGCTAAACGACAAATAAAAGGATTAAGAAGATAATGCCATATTATGATTACTATTGTAGTGACTGTGGAATAGAGTGGGAGGCGAATGTTAGAATCGCTGATCGACATAATCCACCAAAAGAGACCCATCCAGGTAACTGCCTGGAGTCTGGGGATGGATGCAAGGCAACACTCAAAGTTGTTGCACCTGAGTTGCATTCTGGATACGGTATAAATGGCAGGAAAACCGATCAGAACTTCAAAGATATTCTACGTACTCAGAAGAAGTTTTATGATAAGGCAGACAAAGCAAGGTCTGCTATGGGTCTTCCTCCTAAGAAAAACACTATTAACGTAGACACTTGAGACCACTTTACATTTGGGCAGGGGGTAAAAATAAAATGATTCCAAAGTATCTGGCCGAGCCAGGTATTCCAGGAGACTTCGAGACCTTCGTCGAACCTTTTTTCGGTGGAGGTGCTATGACCTGTTGGATGTCCAGGAATCGACCAGATAAGTCTTTTGTCATCAATGACATCAAAGAAGAGATCATTGGAATCTATAGAGCAATAAAGGATGATATGAATACCTTTATTGATAAACTCAAATCTCTGGAGGATCAATATCTTCCAATGCCTTCATGGAGAAGAAAAGACTTCTACTACGATCTTAGAGAACAGTACTATGAACCTCATTGGGGTAAAACTGAGGAGTCTGCTGTTCTCTATTTTCTGATGCGAACATCGTTCAATGGCATCTGGCAGTGTAATGAAAAAAGCAATGGACGTTTCGCTACGCCAGTGGGTCTTGTAGATGAGCACAAGATTTTTGACGAACAGAATATTCAACAGTGGCATTATTTTTTACGAAATGCAGAGATACGATGTGAAGACTGGTCTGAAATAAAATACGATAACGCATTTTATTTTATGGATCCACCGTATCGCGATAGTTGCACGACTTATGGAGAGAGTAATGATGATACTATGCAAAAGGCACTGGTTGAGTTTTGTATAGATGAAGATGCTAGAGGCAACTACGTATTTCTCTGTAACAGAAAAGAAGATAACTTCTTTGAACAGATACGGGGTGATTTAGATATCAAATATTACGACATCACCTATACAGCAGGCAGGAGAAAACATGAAGAAGATGGATTCTCCGCCAAACAAGCAGTAGAAGTACTACTGCACAGTAAATCCATTAACAACTCTACACTGGAGGCATTCTTATAATTGTTTGTGTGTTAACTTGACTTGATTGAGATGGTTATGTTCACCTTTTACAAGGATACATAATGGCGAGACGAAATCGACGATCTCAAATCATTCAACTCGAAAAAGTTCCAACATTCAAACCAAAGTATACAAACATCAGACCTCGTACGGAACGACAGGCGATTGCTATGGAAGCATGGAGAGACGGAAAGAATCTGTCATTGTCTGGTTACGCAGGAACTGGAAAGACATTCGTTGCCCTACATCTAGGATTACGTGCGGTCGAAAATTACGGCGAGCAGGAGCAGATAGTGATTGTAAGATCTACTGTGCCTACTCGAGAAATGGGTTTTCTCCCAGGTACCACTGAGGAAAAAATAGAGGTATACGAACAACCATACTATGCATTATGTCACGAACTTACAGGCAACTATAATGCATATAACGAGTTGAAGAAAAAAGGTCTATTAGATTTCATTTCTACCTCATATATTAGAGGTTGTACTTTGAATGACAAAGTTGTCATCGTAGATGAAATCCAAAACATGAACTATCATGAGTTGGATTCAATCATTACCAGACTAGGCAATAACTCACGCATCATACTTTGCGGTGACTATCGACAGTCTGATTTTACCAAAGAAAGAGAAAAAGAGGGTATGTTGAAAATCCTCCAAATCCTTTCTGAAATTAGCGAGTTCCATATGATAGAGTTCGACAAGGACGATATCTTAAGATCCTCATTAGTGAAAAAATACATTATTATGAAAGAGGAGTTGAAACTCGTTGCTTAAACATAGGGGACTTCGGTCCCCTATCTTACTATAAAATAATATGTTTATATTGAAAGAAAATGGTTTACCCGATCTCAACACTAAAAATATTGACGGAAAACGTCACTACCTTGTACCAGATCCAAGATCGGGTGAGGAAAGTGCTCTCGCCTATCCCTCCATCACAACCTTGCTCGGGTGGTACTCAGCACCAGGAATCGCGAACTGGCGAAAAAAGGTCGGTGCCGAAGAAGCGAATAAAATTACTACCCAAGCAGCAAGACGTGGGACCTCTGTACACAAAATCGTCGAAGACTACATTACCAACCAGATATCCGAGGACTATTTGCGTAGCATGATGCCTACGTACAAAGAGGATTATCTAAAGTTCAAAGAAGTTATTGACGAGCACATCGGTAATATTTACGGAATTGAAACAGCACTCTGGTCTCATAAACTGCATGTTGCAGGAAGAGCAGACTGTATTGCTGAGTGGGACGGTGAGTTATCTATACTTGACTGGAAGACCTCGAGAAAAATCAAAAAACGTGAATATATAGAAAACTACTTCCTCCAAGGAACCTTTTATGCCAAGGCATACGGGGAACTGACGGGTCAAGAAGTAAAAGTTCTAAATATAGTTATGGTTCCCCAGGGAGAATCTCCAATCATCTTCACAGAGAAGGTTTCAGATTGGGAAAATAAACTCACTCAGTACGTCAAGAAATGGTATAAAGAAGTGAAAAACTTGACATTCTGATACAATCGTGGTATAATTACTTATGGAAATTAGAGAGATAAACGTAGAACAAAAGTTAGATTGCGAGCACATGCTTGGCAAGTTCCTTTCTGAGAATGATGCTGATGTCTTGATTGAGAACGAGGCAGTCAATATCTATGGACCAAAATACATGGGCCAAACAGAAAATGATGAGACAAATCTTATTTGTGCTCTTCGACCAAAAGCATTCACTCAGGCAGAGATTGACGAGGCATATGAAGGTCTCGCCAATGGTGCGACTGAATCTACAAATCGTGGCCAGTCTGCTGGTAATGATGCTTCTGGTATTCAACATCGTAGAAGAGAGATTATAGATGCTGAAGATGTCGCTATTGTTAAGTGGTTGATACAATCAACAAATACACTTGAGCAACATACCAAGGAAATTATTGAGTCACAATGGGAGTTATTTCGCAAACAGGCAGAGGCAGGTCTTCGCATATCCAAGCAAACAAATAATCGTGGTGTTACTTGGCAGAGAAAGGTAATGGATATCCATGGTTATGAGAATCACCTCGGCAAAGAAATGTTGAGAGATGTCTTGGAAAAAGAATGTTACGGAAAATCTAACAAAGAGATATCAAAAATAATGTCTGATTTCAGTAAAAGGTACATTTCTGAAACAGAGACTGCCTTCCCTGTTTTGTCTGGTATCGGTGGTTACTATGGCAGATATCCAAGGATTCCTTATTGTAGAACAACTCTATACACTGCAGATAATGTTGAGAGGTGGGAGAAATGTATGAACTACATCGAAAGAGTTGATCATTTCTTCAAAGAAATACTTCCAGGCAGATACGGCAATCAAAAAAGAGTTATTGACGGTATCGACCCGAAACTGCGTATTCGCGATACTGCCTTCACTACAATAACTATCAACAATAACTTTCGTACTGCTTGTCATCGTGATGCTGGTGACTTGAAAGAAGGTTTCGGCAATCTTTCTTGTACAGGCAAAGGTGAATGGGATGGCGGTTATACGATACTTCCTGAGTATCGTGTCGGTGTTAAACTCAATCCAGGAGACGTTCTTCTGATGGATGTTCACCAAATACACGGAAATACACCCATCCGTGAGAAGGGGACGGGTAGAGAAGCAGTATTTCGTGGGAATAAAAATAACAAAGAACATACTGTTGATTTTGAACGTATCAGTCTCGTTTGCTACCTTAGAGAAAATATGACTCAATGTGGAACGAGAGAATACGAAGATCTAAGAAAGCAGTTTGTTACTGATCTGATGAATGATGAATCGCGACCCGAACATAAGAAATATGAAAACCATACCCAGAAATGGAATGGTGTTTTCGCAGATATGTGGGAATCGGATGAATGGGTGCATTATCTCAGATCTAATGGTTTTGATCACGAGGCGAATCAGATTCGACCTCAAATAAACACTATTGATTCACTCTTTTCATAAAATAATATGTCAGCATTTAAGAACAGAATGTCGAGTACTCCACAATGGAAATACTTGATGCAGAGGCAAGTTGGTATTGATATGGGAGCTCCCAAGGAAGTTTATTATACTGGGGAAATTGTTGATGTTCCCAAAGAGCAGTTTGTAGAAATAGACGGGCAAATGACGAATACTGGTAACTACCCAAATGAGATGAGAGGGAAGCGATACCGAGTAATGGGTATAGGAAATGTAGATCGCTCTGCTATTTCGATGCTTTCAACCATCAGAAAAGAAGAAAAACCAGCTCCTGAGAATACAGATCCAGGTCCACAAAGAACTATTCAATCAAGCCACTGGAAATCTGGACATTGGAAAGTTGCTAAGTTAATCCTAAAAAGAGATATGGATCGTGCTGATAAAGAATGGATGACATTTGGTTCAAAAAGAGCATACAGGCAATATAAACTGTTAGAACAATTCTTAGAGGAAAAGTCTCAACAAAACTGGGAACCCGATGATGATTTTGCCACTAAATATCTTATAGAGTTTCGAAGAGCATTTAGTGATTCGATGAATTCAAGAGTTGATTGGGAACGACGTAGAGAAGCTATAGCTACGATACAGTTGATTCGTGATGAACTAAAACTACCTACTTACAATAAATTATGAGTCGTAATGTTACAAGAATATCCGTAAAAGTTGAATACGGACGAGTCTCCAAGGCAATGAATAAGTTCAAGTCTAAAGTCACAAACGAGGAGATTATCAAGACTGTGAAGGATAAAAGATATTATCAGAAACCTTCACTTAAAAAGATGCTGAAGCGAAAGAAGGCAGAGGCACAACGAAGAAAAGATGAGATCAATCTCATAAATAAAATCATCGCTGAGGAGGAACAGTGGCGATGAACATTTATATCCCTACTCGTGGGCGAGAAGATAAGCAAAAAGCAATCTATGCTCTTCCTCCTGAGATTCAGAAGATTGCATATTTGATGTGTGACAGTGATCGCTTAGATCTTCTTCGTTCGCATAATCCAGATGTAAATATTGAAGATATCGGTCTGAGTAAAAATATTGCTCAGAAAAGACAAGCAGTTCTTCAACATGCTGGTGGCCAAAAGTTTCTGATGTTTGATGACAAAACTACCTTTAAGAAAAGAGTGGAAGGCAAGTTATCAAAGATGGAGACTGCTGAGGAGTGGCACAAGATGATGGCAGAGGTCGAGGAAAAACTCGAAGAATATGCTTGGGTCGGTATTTCTCCACAAGCAGGAAACAATCGTGTAGAAACTTATGGGAAGGAGATTGCCCGTAGCTACACAGCATTTGGCATAAATCCAAAACTGTTGGGTGAAATCAGATTTGATGGTTTATATCAAAAATATAATGTTCCCTTGTATGAGGACTTCTATGTCCTCCTTAAGATGTTTACCTCAGGTTTGAAAAATTTTGTTATCTTTGATTATGCCTTTGAACACAAACATGGTGGTCAGGGTGGTAACTCCATTGTGAGGAACTACGAAACTCAGCTCGAGAGTGTTCAGGCATTGATGAAAGAGTTTCCACAGTTTGTTACACTTATTGAGAAAGAGGGATGGGAAACAATGCCTGTCCGTCCAGAACCAAAGATTGCCTGGAAGCAGGCATTTGAATCGTATAATCCAACTGCAGGATCTGTCTTAGACTTCTTTTAATGAAGATACTACATATTCCTTTTTCAAATAAACTCGATATAAAAGGTCCAGAGGGTCAAATATCGGGTGGTGGCGAAAAGGTTATTGTTAACGTACACGAGATGATGTATGATAGAGGATACGACTCTCATGTTGCCGATACTGTCACATCTCATTATGAACATCCGAATGTTCACAGAATAATAAAACCAGATACGACCTCTAATCAATATGTCGTAGATTATGCGATCGGAAATGGATTTGATGTCATTGTCAATCACGGCAGAAGATCTATTCAAAAAACTCTTAACGAGTCTAATCTCAAATCTTTGTTCATAGATCACAGTCCTATAACCTTACTGAACAAACTCTATGATGAAGAAGGATTCACTACTACTTGGAGGGATGCCAAGGATGTTGGATCTAAATACATTGGAGTATCTGAACCACAGACTTATATTAGAAACGAGTCTATTCGTAAAATGTTCGGTAATGATTTTGAATATGATGGCTGGTGTAAGTTTCAGTTTGTTGATACTGAGTTGAATAGAGAGGTCCAAGATCCTGAAGACTATCTCATAGCTGTCGGACGGGCAGATCCTTATAAGACTCTTCACATATTGAAAAAGTTTGATATTCCTTATCAGGTTTGTACCACTCCTTATCATAAAAATGATTCTCCTACATATAAAGAATATCTGACTCAACATGAGGGATTCTTCAATCAGGACTGTGTTCATTGGGATCTCCCTCGAGAAACTGTATTAGATAAAATAATGAAAGCAAGAGCATTGGTAACAACCTGTCGATGGGAGAGTTCTGGTATCTCTTCCTTTGAAGCACTTTGTTATGGTCTTCCCATTATTTTGAACGAAAAAGGTAATACACATGCTTCTAGACATTTCGCAGATCCTGGTGTCGACTACATATGTACAGTCGATGAGAAAGAAAAGATCTCACAGTTTATGAAGTTTGATAAGGAAAAGAGAATAGATATTGCCAATGAGGTTAGGGAGTACAACTCTCCTGACCAGTTCCTTAAATCTTTTGTTCCTATTTTAGAATCTGTCAAGAATCCAGTAAGAACCAACGTATTTGATTTCTTATGAAAGTCGCAATAATTCCAGCAGCTGGTCGGGGAGTTCGTTTTCGAGATCTAGGAAAACAATATCCCAAGTGCCTACTCCCATATAAAAATAAACCGATTATCCAACATACGGTGGATAAAATCTTTGATACGGTCGATGAGATTCGTATCGTTGTTGGCCATCAAGGAGACGAGATACGTAAGTATTTCAGTGAGAATCCTAATGATAAAGTCAAGATAATAGAACTCGATACGACAGGTCCACAAGGTCCACCGAAATCTATGTTCTGTGCCTTGACTGGCAAAGAGGAGAGTGTGATGATGCTCCTGTCTGATAGTGTCTTCAAATTTCCGACTCTTCCGAGGGATTATACTTACATCACTGCTATGGAGGTGCCAGATTACGGTCGATGGTGTATGGTTGATAGTGAATGTAACTTCTATGATAAACCTGCCACAAAACCACCGACAAATATGGCAGTGTCAGGATTCTACTACTTTACTAATCCCAAACTCCTTTATTATTCATGCTTGCAGGTTTTCGCTGACTACGGTGATTCCCCAATAGAAATGCAGTTTAGTCACGTATTCGAGCATTACAAGAAAACTGAAGAGATGAAGGTCTACGGCCATCAAGCCAAGGAGATCATTGATTTCGGTACACTCGAAGAATACTATCAGAACAAGGGTATTGGTAACTCTCGTGCTTTCAATAACGTATTCGAGACAGATGAGGGTACGGTTATTAAGAAGTCTGAGACGATGCCAGAAAAGGTTTTGGCAGAGGCATTTTGGATGCAACACTCTCCTAAACATTTTCAAAAATATATCCCAAGAGTATTTGAGACTGATGTGATTAACGGGCAGTTCGAGATGGAGAAGATAACTGCTCCTACTCTGAGGGAGTTGTACCTTTACATTGACAAATCCTATGAGTCCTGGAAAATGATTTTCACAGAGGTCGACGGATTCCTTCACCAGTGCAAGAAAACCAAAAAGAAGGGAAACTTCTGGACAAAGATGGTCAATAAGACTAGGCAACGTGCTGAGACTCGTGATGCCCAGTTCGCAGAAAAACTCGAGCGATCAATCAAAGATCTGGGAATATGGGATGACACTACATATTATCATGGCGACCTCCATTTCAATAATATGTTCTTCACATTCTCAACTCGCCAGATAAAGTTTGTTGATCCTCGTGGTGAGTTCCAAGGGCATTATCTCTACGATATCGCCAAACTCTATCACTCAGTCTACGGAATGTATGACTATATTGATGAGGGTCTTTATTCAGTATCTAGTAATGATACTCTATTTTATGATAAGGGTAACGGAGGAGTGCGTGATGCCTTTGAGGATGTTATCCTATCAAAGTTGTCAAAAGAGGAGGCAAAGTTTGTGCGACTCCTGACAGCCAGTCTGTTTTTATCAATGATACCACTACACTATGAAAACAAACAAAACCAAGAACTGTTCTATGACGAATACATTCGACTCTCCGAATAGACTTATCGTCGACGTAGACGATACCATTCTTACTACATATAACAGAGACTATCATAACTCTGAACCACATACGGAGATGATAGATAAACTGAATAGAATGTATGACGAAGGATGGGTAATCGTATATTGTACTGCTCGTGGGCAGTTATCAAATAATGGTGATATTGAAAAGATAGAGAAGAATGTTCGTCCCATACTCGAGGATTGGATGTCAAGGCATGGTGTCAAATATCATGAGTTGATTATGGGCAAACCTTGGGGTGCTTATTATATTGACGATAAAGCCATGAGACCT
>Ga0213859_10001298_pt1 | contig 11121 bp, 12 predicted proteins | sample PICome_2_FD_160133 | JGI IMG/M metagenome (GOLD analysis project Ga0213859, IMG submission 160133) | Coastal seawater microbial communities near Pivers Island, North Carolina, United States - PICO304 | ecosystem: Environmental > Aquatic > Marine > Coastal | place: USA: North Carolina... | reverse complement strand
CCTCTAATTCTTTCATTCGACGTATTAGCATAAGAACCTTCTACCGCCGTTGCTTTACCTGCACTTTCTTTTTGCGTGACACTAGTAATAGCTAATGCTACTTGTGGACTATTACCTTGTGCAATTAGGTAATCATACATACTTTTTTGTGGCCCGGTAAGAAAGGTTTCTTCCTCTGCTCCTGGACCACCTAGTGCCATCTTTCTGACAGGCGGATTCGCAGCATAGTTTTTAGGCCGTTTTTTGGCAGCAGGGTTTTGACGCTTTTTGCCGTCTGGCCCTACTCCTAACAACAAGTCTGTTAGGTTTCGACGCTCACACCGGTGTCCATTAAACTTTTTCATCCGCTACAGCTTTCGCAATCTTCAGGATTATCAATGTTGCACGTAATCTCCCCATTCTTAATCTTGTCTTCCGACTTCTTAAGTTTTTCTGTGTCGAGAAAAGAGATGTCAAATTCTTCTTCTTTCATGAGATTAGCATTTCCATCGACGGCGAGCCTGACGAATACGTGAATTAGGATTATTACGAGTCTTTGCACTCGACCTTTTAAGTTGCCCTAATGATCTTGCGCAATATGATTTACGACGTTTAGCCGATTTACTGCCTTTTTTGACTTTGCCAGTAACAGCAGTTTTAAGTTTACTGCCTGGATTTGCTTTTCGGTATGCACGCACACCTTTTGCAGTCATTCCCGCACCCTTTTTTGTTGGACGATAGTTTGCCCCTCGTCCCTTTGTCGTCCGACGTATTGGGTTGGATTTGCGTTTTTTCGTTGCCATTACCCACGACGTTTTTTGCGTTTCGCGGTTTTAGCTGACTTTTTAAACGCTTTAGCAGTAGGTGCGCCTTTTGATCCGGGTTTACGCATACGCTCCCCAGAACCGGCTTTTATACGCTTTCGTTTAGCATGAATATTGGCATACAAACCACGACGTGCCATTGTTCTTGTATTATCGGGTAGGCGTACTTGTGATTCTTTATACCATTATTCTATACCCTATTAGCGATAAGCCTTACGCACCTTTGCATCTACATCATACAAATATAGAAGTTTAGTGGTTGTCTCTGGAAGCACTAATCGAATAATAGCATATGTACTATTAAAACGACGTTGCTTATACCACTCTAATGTAGCATTCAAATTCGTGCTAACAAAGTTTTGGTCTTCATCTATGAAACGCAAAGTCTTGTCATTGACGATATCCCTAAAGCCATTGTACTGATAACGTGTACCGTTATGTCGCAAGGTTACTCTTTGATAATTCAGAACGTCTATATCGCTTGCTTCTGTGAATGTTTGCTCTCCACTACACTGATAATCATTGTATACCGCCGCTTCTACAAATGTAGAAGTTAAGTCAATATGACCATACTCGGCACTTGTAGGATCGTGATTTTTTGCTTTTGTCAACCAGTTAAATGATTGCCACTGCACTGATTCATTAGCGGCGAATGCAATATCTATATACGGCTGAGTATAGCTCGTAGGATCATACATCTGGTATTGAATAGATGCATTTGTTGGAGCGTTCATCTCAAAAAGACGTGTGCCAGGATTAGCACCAACTTGATCTGTACGCCACCCATACATCTTATCGCGTGTGCCAATAAAAGCATTGTATCGATAATCATGGAAAGAAACCCATGCATTATTATTAAAACTATAGCTTACAAACTCGGTAGTATCGGTGTAATTAAAGTCAGATTGATAACTCTTTAAGTTTGTAGGAACAGTACTAGAAGATATATCTCCAGTAACATTATTGTTCCTAATCATCATCAATACTCGATTCAACTGGGTATCATACTCTGCGTATATACCTGGATAGTAGCTTTGCGCTGCGCCTGCGGGACTAGAAAAGTAATTTGTCTCTAGCTTTAGCTTTTCTCGCATGTAATAACGCAATCCATTATTACTGATTTCTTCTAGTTTTCCATTGTACAAGAAAACTTTGCCCTGATTGGCATCTGCGAAAAAGTAGCCTTGCGGTGTTAAAGTACAAGACGTTTTATGTTGAGTACCTGCAAAACCGTATTCACTAGGTACAATTTCTGTAGGACGAATCCTAAAAATGTCGCCGGTACCTAACACCACTTGACCTGCACTTGTTGCGACAGAATCTTTACCTACAGTAATAAAAAGACTTTGATCTTGGTGTATCAGTAGTTTGTCACCGTAACTCTGAAGATGATGAATCACACCACGATCACGGGTTTGTTCAATGTAATCCAACGCTGGGAATGTACGGATATTCAGCGCAGAATTATTTAAATCTTGAGATGCACTTCGCGCAACTCGATAATAAAAATCCGTGACGATTTCTTCGCCATGGACATGAACACTTGGCTGCCTCCAGTCATTAAGACGAGTTAAGTCGCTGTCAAACGTTACATCATTAGTTTCTGATGGACTGGCGTCACGATACAAAGCGTCCCAATCTTCTTCAATAGCACGCACCTTATCCTTGTCATGCAAGAAACTTTGTAAAGGGCCATACGTCGGTACAGTATATACAGACGTCATCGTTCCTATGCGATTACTTAAAGTGCCTCCTGAAAGTACCGATTGCAACGCTCTAGTAGTAAGATTACTTACAAATGTTGAGGTGATAGTCGCAAGACTATTCTCATCAGTAGAATTTACACCTGCATTGAAGCCAGTTGCACTTGTAACTCTATAACGACGGCGAGAAAAATATATATCTCCATGAACAAGATCTTCGCTTACACGTCGCCCTACACCACCAAATTGTCCAATATTCAAAGCGTTAGTTGTATTGTCTGCTGTAATTACAGACGTACACGCTACTAAGTCCTGTGATTCATATCCGTAATAACAATCAAAGCGCATGGCATTGATATTTACGAACGGCAAGCGAGATATAGCAGGTTGTTTATTAGTGCTATACATATGCTGAACCCAAAACCCATTTCGGTTATACTGATTATAGTTAGTACCACCAGAACTTGTGGTATACGTGGCAGTATTTGCGTTCAATACTGAGTACCATATACGCGTATTAACCCCATGATATCCAGCAACTGTATACGGAGACACTGACGCTGACGGCAAAGGATTCCATTCTGCATAAAAACACTCGTTACCGAACCTATTGTCAAATTTTACCTCATCGTCTACTGTTCCGGCTGCTATGTACCGTTGAGCTTGCAACGCTTGAATCTCAGATTGAGGGCGTGGTCTATCGACTTCTGTAGATAATTGATTCATATAGAATGTCGACCTACGTGCAATATTTGTTGTAGTACTAGTGGTTTCAGAATAATAGTTGCTTGCCGTAAAATCCGAGATAGACATAGTCATCGTCCGACCGTTATTCGTGCCTCCTGGATTGCCGTCAACATCGTTTGGATACTCTTCCCGTTCAACCAGCATATACTCAAACCGAGTATACATATGCTGCGGAAGTTTGGGACGTGTGCCAAGTAGGTCATGCGGCATAGCTATGCATTTATTGTAATGCACCTTTGTCCGGTCTTGGTACTCGCTATTTACCCAATCTGACCAGCTTGGCGTATTATTTACCGAGCCTTCATATAAATCACCAGTATTAAACGTCGAACCATCTATTTTCCTAGGACTGCCCGCTTCAGAAGCAATATCAGAAAATACACCAGAATTAATATTAGCGCCAATACCACCAGTTAAATGGAACAGCGAGTTGTGCATTGGCGCATTTATAGTACTCACTGTTGAGTAGTCCTTGTATGGCGAACCACCCTCCCCCCATATACTATAATGATCTGCAGCACCAAAATGAACTGGCGTATGGCTTAAAACAATATTATTAGTGTTGTTTCGTTTTGCATGATATATCACTGCGCCACTCATACCAGAAGGTATGCGTACATATTCAAAACGCATTTTGAATGCGGCATTACTCCGTGGAGACAATGAAAAACTTGGCACATTTTCGTACATCCAAGCAATAGACGGAAGTCTATGATGCCTAACATTCTCACCTCCTAATTCCACAACAACAGTTGAGCCAACAGATAAACCATTAGCAGTCCAATTATACTCCGTCTTACTCGGAAAATCTGCAGGATATTGCTCATTCGCATTTTCCCAAAATCCACACTCTCCAAAATGATACCCCGTTTGAGAAGTAAAAGCTCTCGCAGTCCCTCGCGTATGAAAATATTTGATTTCATCAAACTGGTCAGAACCAGTAGAAAATATCCTTCTATCATTTTCCAAATACCGCAGCTGTTGATTTTCGTTTGTGCCACCAACTGCAGTATCGCTAACTATGTTTGTAATAGTTTCAGTAGGATCTAAACTAACCGATGTATTCGATACTCCCGCAGCTGCTGCAGCTTGTATCGGAGCATCAATCGATGTTTTTGAACTGATACCCGGAATATGATAAGCCTTAGTGTATGATCCATCTTCTCTTATCCAAGAGATATAAAATGCATAAACTTCATCTGGTTGGAAACGTGCATCTGGATCATCTTCAGTCTCGTCAATAGGCGAAGATGCGCCGAATGTTTTAGGCAGATACCAAATCGGCTGTATTCGATTAGCTATACCTTGTAAAATATCTGCATCTTCTTCAGCCGAACTAACATTACCAAGATACAACCGATTGTCATGCATTTCCACTGCCTCAGCACGAGCATATGTTGTAGGCGTAACAAGAATATCTTCTAATAGAAGTTCTTCCTTTACTGTCCCATAAATTTCTACAGATGCCGTAGTACTATTAAAAGACCCCTCATGAGTAACATACGCTGATGAGCTGCCACCTACTTGAGCTATAACTCCAATCCGAAATGATTTGAAATTAGTGTCCAAGTTGCTCAAGGAAATACTCAGCGAAGTACCACTTTCAGAAACCCGGTAAGGTCCATGTACGGGACCAAATGGCAACACAGTTCCATCTTCCATCTCGTATTGTATAGATAGAAAATACGTGCCAACATCAAGTAATCCTGTACCATGCCCAGAAAGGTCGATTTCCGTCTGAGTGTGTAACGGAAATAAGTACTGCAAGTCAAAAGACGTTGGTTGAGCAGCTAAATCAATATTTAAAACCTTAACTGGCTCAACATTATCTGTAAAGACAATTATGCGCTCGTTCTTGCTGTTCCGAAAGCCGGTGATGTCATACACACGACTACGGTTAAAATTTAACTCAGTGGTATTTAAAATTTCTGTGTATGTATTATTAACGCCACTATATAAATGCACGGAGTCACCCTCAGTAGAACTTGTAGCCCCAACCGCTAAAAACACTATGTCGCCATTCTCATAGGCATACTGCCCAATAATATGATTGTTAGTGAAGTACTCCTTTTCTACCGCACCCATCTCCTGTGACAAGCCGTCTACCTCTTTATCATAAACCCAATTGCGAGCATGGCGATATGTATTCGGTGGCTGCGAATCTGGAGATACATCCAAATTCATTCCTTTAATAGGCTTCATCGCTGTAATCTTTCTTGTGTATTATTCCCAATAAAGAAATCGGAGTGTGCATTGATGTTTGGCACCATGCGCACCCACATGTTTTTGAAAGCTTCCATCTTGTCGATGCTCGGGTACGCTGCATCGTTCTGTGCAGCCACACAATAATGTCCCCACTTCTGATCCGCTATCGCCCAATTTAGAAACGGATGCGTGTACCCGCCCATCATCATCTGTCTTATTACATACCATTCCAAAGCTTGTTTATAGTAGATATTATCCGGCACTTTAGGAAACCCATCTTCACATACGGGGTATGCGGTAAAATGTACCTTGATTGTACCTGTCTCAAAAGATGTTTGTATGTAATCTGGATTAATTACATAGTAATCACCACCTCCGTAGCTCGCAGCTTTTATTGTTTTTTGCTGCTTAAATGTGTCAGCGCCCATGGGGTGTTCGTTCGCCTCTGTCTGAAACACAGCTGCAGTAGTTACATCTACAGCATTATAAGGCTGCGGGTTTGTTGTACGATCTGCATTAGGCAAGTCGTACCCAGTTGTATCAGTACCATAGTGTAACGCACTACCATTGTACTCAACTTGTATGATGTCTACTAATTCACAAGGCAACAGGCTACGGTGATTTTTTACCGACAGCTCCATTGCTTTCTTTTCAAGACCGGTATGATACCCAATAAACTCCAGCGCCTCACCTATCCATTCTACAGCGTCTGATACCCAAGTATCTGTGGTCGGTTTCAAATCACGAAAGACTTTCGCAATTACCGCTTTGGATGAGACCGTTTTGTAAATCATGTCTTGTAATTCAAATGTGCAAATTCATCTGTTTTTAGTTTTTGCACAAGTTTGCGCCGGTTACCATTAGGCCCAGCGGTTGGAGCAAACGTGTACACACTTTTATTCTTTACCAGACACCGATACTTATCCCAATTCCACCGATAATAGTAATCGTCAGTATAGTAGACAAGCTTATTGATGCCCTGTTTCTTTAGACGATTGGTCTCGCCCCAGTCTACTGTAGGTTTGTTAAAGGTACGAGGTATCTTTTTAATACGGATAGTCCCTAAACGCTGTCCCATATTAAATAGACTCCCCTCTAGTATCTCCTCACTTACTCGTTTATTGAAACGACTAATTATATGCTTGTACAACGAGTATGTAATCTGTGTATTCGGATTACATTTCTTAAACCATTTGTACGAATCCTTTGTACTAAATTTACTCGCTGAGCTGTACTTCGTCGCTGTCATTCTGCCTGTTTTCTAGCTGCATTTCCTGCGACAAGATACTTTGTGTAATTCGCTGTACCATATCAAATGATATTGGATACGGCTTATCTTCTGAAAAAGCAGCGGTGCCATCACAGCACACATACCCTTCTAGCTCTTGAGGCTGCTCAAATACGCCTTTAATTAAAATCTTTGCTGGTTTTGCATTCAATACATAAATGCGATCATTTGCATATATATATCGCGGCATATTAGGTGACCACTTAGAGTGAGCCGCATATGCAATTTGCACACCTGTAGTGCGCTGGTAAGGTTCCTTTCCATCAACTGTGCCCACATAACCAAACTCGCTGCCGTCATATATGCGTACCGGACGCGGTATAGTTTTTTTCGTGCGCCACACTTCACAACCTATGTCTTCAACGGTACAACATTCCATAGCATTTGCCGCTTCCATTTCTAAGCAGTCGATTTGCTGTACAAACTGGCTGGGCAAACTATGATTCCGCTGTTGATCTTGACGTATAAATTGCGCACGGTAATACCCTACAATAAATTTGAGGCGTTCTAGCAATACCGCATCGTCTGCTTTTTCTACCTGCAGAGCAATATTGTACACGATTTCATTTAACGTTGCCATGGCAGTTGGTTTTTATCAATTGTACGCACTACAAAGTAACCACCAATTGCGGTAACTAATATTGTTTCATACATACTAACCCACACATCCCGCACCTCGTAACCAACTGCAAGTGTATCCATCAGGATAAACACCAGTAGAAAAAGCACAAGTGTTGCTACAATAGCCGGTCTAATATTACGAGCTAACCAACTCTTGCTTGATACATCCGCCGTCCATCGCTCAGTAATATTATTCTCTAAGGATACACGCTCAGCCTGTTCAAGCTTTGTAAATTCAAGTTTTTGCTCGGGTGTTAGCCCACTGTCTTTTTCGATTAAGTTCTTTACTACTCCCAGGATTCCTGCGTCTGGCAATGCATCCGCTACTAAATCAAAGACCTGAGGAGCTTTATCTTTTAGCCACGACCCGAGCTTGGTGTCGCGGACTTTTTCCATTACAACTTAAGTGTAAAATTCATTAACGTGAAAGAATATAGCTTGGAGCTGATGTCTACAATTACATCAACTACAGTTACCGTACCAAGACGAAGCTTAAAAATAAACTTGTCACTATGTTTATTAGGGTTACCCCAACCATTCTGGAATTTCATCGAAGTCATTTATTTCAATCGTTACGGTACCTCCATCTGCCAGATGGTTTGCTACAGGCGGGTACACATCAAAATACGCCTGGGTGCTATGATACAATTCAAACTCTCCTCCAGCAACTCTTTTCGGCCCATAGCCTACAAGTAAACATCCCGAAGTATGTTCGTCTGTATTGCCGCAGTGAACTAGGATGTACTTAAAATTCGGCACATCCTGCAACTCCAGCATCCCTTTATGTATATCTTTAAATCTATGCGAGTATTTCTGATGAAACCCGCCTACTGTACGTAGCTTTATATCGTAAGTACCTGCTGGAATGCGCGTTTCGTGCATTAGCTTTTCCTCGCGGTACTCATCTTCTAAGGTAAAACAAAGATACTTTCTTTTTCCTTTACCCTCGCCGGTACTCATAAATAGTGTTCCTAGTGAGCTGTCCTTACCTGTTGCTATTCGATACAGCTCTAGCTTCATATGGGATGATTTCTTCATCATATTATTGCTTTAAAGTTGATGGTAGTCCCCGTTAAGGAATGTAAACCTTTGAAGGTCAGAATCCCAAGTGCCTTCGTAGTGTTCACCTACTTCATGATCATTACCGTGAATTGAATGCTCCTTGTATACAGCCAAAACGTTTTCCTTGGCTTCGTCAAAGATTTTATACGCCCCAGAGACGCAGCAGTACCATGCTGATTGTTGTGGCATTATGATTCCTCTATGGTTATTGTATCTAAAGATAAGTCACCCCTGAAGCTGTCTGTCCCAACATATACGAAATATATGTATCTATCACCCTTATCCGTTCTTATGCCATTTAAACTGACAGTAATCTGTTGCCAATTCGAGGAGTTACCATTGAAGCTTACAGAGGTTGGGGTGCTAGTTCCACTACTTCTACTCCATACAGTATTGTTTTGCTCATTACCGTCGTATTGACAAAGAAGCGTGGTGTTGGACGAACCGTCAGTTGTGCTTGACTCGCTGCTTACATACACATAAAGAGAGCCACAGTCCCTTCCATATCCATGCATGTAAAACTTAAGATCTAGGTTGTTTGTCTGGTCTGTTATTGACGCGCCTGGATCGAAGCCTGGCATCCTAGCAATAAAGACATTATCAGTATCTAAGCTTCCAGACGTCTCGGCAAAAAGATACCTAGTGTTAGCACCAGTGTCATGGCCCCCACTACCGTTATGCGCTCCCGCCGGGCCAGTCTGATTAGACCCAGTAGCATTCGAGTCTACACGAAAACCAGTAGCCGTTCTTGTAGAGGTGGAAAACCACCTGTTGTTTGTATCCGAACAGGCGTCTGTTCCGCTAGCCCAGTCTGCATGCGTTCCAGTAGGGGACCATCCGTTACCGCTGGTATTAACATTTACTGTTTGATTGTCAAACTCCCACTCTTGACTATACAGAGCGGTGGGCCTACCTCCAAACCTTCTAATATTACTTATTGCTTTTCCAGAAACACCTGCAATATTTGATAACGCAACTCCTGATATCGAAACTATCGGCGGCATTATAACTCAATATATTCTTGAGACGGGTTAAAGAAAATAACTTTCTGAGAAACCGCATGTCCAAGGATTCGTTGATAGTTACCATTACCTGTTGGTACAACATCAGTTACAGAACCGTTACTTGCCATGAATACCGGCTTGCCTACACCTAGACTACCACTTTGTGTACCTACTAATACTGCAACAAACCCTCGTAAAAGCATCCCACGTGAGCTTGTACCAGCGGTAGCTATAGCAAGTAAGCTTTCCTGTGCAACTGCTGTTGATTGCGTACCAACCGTCCACCCTCCGCTACTATTCAAATAGTATACCCTCCCAGCGCTAGTAGATGAAGCGCTTCCGTATTCTGTAAGATCTGCACCCACACCAAATGTCCCCGCAGTACCCCCAGAAATATTAGTATCGTCATGGTAATTATGCCCGAGTATAGCACGACCTGGTATAGTACTTGGTGCCGAAGTACTACCAAGCTCTACCTGATTTGAAGTGTTTACTTTTAGTACAGATAATATCGAGGAACTTGTAGTTACTCCTTGTAGACCAACATTGTTTGTGTCTAAGCGTACCGAAAATCCACCGGTAAAAAGGTTACCTCCTAACGTTGGACTAGTGTCATCAGCAACTTCTGTAAAACTACCTCCACCGCCACCTCCACCTCCACTAATATCTGACCAATCTACATACTTGATAACATTATCAGATGCATCTTGAATCAGAACCCTATCCGTACCAGCAGGCGTACCTATATCAGATAATGACGCGCCATCCGCAATTATTTTTTTCCAGCTTGCCATCCATCAGATATTTACACTTTTTTCTCCTCTAGTTTTTGTAGACGTTCAAACTCCTTACCGAGCTTATCAATTATAGTTGCAACGACTGGTGCATCACTTCCTTTAATCGTAACGTTATTTACTGCTTGCTGTACAAAGTGTACTTCATTAATGTCTAGTTTCATCACTCTTGTTCTAAATGTTTCTGTAATTTCTGTACTACACTGTGCAGGACTAATACGTCCTTGCCATCAAATTGACTCTTAGACAGATGCCGTAAGAGAAAGTCAATCTCGCTTAAAGTTAATGATGGCACTTCAGAGGCTTTTGGCCTATTGCTAAGTAATGCCATTAGAAATAGATATACAAAGCCTCAGAACCGCTCGATGTATTGATATACATATTGCCAAGTTTATCAGCGCCAGCTGGGGCGCTACCGGTACCACCTGCAGCAGACGTGACAACACTCATGTAACCGAATGGGGTTAAAGAAGTCATGTTTGACGCTGCTCCTGTATTTTGAATAGCCCAACGACCTGCATCGTCATCCCAACCAAAAGCAACCGTATCTGTATCGCCTACTACAACAATACCACCATCGACATCAGCGGCAGTATCTGCATCTGCTAATAAAATAAATTGATCCTTAATCGTAACGTTATTAGAATCTAAGGTCGTAACAGTTCCTGTCACTTGTAAGGAACCTGGTACAGTAATCGTATTAGCGGATGTACCAAGAGTGAAATCATTATTAGTACTAATTGCTGTTTGCAGGTTAGCGACAGATACGTTATCTACAGTTGTATTGCCTTCTAACGCTTCTCCTGCATTCGTACCGAATCCAGGGAAGTACAAATTAGTACTGCCCTCATCGATATCATCAGTAGTTAAGTTGCCTAAAGACGTAGTAAGACC
>Ga0213859_10001296_pt1 | contig 11125 bp, 21 predicted proteins | sample PICome_2_FD_160133 | JGI IMG/M metagenome (GOLD analysis project Ga0213859, IMG submission 160133) | Coastal seawater microbial communities near Pivers Island, North Carolina, United States - PICO304 | ecosystem: Environmental > Aquatic > Marine > Coastal | place: USA: North Carolina... | reverse complement strand
GAATCACAATCTTGGGGCTGTGCCTGAGCTTATTATTTGCAGAAACAGAAGCTCTGGTACAGGCCGTTGGTATGTTTACCCAGGACCTCTGTCTAGTTCTGAGCAAAAACATTTTAGACTGAATGAAACTATTGCTGTGAGTAGCAGCGCCAGCCTCGACTGGGCTCCAACAGCCACGACATTTAATGCTGACACGTTTTTAAGCTTGTCAACAAGCGGCACAACTTACATCGCCTACCTTTTTGCTAGCCTTCCCGGTATCAGCAAAGTCGGCACTTATAGCGGCACAGGAACCAATGGCATTAACGTTGATTGTGGCTTTACTGCAGGTGCTCGATTTGTCATGATAAAACGTACAGACAGCACGGGGAATTGGTTTGTCTGGGATTCAAACCGTGGAATTGTTAGTGGCATCGACCCTTATATTTTTCTCAACACTACAAGTGCGCAGGACACAACTACTGATCATATTGATCCCTTGAATTCTGGATTTACAGTAAACGGATCCAACACTACCCAGATCAATGCATCTGGCGGCACCTATCTCTTCCTCGCTATCGCCTAAACATAATTAACTATGGAAATTCGTAATCGTGAAACTGGTGCTGTAACCACCATTAGCCAATTCAAGGCAAGTTACCCTAACACAAGCTTTCCTAAGCAAATTACTAATACAATCCTAGACAGCTACGGCTATGATCCTGTGCTGAATGGAGCAGCAGCAACCGTTACTGCACCGTATGGCGTCAGCACCCGTGATGGCGTTGAAGAAATTAATGGTCAGTGGTTTACCCGCTTTGTTGCTGGTCCCGTCTTTACCGATACCACTGATGATGAGGGTAACGTAACTACTGCTGCTGATAACGAGGCTGCATATCGTGCTCGTATTGACGCAGAAGTTGCAGAACGTGTCCGTGCTGAGCGTAACAAAAAGCTTGTAGATACTGACTGGACCCAACTGGCTGACAGCTCTGCTGATGCAACTGCTTGGGGTACTTACCGTACAGCTCTTCGGGATCTCCCTTCTACTGATGGATTCCCTCATAACATTACTTGGCCCACTGAACCTTCTTAATTATCATGTCTCTTAATTATACCCAAAACGTTGAAATTCTCGGCAAGCCTGGTGTTGCACGTCAACTAGCAGCAGGTGCTACATCTGCTAACACTGCACTTACTGCCGGTGTATTCCGTATTTCTATGCGTGCTGTAGGTGCTGACATCCGCTTTGCTATTGGTCAAGGTAGTCAAACTGCTAACGCCACTACATCTCACTTTATTGCTGATGGTGAGCGGCTTGACTTTTCTATTACTAACAAAGCAAACATTGCCGTTATTCGAGACGCAACGACTGACGGCGTTCTTGAATTGACGGAGCTTAGCTAATGAGGTTAGGTACTACAAGTCTTTCAGTAACTAGACCGGGGGCGGTTCGTAAATATGCTGCTGCCGCTGGTGGTGGTGCTTCAAGCAATGGTTTTGAAGATATTAGTAATTATTCGCACGTAAGATTTGACAGGATTAACGTCGATTCTGGTGATGCAGTCCTTGGTATTGCATTTAGGACTAATGGAACCAAAATGTGGACTGTAGATCAAAACAAACGTCTTAAACAACAAAACTTGTCAACTGCATGGGATATTAGTACTGCTGGATCAGAAACTTCTTCAATTAACCTTGGGTTTGGCAATCCTGTCGATTTTCCTGCACCACGAGAAGTAAGATTTAAACCTGACGGCACAATGTTGTGGGTTAATGATTTTTATGGTGTCATCCGTGAGTATACTACCAGCGCAGCATGGAGTACAACTGGTATGTCTCACACTGCTTCTAGAGATTTTGGTAACAGACTTCAAGGTTTCTTTTGGAAACCAGATGGAACTGCTTTATTTCTTATAGATTCTAGTACAGATAAAATCCACAAAAAAGTACTTGCTACTGCATGGGATATTACATCGACCATTACCTCATCTACGTCGAGTATTGATTTAGACCTTTCTACTACTGCTGGTGAGACATCAAACCAATCCCTCTTCTTTAGCCCGGATGGTTTAAAAGTCTATTTTACTGGAGTAACCACTGATAAAGTCCATATGTATAATCTAGCAACTGCATGGGATATTAGATCTTCTAGCTTTAGCGGTGTTCCTGATGATTATTTGGATATTAGTTCCTATGAAACTGCTGCTCAGGTTATTACTTTTAGCGATGATGGAAAACATTTGTACGTTGGTGGAGCAGCTGGCGATGGTGTTGACCAGTTCAGCCGACCTTAATTTAACAAACTATCATGATCACACTTATCCGTCCAATCCTTTTTTCATTTATCAATTCTGACAAGGTCAAGCGTCTTATCGTTGATCTTTTGACCAAGCTTGCTGAACAAACAGACAACACAGTTGATGATCAAGCTGTAGCGTTTATCGAACGCGGTTTGTTCGGTGGACCCCTGGAGTGAACCACCAGTTCTTCCTTCTCTAATCCTTCCAGCAGCCCCTGAGCTGCCCCAAGCGGTGCTGGAGGTACCAAGGGCTCAGTTACCTAGTTACAAGCCCCTTGTAGTGCCTCCTAGCGCCCTTAGGCCGCCTCCGGGTGTTGAGGGGGTTAACACAGAAGAGGAACCTGGGAAAAAAACCGAGAAAACTAAACCAACACAAACAAAAGCTACAACACCTCCTTTACCTCCAGAGGCACAGATAGTAGAGATTCCGTTTACGGATATTGAGGTGCCTATGCCTACAACTACTATCATGACAACTGCAGCTACAACAGCATTTATTAGTGTTGCCGCCACCCTAACTGCTACGTCTTTGTTCAAATACATTGTAATGATACTCAAACCAGTATTCAAACAAACATGGAACAAGATCACGAAAGGAAAGCAGGATTCATCAAGTTCATCGTCCTTGTCTGGTCAGCAGGACTCCTGACTGCTAGTTATGCCGGATGGATGCCAAAGATGGATCCTACTTATGTCGCCAGCATTTTGAGTGGCACTCTTGCAACATTCTCTATCACACGCGAAAAGAAACAATGAAAAAACTTCTTTTGCTTTTATTTCTTGCTAGCCCTGCAGCTGCACAACAGGTTACACCTAATTTCACCCAGGGTAGTATGCAATCCACCACGACTACCACTGTGGACATCGATCGTACCATTACGACAAACATCTATGGTGGTGATTATAAGTCATGGTCTGGAACCAACGTAACCCCCAGCGGGGATATCCTAGATTCTGCAACAACCTATTCAGTAACTACCGCAGGCGAACAGTTTCAACTGGAGACTGTAAACCGAGTAGCGGGGGTCGTGGAAAACATCGTAATCGACGAAACTATTCAGCAAAGCTCTACTACTACCTCGCTGTCTGTCTTCTCTCAATAAACCCTGTTTACGCTGAAGACCCTAAAGTTCAAAACACATCGAATCCTGTAGCAGCAGCTACGGGTAATGTAACAAATCAGGCGGTGCAATTCCAAAACAATGGTGCACCGTCTCGGCAATACTTTGCAGCTAATAACAGTTGTAACGGAACTACTATGCAGTTTAGCCCGTTTTACATGGGTAACGATACTATTCCTTACGAAAATACTGGTTACGTACGTAGTAATAACTACGGCGTACAGCTGAATTTTTCAGTACCACTAGATGGTGGTATGATTGAGACCTGTAAAGCTATTGCACGTAAACACGAACAAAAAATGCGTCTTAATTACGAGCTTGTTCGTGCACTTAAATGTACTGAGATTATGAAAGCTGGGTTTACCTTTAGACCTGGTTCACGTGTTGAAGTGCTTTGCCACGACATTGTACCTATTGTATCGTTAACCAATGATTGAAGCAGGTGTTTCAGCTGTTATTGCCCTTGTAGCAGCAGGTGCAGCTCTTACAAATAGAGTCCACAACAGAATTAATGATATGGATAAACGTCTAGACACTTTTGAGCTGCGTGTTGCTACAAGTTATGTACCTAAGCAAGACTTTGAAACCGCTGTTCAAAAAATGGAAGACCATATGATCCGTATTGAAACCAAGATTGACCAAATGATCCTGAAAAATGGCTAAGAAAAAAGCTACAGAAGATCAGTTTAACGAACTGCATAACTTGGTTACTAAGGAGTTTCTTGCCCGTATTAAATCTGGTGAGGCTACTACTCAAGACCTAAAAGCAGCTTGTGACTGGCTTAAGACAAATGACATTAGTGGTGTCGCCCTGGAGGGTAATCCACTGTCTAAACTAGCGGCTGTTATGCCCCAGGTAGACCCAGAGCTTGTACAACGGAGGCTACATGGCTCGAACGTCTAAATATAGTGGCGCTAAGTACGCTAACGGTAACTACAAGTCGTATCAAAAGAAGTACGACGCAAGTCCAATGCAGATCAAAAAACGAGCTGCACTAAACAAAGAAAACAGAAAACGGGGTACCTATGGCAATGGTGACGGTAAAGATGTATCACACAAAAAGAATGGTAAAACATTCCTTGAAAAAGCATCCAAAAACCGAGCACGTAAAGGCCGAGCATGACCCCGTTATTTCCTACTCCTGACGACTACCTTTTCAACTTAATAGTTATGACCTCACCAGAAGCCAAGCGCCTGTGGAGGCGCTCTATTAAGGAACACTTTGACCATACATGTATTTATTGCGGAAAAACTTATGACCTTAGTCAGTTATCTATCGATCATGTTCATCCTAGGTCTCGTGGCGGGCAGGATGTCGCAACGAATGTCGTATGTGCCTGTACCCGTTGTAATCAGGAGAAAGGAAGTGCCAACGTCCTTGAATGGATGAGGTATAAATTTGGAGTCAATAGGCTCCGTGAAAAAGTTTTATTGGAGCATATTGCTTAATGGATAAAGAACTAGCTCAACTAGAAGAATGGGCAGTTGATCTTATCAACAATTACGAAAAAGAACTGCTAATTACAGACCCTAAAGCTACCGAACATAAACGTATTAAACGTTTTTCTGGTGAGTTAGTTGCCAATCCAGAAGCTTACGCAGAGCTTTTGGAAATGGGTAGATCTAAAGGAATGACTGGTAAACAGTTAGTTTCAGCTATCCGTAGTATTGAGCAAAACTTGTTAGATGAAAGCAGTCGTGGTACTTCTATGTCACGTAAACAGCTTATGTCTGATGTTATTCACCATTTTTACGCACAACGTACAGGGGGTGATACTCTTAGAAGGCTAGGGCAAGCTGATCGCCAACAAGCTAGAGCAGCTCTTAGAGATATTTTTGGTCGATGGGGTAACGTACCTGAAAACCTAAAAAGTATGTTTAGAGCTGGTCACCTTAACAGTGACATTCTTAAAGGTGTTGAAGGTTTAGCGGCTGGTGATTTAGGAGCTACACAAGCTAAAGAATTTGCTTTCGATAAAGCTCATACTACTAAAGGCAAACTTGTTACTGGAACTGGTGAGGGTATTACTAATTGGCGTGATGCTCTTAACTGGATGGCACCGCAAATGGACATTCAAAGGTCTGAAGGTTTAAAAGCCCTTCAAGGTCTACAACCTTTGATGGATAAACTGGATGCTATTGCCGGTAACGTTTACACTGGTTTAGAAGATGCTGCTGCATTAAAAATTCGTAGAGATCTTTTTACAGCTAAAGCTGATCAAGTTCGGGAAGCAATTCGTGAACACTACAGACCATATCTTATTAAAGGTGGTAGTGTTAAGCTTAATGCAGCTGGATTAGGTGCTGGTGCCGGTCTCCTCAGTAACCCTGAAGCTATGGGCAAACTTGCCGCTGGTGATTATATGGGAGCTATACAAGCAGCCGGTACTGAAATGCTGGTCGGTACAGGTATTGAAATGGGTGTTCGTGCTCTTGGTCCTCGCGCTATGGCTGCTGCTGCTCCTGTGTTAAAAGGTGCTGGAGCTTTAGGAGCAGCTACAACTATACCTGAAGTAACGGCTAGAGTTCTTACAAAAGGTGAGCGTGGTGCTGGAGAAGTATTGGCTGAAGCACCAGGCGCTGCGGTTGCTGCAGGTTTAGGACCAGTCAGCCCTACATTAGGGTTATCAGCAGCTAATGCTCCTGTTGATCCTGAAGCTGTCGCCCAACGACAAGAATTAGAACGTAAAGCAGAGGAAGCCCGGCAACGTGGTGGTCGTATTTCTATTGGCGGTGGTAGTGTTAAGTTTACCTTACCTGAATTTGGATTATCCGAAATGCTAGGAGTTAATTAAAAACCTCTGTAAGCCCTTTCCACCCCTTCCACGCTAGATTGTACCTATGAATACTTTAGACCTCCTTAGAGGCGATTTTAAGCTGTTTCTACAGGCTTTGTGGACACAGCTTGATCTACCCAACCCTACACGTGCACAATATGCAATCGCAGACTATCTTCAGCATGGACCTAAGCGTCTTCAAATACAAGCTTTCCGTGGAGTGGGAAAGAGCTGGATTACTGGAGCCTTTGTTCTGTGGACGCTTTTTAATGACGCTGAAAAAAAGATCATGATTATTTCGGCATCTAAAGAACGTGCCGATAACATGTCCATCTTTCTACAGAAACTGATCATTGAAACACCATGGCTGGTGCATATGCGCCCTAAATCTGATGACTCCCGTTGGTCCCGCGTATCATTTGACATTAATTGCAGTCCACACCAAGCTCCGTCTGTTAAATCAGTGGGAATCACTGGTCAACTTACTGGTAGCCGTGCTGACCTCATGATCCTTGACGATATTGAAGTTCCTGGTAACTCAATGACGGAGTTGATGAGGGAGAAACTGCTACAACTGTGTACAGAAGCTGAGTCCATCCTTACACCCAAGGATGACTCACGTATTATGTACTTAGGTACCCCTCAGACTACCTTTACCGTCTATAAGCGGCTTGCAGAACGCTCTTACAAGCCGTTTGTATGGCCTGCACGTTATCCACGTAAGACAACACATTATGAAGGTCTTCTAGCGCCTCAACTGGTCGAAGACCTAGAGAATGGTGCTGATAAGTGGGACGTAACAGATGACCGCTTTGATAATGAAGACCTGATTGAACGTGAAGCGTCAATGGGTCGTAGCAACTTTATGTTGCAGTTCATGTTAGACACAAGCCTATCCGATGCTGACAAATTTCCTCTTAAATGTGCGGACCTTATCGTTACCTCTGTTAACCCTAAGTCTGCTCCTGAGTCCGTCATCTGGTGCTCAGACCCACAAAACGTTATCAAGGACCTCCCCACTGTCGGACTACCTGGAGATTATTTCTACAGTCCAATGCAGCTCCAGGGGGAATGGGGTGATTACGCTGAAACAATCTGCTCAATTGACCCGTCGGGTCGTGGATCGGATGAAACGACAGCAGCTTATATCTCCCAACGTAACGGTATCTTGTACTTGCACGAAATGCGTGCTTACCGAGACGGATACTCAGACAAAACATTACTGGACATTCTAAAAGGTTGTAAAAAGTATGAAGCAACTAAGCTTGTTATTGAAACTAACTTTGGCGACGGTATTGTTAGCGAGTTGTTCCGCAAACATCTCCAACAAACTAATCAAAGATGCGATGTTGAAGAAGTCCGAGCAACTGTTAGAAAAGAAGATCGAATCATCGATTCCCTTGAACCCGTCCTTAATCAACACCGACTCGTTATCGACAAGTCCGTTATCGAGTGGGACTTCCGGTCTAACCCCGACGAAGCTCCTGAAAAACGACTGATGTACATGCTCTTCTACCAGATGAGCCGTATGTGTCGTGAGAAAGGTGCAGTTAAACATGACGACAGAATTGACTGCCTAGCTCAAGGTGTCCAATACTTTACAGATGCTATGGGTATCTCTGCCCAGGAAGCAATCAAAGAACGTAAACGTATGGAATGGAATCAGATGTTAGCAGAGTTTATTGACGACCCTCAATCTTCTGCAAATCATATGGTTTTGGGTATGAATTACGAGCAAAGACAGCAAGCTAGAGGCGACACAAAGAACTCAGTCCCTAACTGGGTTTAGTTTAACCCCATCCGTATACAGGAGGAGGGAAGGGTGGACCCGACTTCTGCGAAGGAAGGAACTCGGCGGTTGTCTTAACGACAACCTTCCTCCTTCCTTCTTTTATCTGATGATTCGTTTCCGTACTCATCTTATAAATACTACCACCAACTACGTTAACCACCTCTTACATGTATCATACAGTATCATTAGTACATACCACCCCAGATGCTGAACAACTTATAGCCTATATGGCTCGTGTATCTAACCCTGATAACCAAGATAACCCCGAGTCAGAACGTTTGATTAGGTACTTGATTAAACATAAACATTGGTCACCCTTTGAGATGGTGAATATGTGCGTACAGATTGAGACAACCCGAAGTGTTGCTGCTCAAATCTTACGTCACCGGTCCTTTAGCTTTCAAGAGTTTTCCCAACGGTACGCTCAAGTGGCGGAACCATCGTTGATCCCTCAGTTGAGAAGGCAAGATACCAAGAATAGACAGAATAGTATTGATGATCTAGATTTTTATACCGTTAAAGACTTTACCGTCAAGATTAATAGCTTGTTTGAGCTTAGTGAGAGCTTGTATAATGAGATGTTGCAAGCAGGTGTAGCTAAAGAGTGTGCAAGAGACGTATTGCCCCTTTCAACGCCCACTAAACTTTATATGAACGGTACCCTGCGGTCTTGGTTGCACTATTGTGACCTCAGATGTGCTAATGGTACCCAATATGAGCATAAACTTATCGCAGATCAGGTTAAAGGCTTGATTGAACAAGAATTCCCCACTATTTACGCAGCTATGTTCTGTTAAACCCATGTTTTTACTTAATATGCTTGTCGTTGGACTGGTTGAAACCGGTCCCGACACTTTTCAACTGCAGTTACTGGCGGAAACCGGCGAGATCGTGGAGTATACGGTCTCAAAAAATGACAGAAATTTGTCTGACCTATCTTATTGAGAATGATTCTCATTATCCCCCATAGGGGGTGTCTCCCCGCTCGCTTCGCTCGCTCCGATAAGCAGTGCTGATCTGATAAGCAGTTCTAAACTGTGTGCCACTGCGCAAACCGGATGGCAGGGGGAGCGAGCAGCGCAGTGAGCGCAGCGAACGGAGTGCGAGCGGCAGTTAATGAGAACGATTCTCAAAACATCTGTCTGCGCATATTAGCGAGTCTTATCAATAATGATAAGCAGTGCTAATCGTAGAACGCTTGACATGCGCTGTGATCCGTGCAATACTATGTGTATTCCAACGGAGGTTACATGCGACTCATCGAACAACAAATGTGCAACGCAGTTATTAACAAGAATGACTGGCGAAAAGACAACACAGAGGTTATGTATTCTCCGTCACGTGATGTGTGCTGTGTATACTTGCACAAGAATCTTATTGCTACCATTGACAACAACAGCGTTGAGATCTATGATGGTGGTTGGCAATCTAACACCACTAAATCACGCCTCAATGCACTCATCAATGGGTTATGTGATGGTACAATGTGTGGAGTATTCCAGAAGAATTATGAGTGGTTCATTCATGATCACATCGACACAATCGAGTTCGAGCACGGTTACACTTTTTCCCGCGTAAACTGATGACAATGACACTTCAAGATTTCCTCGCTCAGTGTGATGATGCAACGCTTGATTACATTGACGAAAGTATTCTGCCTCATCTCATTACGATTGACAGGTTGAACAAAATGCGGGGACAAGTTGCTGAACTTCGTGAATCTATTGCTGAGGTAATTAATTGAGCAGAGTTAAACTCAAAGACTGCACATTCACGCTGCACGGTAAGCCAATCAAAACGCTGTTATGGTGCAACACGCAGAAGCGTGCTAAGCGTAACAAACCAGCTAAACTGAACGGTGTGCTGGTGTCTGAGGTGCAACCATTCCACGAGCTGTGACAGCTGACAAGGTGCACACTATCGCTTGACTTTTGCCTGATTCTGTGCTATGGTGTAACCATGATGAATAACAAAACAACCAATCCTTACGCTTCCTACATCCTCTCCAAGGGACGTGATCTTCCTGCTGTGCAGCCTTGCACTAAGCAAGTTCCTGCACGCTTTGCTGATCGTTTCTCTACCTACGAGGAGTATCAAGAAGCAGTGGCTGATTTTCTCAATGGCATGTGACAGCTAACAAGGTGCACACCACCGCTTGACTTTCCACCTAATCCGTGCCATACTTACAGCATGAACAAATCCAAAACCATCCGCTTCAACTCACAAGGTGTGTACGCTTCTGATTCTCGCCTTGCTAGCATTGCTGCTGAGTGCATCGCTGCCGAGCGTGCTGCTCTTGCTGCTCGTCGTGCTGCTCTTGCCGCTGGTGCTCAAGAGGGAACGTGGTTAGTCAATTACTAAACTGTCTACTACCTCTTGACTTTCCACTCATTCTCTGCCATACTTAGCTCATGACTTACACACGCACTCAACTCATCTCAGCACTACAGAACGAGTATGAGTATCTCATCCACGATGACTTCGACGCTGAGCATGACATGACAGCTGAGCAGCATTTAGAGTGGTTGCGTACGCTTCCTGTTGAAGAGCTAGCTACTCTGACAGAAACTGACGACGCCTACACTATCGACGAGTTCATGCAAAACCACGGTTGATCGTTACACTGAGCGCTTACGAGCGTTCACTGTAGCTATCATTGCTACTTATTCACTTCATTTCACATACACACATGCTTCGCAATCAACTCATCGAACTCCGTCCTTCTGATGCTGTCGATGTTATGTTTGCCAATCCTTTGACTGGTTCTGTTGAGATTCTCTTCCAAACTGGACACGCTTACAAGTACACCAACGTGTCACGTCGTGCCATCGTCAATCTCATTCTCAATCCAAACATGTCGCTTGGGTTCTGGATCAATGAGAACCTGGTAGGTGCTAACCGTACTGTATGCAAGTCTCAGGGTATGCTTGCACCTGAACTTGCCAAGCATTCTTGTTACTCACTGACTGCTGCTTGATGTTTACCTTGAGGGGATTCGTCCCTTCAATGTAGACTTCACGTCTACGTTTTATTCACCTCATTTTACATTCACATGTTCTTTATTCCTGCTGCTCGTAACACCATTAAGTCCACTTCTATCGAGCAACTTGAGATCTCGCCTGCAACTAATCAGGCACTCGTTACCTACAAAGG
>Ga0213859_10001293_pt1 | contig 11133 bp, 15 predicted proteins | sample PICome_2_FD_160133 | JGI IMG/M metagenome (GOLD analysis project Ga0213859, IMG submission 160133) | Coastal seawater microbial communities near Pivers Island, North Carolina, United States - PICO304 | ecosystem: Environmental > Aquatic > Marine > Coastal | place: USA: North Carolina... | reverse complement strand
GTGACGAAGGTCGTATGAGACAAGCAATGAGAATGAAATATCTTGCTGACGGTGTAGTGCGAGCTGGAAAATACGCTATCACAGATTTTGTTTGTCCGTTTGAAAAAGCTCGAGTAGACTTTGGAGCTGATTACTTAGTCTGGATGGATACTATTAAAGAAGGCCGATTTGAAGATACTAATAAAATCTTTGAGACGCCCGAAGTTGTAGACCATATCGTACACACATGGCTACCAGATACTCATGTATCTATGGCACGAGTCATTAAGGCGAAATATGAGTGATGTTAGTGCTAAACGACATTTGGCGAAAGCCGTTACATGGAGAATAATTGCAAGTATTACAACTGCAGCAATAGCTTGGTTTTTTGGATTACCAGCCAAAGCTATAGGCGCGGTGTTTATTGCAGATATAGTAATAAAATTTGTACTATACTATGGGCATGAAAGATTGTGGTATAAGTACATCAAATTTGGAGTAAAAGATTAATGTTTGAAATGGAAGATGCATTCGATTTTAAGAAACCAACAGTTCAGATGTTGGGTAGATGGCAACCATGGCATGATGGCCATACAGAATTATTTAAAAAAGCCTTGACAATCACGGGACAAGTTGTTATAATGGTACGTGAAGTATATGGTATCGAAGGCGATGCTGGTGCTGGACGTACTGTTGCACAGACAGACAATCCTTTTGGTGAGATTGCTGTTATTGACGGTATTAAAAAAGGTTTAGGCGATGCAGGTTATGAAGAAGGTCGTGAATATATGATTATGGCCGTACCAAACATCGTAGACATTAGCTATGGTCGAGGTGTTGGTTATACATTTACAGAGCACGACCTAGGCGAAGATGTACATAACATCAGTGCTACAAAAATTAGAGCTAAAATGAGAGAAGAAGGTAAATTATGAAATTAGTATACTACCCCGATGAGATTCTATCCAAGGCAGCTACACCTATTGATGTTGAGAATCCTCAAGTCGATTTAGTTCAACTTAAAGCTGATATGCTTGATGTGATGATAAAGAATCGCGGACTTGGTTTATCTGCTTGTCAAGTTGGATTGCCTTGGAAAGTTTTCGTTATGGGTGAAACAAAAGAAGCTGCCATTATGGTAGTCAATCCTGAGATTATCGCTTATAGTGAAGAAACGAACAACGAACCAGAAGGTTGTTTAAGTTTTCCAGATGTATTTTTACGAGTTAATAGACCGAACACAGTTTCAGCAAAATGGCTTGATGAAAATCTAAAACCACAAGAAGGCACAATCGAAGGATACGGAGCTCGGTGCTTCTTACATGAGCATGACCACCTTATGGGTGTAGTATATAAAGAAAAAGTATCTCGCATGAAGTGGGATAGAGCTCAAAAGAAAAAAGAAAAAATCGTAAAGCAGCGTAGACAAGTAATGCAATATATCCGCAATATGGAAGAGTTTGAAAAGAATAGAACACTCGACCCTGCTGAAGAAGTGGATAAGAAAAAAGCATCTACTACGCTCGACCTTAATACGGGAGACTAAATGAAAATAGCAATTGTCACCGACTTACATTTCGGTGCTAGAGGAGATAGTCGTGTTTTCCACGAAGTTCAAAGAAAGTTTTTCCAAGAAGTATTTTTTCCATACTTGGATGAGAATGGTATTACCACTGTATTTGATTTGGGCGATACTTTTGATAGGCGTAAGTATGTCAACTTCGTAAGTTTACAAAAGTGTCGTGAGTTCTTCTTTGATGAACTTGACAAGAGAGATATTGATTTTCATTGTTTGATTGGTAATCACGATATCTATTATACCAATACAAATGAAGTCAACAGTATGAATCTATTACTGCAAGACTATAAAAACTTTAATCTCTACGAAGACAAAGCAGAACACTTAACTCTTGGAAGTACTACATTTTTAATGCTTCCTTGGATTAATAAAGAGAATGCAGAATACAATTACAAGATGTTAGCTGAAAGTAACGCTGATGTTGTTATGGGCCACTTGGAAGTTAAAGGTTTTGAAATGATGAAAGGTATTCTTTGTACTCACGGTACTGAAATGGACGTCTTTAAGAATTTTGAAGATGTTTACTCTGGCCATTTCCATCACCCATCTCGTTATGGTAATGTAGAATATCTTGGTGCACCTTATGAAATGATGTGGGGTGACTATGGTGGTAGCAGAGGATTTCATATCTTTGATACCGAAGACCGAAGCATGACAAAAATTGAAAATCCAAATCGTGTCTTTTACAAAATTGATTATGATGATTCCGACTGGACAGTTGATGATGTCGCTAATTTTGATGTCGACCAATATAAAGATACTTTTGTAAAAGTCATTGTGAAAAATCGTACCAATGCTTATTTGTATGACTTATTCATGAGTCGTATGAGTGACTGTGGTGCAGTCGATGTGAAAGCTATCGACGATAATTTGAATCTAGAACATGCTGGAGTCGATGAAATACTAGACGAAACAAAAGATACCGGTGAAATTTTACACCAGTATATAGATAGTATAGAGACCAATGTTGATAAAACACGTATCAAACAGGTCATCGACGATTTATATCATGAGGCGCTTAGTTTATAATGCGAATACACTTTAAGAAGATTAAATACAAAAACATCTTATCGACAGGAAACTCATTTACAACAATCAATTTTGACAGTAAGCCAACCACACTTATCAGTGGTACTAATGGCTCTGGTAAATCAACATTGCTTGATGCGATTGTTTATGGTCTATACGACCGACCTTTCCGTAAAGTCAATAAAGTTCAGCTGATTAATACAATCAATGCTAAAGAGCTATTGGTTGAGTTATACTTCTCAGCCGGTGGACATAACTATTTGATTCGAAGAGGTATGAGACCTGCAATATTTGAAATCTATAAAGATGGCGAACTGATTAACCAAGACGCTGCCAAAAAAGATTACCAAGAGTTTTTGGAAACTTCTGTACTCGGCATTAATTATAGGTCGTTCAATCAGATTGTTGTATTAGGTTCAGCTACTTATATTCCTTTTATGGAACTCAATGCTGGCCAGCGTCGTATTATTATCGAAGATTTACTTGACATTCAAGTCTTTAGTACTATGGGTATACTTGCTAAGAATACCATGAACGAAAACAGAGATGAAATCAATGATAATGCTTATAAGATTGAGTTGACTGAATCGAAACTTGAGAGCGCCAAAGAAAATAACGATGAGATTCGTAGGATTAAAGAAACTGAAGTCAGCAAAATCAAAGAAAAGATGAATGAGCACATTGATGCTGTTGAAGAAAAGAACAGACTTATTGATGCTCAAGATGAGATTATTAAAGTACTCTACGACGATATATCTGATAAAGCTGATGAGAAACAAAAATTCCAAGATGCTACAGAACAAAGAGCTGAACTAGAACGACAGCGTATTGCATTTGAAAAGGAATTATCGTTTTATGAACACAATGATGATTGTCCAACATGTAAACAAGGTATTGCACACGACTTTAAAGAAGAACAAATCAACTCGAAAAATCAAGAGAAAAAAGAGATTGAGCAAGGTCTAGTTGATATAGCAGAAACAATTCAACAGCATCAAGACAGGCTGAACTCAATATCTAAAATCGAAACACAAATTCAAAATGTTAACTTCAAAATTTCTGAATACAGAGCAGAAATCAAAATGTCAAAGAACGCGCTAGTAGCTATGAAGAAAGAATTAGATGCAGCACAACGTGAAGTTGATGAAGTTGACACAACTAAACTATTGAAATTAGAAAAAGACCTAGAGAAAAAACAAGCAGCACGAACTCAGCTCTTAGAAGAGCGTGAAGTATTGAATGTTGTAAGAACGATACTACAAGATGGTGGCATTAAAGCGCGTATCATCAGTCAGTATATTCCTGTAATGAATAAGCTTATAAACAAATATTTAGCTGCGTTTGACCTCTTCGTTGATTTCCAACTTGACGAGAACTTTAATGAGATTATCAAATCTAGATTTAGAGATAAGTTCTCTTATGCTTCTTTCTCAGAAGGTGAGAAGCTTCGTATCACATTGAGTATTATGCTATCATGGCGTTCAGTCGCTAAATTGAGAAACTCAGTGTCAACAAACCTTCTCATACTTGATGAAACTCTGGATGGCGCACTTGACAGTGTAGGTATTGAGAGTCTGATTGATACTCTGCATAGTTTGAATGCTGATGATAACATTTTCGTTATCAGCCACAGAGGCGACCAATTCGCAGAGAAATTTGATACTAGTATCACGTTCCAAAAAGTGAAAAACTTTAGTGAGATTGCTGCATAAAACGGTTGACAAATCTTACAAAACGTGTTATAATAGTACCCTACAATATGGAATAATATGAGCATGACTTCATTCTACACTTCAGTCGAGCGTTACGGCAATAATATCTTATGGCGTGGTTACGAAAACGGTAAACGTTTTTCCCACCGTGTTCCATACAAGCCGACTCTATATCTTCACACCAAAAAGTCTGGTGATGAAGGTTTTAAATCCTTAAAAGGTAATTTCAAACTCAGTCCGCAACAGTTTGGCTCTATGCGTGAGGCCAAAGAGTTTGTAGAAGAGTACAAGGGTATTGCCAATATGAAGATCTTTGGTAATACGAACTACATCCCAGCATTTATACAAGAACACTATCCCGACGATGTACGATATGACATTAACCAAGTTAACATCGTCTCCTTCGACATCGAGGTTGACATCAGCGATGGTTATGCAAACGTTGACGAGGCAGACAAAGAAGTAACTTCCATTGCTTACAAATCTTCCAAAAGCAATAAGTACTATCTGCTCGGTCGTAAAGACTTTGACAAGACACAGACCATTACTGGTATCGACCCCGATGATATTGAGTTCATTAAATTCAATTCCGAAGTTCAATTACTACGATACTTCGTTGAACTATGGGTAAGTAATTATCCCGACATCGTAACTGGTTGGAACGTTCAATACTTTGATATCCAATACATCATTACTCGTATCTCACGACTTTGTGGTGACGAAGTCTCAAACAGACTCAGTCCTTGGAATAACGTTAAAAAATTCTCACGTGAAGTTTTCGGTAAAGTACAATCTTCTTACGACATATCTGGTATCTCAGTTATCGACTATATGGATGCGTTCAAAAAGTTCGGTTATAAGTATGGACCTCAAGAATCATACAGACTTGACCATATTGCAAATGTTGTGCTCGGAGAAAAGAAACTTGACTATTCAGAATATGGTGGTTTGACTGAACTCTACGAACAGAATCCTCAACTCTATCTTGACTATAACCTTAAAGATACACAGCTCATTCAGCGAATGGAAGACGAAACATCTCTACTTGCTCTGGTAATGACAGTTGCTTATGGTGGTGGAGTTAACTACCAAGATGCCTTTGGTACTGTGGGTATATGGGAATCTATTATCTATCGACGACTGATGAAAGATAAAATTGTTCCACCAATCAAAGAATCACCCGGTCAACGTGGTGCTGAACTTGTGGGCGGTTATGTTAAAGACCCAAAACCTGGTATGTATCCCTGGGTTGTATCGTTTGACTTGAACTCACTGTATCCACACTTAATGCTACAATACAACATGTCGCCTGAAACTTATTTACCTGACGAGCGTGAGTATGTTACTCAAGATATGGTATTGAAAGGTGAATTTAAAAATACTAATGGCGCCTCATGTGCTGCAAACGGTGTTTGTTTCAGTAACGAAAAGCTTGGTATCATTCCAGAGATTATTGACGAGTACTATAACAATCGTGCTCTGGTTAAAAAGCAAATGCTTGCAGTCGAACAACAGCTTGAAGTTGAAACAGACCCTGTTGAAAAGAAACGACTGAAAACTGAAGCCAACCAATTACACAATTCTCAGATGGCTATCAAAATTTCGATGAACTCACTTTACGGAGCCACAGCTAATATTTACTTCTTGTACTATATTGGAGAAATGGCAGAAGCTATTACGACATCTGGTCAGCTCTCGATACGATATGCTCAAAAGTCTGTTAACGACTATCTGAATAAGGTATTGAAAACAAAAGACAAAGACTACATTATCTATATCGACACCGACTCAATCTATGTTAACTTCGCAGACCTTATCGAAAAGGTCTATGGTACGACTGATATCGACCGCAAAACTGGAGAAGAGTTTCTCGATAAAGTATGTAAAACTAAGATTGAAGAAATCATCGAACAAGGTTACGAAAAGCTTGCATCCGACATGGGTGCCTATCGAAACGCGATGGTAATGAAACGAGAGAAAATTAACGACCGCGCAATCTTCATTGCTAAAAAGAGATACATTCTTAATACACTGAACTCAGAAGGTGTACATTACGAAAAGCCTAAAATCTCTGTAACCGGTCTCGAGTCTGTTCGTTCATCGACACCTGAAGTCTGCCGTGATAAGATGCGTGAAATTTTCAGTGTGATTCTAAACGAAGGTGAAGAACAAACTCAAAAGTTTATCGAAGACTTCCGACAAGAGTTTTACAAACTACCAGCTGAAGCTGTCGGCAGAAACTCTGGTACAGACAACATCAATAAATATACGAACAGAGCAACTCTTTACAAGAAAGGTTGTCCAATACATGTTCGTGGCTGTATCTTATTCAATCACTATCTTAAAGAAAAAGGTTTAACTAAACGATATGAACCTGTACAATCAGGTGATAAAATCAAATTCGTTTATCTACGTGTTCCTAATCCAATACGTGAAAATGTTGTATCGTTCCCTAATGTACTTCCACCAGAGCTCGGACTCGAAAAGTATATTGATTACGAAAAACAATTTGAAAAAGTTTTCCTTAGTCCAATCGAAAACATTATTCAACCTCTCGGCTGGACTACCGAGAAACAAGACACACTAGATTTATTTTTTAGTTGACAAATCAATCTAAATGTGATATAATATGCCTTACAATGGAGAAAAATTATGAAAGATGTACAAATCGTAAGACTAGTAACGGGTGAAGAAGTCGTTGCTGAAGTCAGTTATGATAAAGGATTCTATACACTAACAGACGCTATTCTGTTGGTGCCTGCAGGTGAAGGTAAAATTGGAATGGTTCCATTCGTACCTTATGCAAAACGTGGACCAGTTGTTATTGGTGAACAACACGTTATGTTCCAATTAGAACCTGCTGATGAATTAAAAAGACAAGTTATTGAAGCCACATCAGGTATCGCGTTACCTGACTCGGGTGGTGGACTTAAATTAGTATAGGAGAAACTATGGTAACGATATATGGTAAACCAGCATGTGGTTATTGTGTAATGGCAAAAACCTTATGTGAACAAAAAGGTGTAGAGTACAAATACCTCAATATGGGCGATGACTACACTACTGAAGAATTCTTTAATACTTTTCCGACAGCTCGAACATTTCCACAAATTCAAGTTGATGGCGAAAGTATCGGAGGTTACACTGAACTAGAAACGAGACTAAACTCATGAAATATTTAATTATTGCGATAGCATTAGTAATATCAGCAAACTCAGCAGCAGAAGACAATCTTGATAGCTTCAAAGATATTAGACAAGTTTGGACTACATGTGCAGCATGTCATGGTCCACAAGGTCAAGGTGGTATTGGTCCTAAACTTGCAGGACAATCAGCTGATGACATTATTACAAAGCTACTTGCTTATAAAGCAGGTGAAACTGTAGGACCACAATCTCCAATGATGTGGCCCACAGCTAAAAGTTTAACAGATGGTCAAATTGGTACCATCGGTGTATACATTCAACAAGGAATGCCTAATGAGTAAAAACTGGGTAGAAGATATTCACTTAATGCAAGGTAAATATCTAACAAGACAATGGGTTGAAAATAATCCAGAGAAACTGAAAAAGTTTCTTGAGTTTCGTGTTGACTTTCTCAATGAGGAGTTAGAAGAAACTCGTAAAGCTGTATCTGAAAATGATGCAGAAGAAATTGTTGATGGTCTTATCGACCTTTGTGTTGTTGCTATCGGCACACTCGACGCCTTTGGTGTTGACCCTTATAAAGCTTGGGACGAAGTTCTTAAAGCTAATATGAACAAAGAGGTAGGTAAAAAACCATCTCGCCCTAATCCACTTGGAGTACCAGATTTAATTAAGCCGGCTGATTGGTACCCACCTTCGCATGAAGGTAATCACGGCAAATTTTCAGATTTATAGGAGTATATTATGAAAGAAATGAGAGAACCACTTATTGAAGCACTTGTTGCTAAATACCAAGCTCAAATCGCTGAGTATAAAGTAAACATTAATGTTATGCTTGAAAATGGCGTAGGTGTCGCAGAACATCCTGGTGTTATTGAAACACTAGACGCTGAGTTAGGAAAACTTGCTGAAGCTGAAGATAAGCTCTTAAACGTGACTAACCATTTTGTTAAACCAGCTGCACCAAAAGTTGTATAAAGTAGTTGACAAATACACAGTAATGTGTTATAATAACAATCTAAATTATGAAAAAGGTGAAAACTATGTCCCGAGAATCAGTAAATGTTCTAAAAGAATGTATTGAATTACAAGAACAAAAATCTCGTGATTATCAGAATCCCAACTCGTCTGTTTCCCAAGCAGACTATTACCCCAATGGCCTAACCACTATCCATGACATCATGCACGCTAAGATGCTCCGCATGAAATCTGTCATGGAGGCCATGCAATCTGATGATTACGAACCCAACTTTGAATCGCTTGAAGATTCAGCAAAAGATTTAATTAACTATTCTAGTTTCTTTGTTGCATATGCAAGACATATGATTCCGGGCCAAGACCCTAGAACTGATGTATTTAACAGGAGAAACAGAGATGAGTAATATTATTATCCCGTCTAGTGACGAAGACAAAAAACGTATCCGTGGTGCATTTGAAGAAATCAGCAACTCATATGTTAGAATGGAAGCAGAACGCTCTTTTCAAAAAGAAGCAATTGATGCTCTAGCAGATGATGTTGATATTCCAAAAGCAACACTTCGAAAAGCTGCAAGAGTTTTTCACAAACAAAATATCAATTCAGTAGTTGCTGAAGTAGAAGATATGGAAGCCTTATTGGAGACAATCTAATGCTAAAAGTCGATAATATCAGACAACTTATCATCGACAAATATCTTGACGAAGATTTCGTCATCGACAGAACTGGTGCTAAGACAATTGAAATCATCGGTGCAACATTTTATGCTGACGAAGACTATATTGTTCGTAAACCAGCTTATGAGTATATTGAACGTGAACTACGATGGTATGAAATGCAATCGTTAAACGTTAATGATATTCCTGGTGAAACACCACAAATTTGGAAATCAATCGCTTCAACCGAAGGTCAGATTAATTCTAATTATGGCTGGTGTATCTATTCAGAAGAAAACGGTTATCAATATCACAATGTCAAACGAGAGCTAAAAAATAATCCAAACTCTCGTAGAGCAACAATGATTTATAATCGACCAAGTATGCATGTTGATTTTACTCGTGATGGTATGAACGACTTTATGTGTACCTATGCAAATACATTCTATATTCGTAATGGTAAACTTGATTCTCATTATCTCATGCGTTCAAACGATGCAGTCTTTGGTTATAACAACGATAGAGCATGGGCAAAACATGTTCAGAAAAATCTTGCTAGAGAACTCGACGTTGAAGTTGGCCAACTAATATGGACCGCATCTAATTTTCATGTATACGAAAGACACTTTAACTTCGTTGAGGAACTAGTTAATGCCCGATAAATGGGATTTGAGATTTTTAAGATTAGCAAGGGAAGTTTCAACTTGGAGCAAAGACCCTTCTACTCAAGTTGGTGTAGTGTATTGTATCAATCGTAGAATTGTATCTACAGGTTACAATGGCTTTCCTCGTGGAATTGAAGATAGCCAAGAGCGATACGACGATAGAGAAATGAAATATCAGCTTGTAAGTCACGCAGAAATGAATGGCATATACAATGCTACTCTACACGGCCAGTCACTTAAAGGTGCAACTGCATACGTTTGGGGATTACCAATTTGCCATCATTGTGCAAAAGGTATTATCCAAACCGGTTGTGTTAGAACTGTTATGGCTTCTGAAGCAATACCAGAAAATTGGAAAGATTCGTTTGATAAAACAAGTCAAATGTTTTTAGAAGCAGGAGTTGCATGGTCAGTATATAATGCTGAGGAAGTTACAGATTTATCCTACAGTCAAAGCTTTTCATAAATAATATAATATATAAACGACACTATAGCGTTAACTGTGAATGAGCACTTAAATTATGAGAATACTTTTACCCTACTTTACTCGTAACAATATTGAGATTACTGATAGCGTAGTTATCGGTGGTATTGAACGTTTTGCGCAGTTAATTTATCAAAACTTTGACGATGTTGTACCAGTACATTTTACTGATGAAGACCGTAAGAAACGAAGAGTTACTGATAAAATCCTAGCAGCAATTGAATCTAATGAACCAGATGTCGTCATAGTTAATTATGATAACGCTCCACTTACCACACGATTACAAGCACGAACTAATACACCAATCTTATGGATTACTCATACTGGAGCTGGTGGTATTTCTAAAATTGGTCACATGCAACAAATGCATGAGTTCCAATCTAAGGGTGGTATAGTTGCTTTTGTATCTGAACACCAACATCTTGGTATGGATAAACTCAGTCAACGTATTGAGAGTAAACCATTACCAATAGAAGATTTTATTAACTCAGCATTTAGCAGTGGTGACGAAAAAGTTTTAGAAAGGGAATACGATGCAGTTACTGTTGGTCGTACTGATAAAACAAAAAATCCATTTTGGATGCCAAAGAAATTGAATGGCTCTGGATTACATAATATCGTACTGACTCAAAATGTTTCTGAGATGTTGTATGGCGAGCATGCTAAATACTACGAAGATAACTTACATTGGGAATATCCAAACGAAGTTGTTCGTGGCTTAAGTTACGAAAATACTATGACTCGTATGGCACAAGCTGGTTGTTATGTATCAACCTGTCCAGTTGAAACTTGGGGTATTACCGCTCTTGAAGCTTTGGCTCATGGATTACCTACAATTCTTGTGACAAACACAACAGACTCACACGCATCAGAGTTGATACCGGTCATAAATAATCATATTACGAAA
>Ga0213859_10001292_pt1 | contig 11137 bp, 20 predicted proteins | sample PICome_2_FD_160133 | JGI IMG/M metagenome (GOLD analysis project Ga0213859, IMG submission 160133) | Coastal seawater microbial communities near Pivers Island, North Carolina, United States - PICO304 | ecosystem: Environmental > Aquatic > Marine > Coastal | place: USA: North Carolina... | reverse complement strand
ATTTCTTCTAAACTCTTTATAGGCTTTAGAGTATGGCTTAAACCCAGCCTTGTAACCTTTACCACTTTCTGTTCTATCTTCAATTATATTGACACCAACTTGTGCCGTTATTGATAATGCCTTTTTAATACTAGCATCTACATCTTTGCCTTTTTTCTTTAAAGATGCGCGTACCTTTTTCTCATTTGTATTTACATTAATTTGCATTATCTAGCTAATCTGCCTGAATGTACCGCTTTTCTTTCCTCTTGCTTAATAACATCGTCATTATCTGCATCGTATTCAATGCCATCTTTTAGCAAGTCTTCGTATTCTTCGCCATATCTAGCTTTGTAAAAATCAATCATTGCGAGATAACGGTCATCTTGTACCCAGTTTGTTAGCTGGGGTAAAGCATACTTCCATAAAACTAGATAAGCAGACAGTCTAGTAAATTGTGCAGAAACCAATAAGCTATTATCCATTTCGCCACTAAGACCTTTTCTGTCCCACCAGTCTATTCTTAGATTGCGCCTTATATCATCTTGCGCTCTATCATGTTCATCACTAAAAGTATCAATGCCTAGCTGTAATATATCAGGCACTAGGTCTTGCAAGTCTTTATCTTCGGAATATGCCATTACCATTTCACCTTGTCTGCCCAATAAGCCGCAGACATTTTGCCTTTGGCTATGTTCTTAGCGTGTCGTTTTTTAAACGCTCTACGCTTTGCTTTATCTGCTTGCGATTCGCCTTTTCTTGGTGGCTTATTATCTGCCCCCTGCTGACCGAATCTTATCAGCTTAATCTTATCTCCTTCTTTGGCTAATACAGCGTGAGACTTAGTCTTATGACCAGATGTCCGCTTTGGCTTGTTATAGCCGCTAAACCTTTCGCCCCTATAAGTAATTGCCATATTAACCTCAGAAAAAGAATAGCCCCCACCGAAGCAGGGGCATTGGTCTTAAAGTGCGGCATCAGCAGTGATTTTAACACCATAGCTGTCGTCTAGTTCAGCAACACCATAGATTGCAGTAGCAACCATTTCAGTGCCTCTGCGAGTAGCGTTACGCTGAGTCTCTAAGTTGAAGTCGCGCTTGATAGCGATTGCAAGTGCTTCAGGAGCAAATACACCAGCAATAGCATCATCATTGCCATCAATTGAAACATTAGCTGATTCATAAATATCAACACCAGCGATAGAACCAACATAGCCATTACGCATAGCTTCGTTTTGCAAGTCTCCACCATTCGGGTTAGCAAAGGTGTTAGTAAGACCAGCTTTCAACTGATAAGCTTGGAACGGATGTACTACAGCCGCCATAGAGCCAGTTACTTTGTTGCTACGCAAAGTTGCCGCCGCTTTGAAAATGTCAGCAACAGTAATCTCTGCACCAGCAGAACCCAAACCTTCTGAGAAGCCAGAGAACAAAGCGATAAGGTCGCTGTCAATTTTAGTAGCGATAGCGTTACCTAGAACTGTACCTAGTTCATCAGCAGGGTTGCCAGCACCCATAGCCGCTAGGTCAGTTAGAAGTACGCTGTTACCTACTTCTGAACAAGTTACTGATACAGATGAAGTTGAAACATCAGTGTCAGCAGGAGCAGTACCTTCTTCTAGTGCCGCCGCAGTTACCGCAGGGTATTTTGGCACTTGAATTACTTTTCCAGCTTGACCAGCAATGTTGTACTGAGTTACAAGACCTAACATTAGGGATTGTTCTTCAGCAGTGAATCGGGCTTGCGCCACAATGTTGACAAATAGATCGTCTAAAGTTGACGAGTTAGTTCCTGATATAGCCATTTTAAATTACCTCAATAAATAGAAAGAAAAATTTTAGCCTTTCCTTTTCATAGCGGCATAGGCTTCTTTGCCACCGCTATTCCAATTCTCGACCATCCAATCCACCGATTGAGGCTTCGGAGTAGAGCCACCTGTGTTGCCCATACTACCAGCACCGCCACCAGAGGCGCGTACAAAGTGTGGGTTTGCAGTTAAAAATTCTGTAACCATCTCATCGACAGATAACAGATCACCTTTGTCATTGTAACGCGGAGTTCCGTTATTATCTACAATCTCGACAACACCATCTTCGTTTAATCTGGTTTGCCCTTTTAAGAGTTGTGTTACTTGCGCTGTATCAACTGCGTTATTACGACTAGCCGCAGTGGTTAATTGTCCATCAATTAAAGTCTCTTGCAGTCTAGTTTTATAACTGTTAATAACAGCATCTTTCTTTTCGACAGTTTGCTTTAAGATAGAATCAAACTCACCGCGCTGTTTTTGTTGCTCTAGTTCAGCCTGTTCGCGCTGTTCAAGTAACTCCCTAGCTTCATCTAGGTTTATACCGCCCAGCTTCTTATCGAACTTGCGCTGTTCTCTAGCAATCCGATCAGCAACGATTCGGTCTAGTTCTTCTTGTGTAAATGTCTTAGCCTGAGTTTCTACTGCCGCTGTCTCAGTTTCAGCTTCTACGGTTTCCATGATTTCATCGCTCATGTTACGAACCTCACAAAGAGTAGTTAGTGAATAAATAGTTTAACACATTATTTTTTAGTTTTGCGCTTCTTCTTTTTAGGTCTACCGACCTTTGAACCATAAGTACCTTTTCCGCTTGGCATAATAATTACCTCTTAATCAAAAACTGGTCTAAACCTATGGCGGCAGTTATAGCCACCTGCGCTCACAAAAGCATTGCTACTGCTCTTACCTGACCACTCGCCTTGCCATATCTCATTGATCTCATCTATCGTGTACGTCTTATTAACGTGCTTGCGGCAGAATGATCTTGTCTTGCTGTCATCCGAGCCTCTGTACTTAAACTTCTCTGCTCCTGAGTCTAACGCAATCTTAGTATTCACTGTGCGGTCAAACTGCGTTAAGGCATCATGCACCTGTTGGCTTGCATATCTAGCCATGTCCTTACCGACTACATCTTTGACTGCGGCAACACTCTGTGCAAACGTAGTGCCTGTCAAAGTGCTTTCGTAAACCTGTTTAGCAATCACATCAAGATACTCTGTACCTATGTCCTCAAAGCCCTGAAAGGTTAACTGCTGCAACTGGTTAACTATGTCCTGATCTAAGTTAACTATGTCGCCATACTCTCTGAGCATATCAGCCGCACCTACAGCTACATCATCATACTCTCTAATGATGCCATCAACAGTAGCTAAGTATTCCTCATCAATCATTTGTCTTAGCTGTGTGCGAGCATTTAACGCCCACTCCAAATCAAACAACTGACCATCTCTTAGCGGTGCAGTAGCCATTAGATCGCTTATACGCTCTTCTAAGACGTTTAAGGCAGAAGCTAAACGCTCTTCATGCCTATCAGCTAAACGCTCTAAGATTGCAAAATGATCGGTATCTGCCGCCATTAGGCTTGCTCAGTGCCTCTATCCAATACAGGCTCAATAAGTTCATCACCACCAGCCACATCTTCAAGACCAATCTTCTCTCTAACCTCGTTAGGAGTAACGACACCAGCATCAATGTGGTAGCTGTATATCTGTGTTTTCTCTGAGAAGTCGCCAACAGTCTGTGTGCTAGTCTCGATCTCTGTGTGTGCTTTAAGCAAGGTATCATCATCAAGCAATAGATCAGCAATCTTCTTGTCGATCTCTTGCGCCAATGTAACCGACTTAACGCCTGTGGCTCGCATCTGCTGTAGGAACAACAGTTCTTTGTCGTAGTCTCTTAGATCAAACGCATCAGGATAAAACACTTCAACATCATTAGTTACACCCTGCCACTGACAGAACAGGTCAAATATCTGCTCCTCTGCTAGTTCCAATATATCTGCTTTCTCAGATAGTTTAGCATTAAGCATTTGGAACTCTGTCTGCATTGCTACACCTGATTGTGTCATAGCTTCTGTGCCACGAACCGCACCCATGTGCGCCATACGGTTAATAGCTTCTACCTTATCTTTTATAGACTTCATTACAGCATCTAGGTTAGCACCGCTAGGTTGCATCTGGTAAGGCTTTAACGCGCCATCCATATCGTCAGGTAAATTAATAATTGCACCAGCACCAGCAGTTGCATCAGTCTCATAAGTCTTAACCAGTGTCGGGTGGTTGCTTATTCTGATTAGCTGTTCTACTTCTGATAACTCTTGATAAATAGCCTTCTGCATATACGACACATCACAAATATCGCTAGTGCCAATACCGCGCAAAGGTGAGCGATTAGCAGGTAAGAATACTGCTGGTATCTTGCCTAACACATTGTCTATAGTTTCCATGTGTTGCTCTGCGTTATTAGTTGCTCGCCATGTTTCTATAGTATCTTCACGCCAGACTCGATAATAAACTTCTGTCTCTGTTTCATTGATGCGGTCTATAGACTCTCTGACCTTTAAATAAGTCAGCTTAAAACGACCACTAGGAGTACGCTCATAACGCCAGTCAAATACATTCTCAGGCGTGAACATCGTCATATAAGGTCTTATTTCTTGGTCTAGTTCTTCTGCTCTTGTATTAGCATTAGACTGTGGCTTATCAATCATCAACCATACATGACCATATACGCTAGACCATACTTGTGCCTGTCGCATGAACGCATCAAAGCTACGACCATCAAGGTCAGCATCTTTAAGAAATGGTGCTAGTGATTGGTCATTAGATAGACTGTTAAATGCTCTTGTTGGCGGTACGCGCCATAGAAAACTGCTGTAGATGTGAACAATGTTTTTACAGTGATTGTCCATCGGAGTAAGTTCTAGTCGCCTTGCGTATTCATCCTTGCCCTCTGAGATGTAGCTTGTAAGATAGCCACCTTCTTTATATTCTTCTCCACCCATGTAACTTCTAAGATAAAAAGACCAACGATTAATGTAGTCATCGTATGTTGGGTGTGTATCGTCTATTGCGCTATTATTCATCAAGTCCACCTAGTCGGTTGTGCGGTGTTATATTCGGTTCTAATTGGAAACAGGTATTCTACTAAGTAACCAAGTGCATCGTTCATGTGATCGAAGCCATCTTTGTTAGGAATACTCGTACCCTCTTTGTATGTCTGTCTCTCTAAACTCTTAATAGTTTGCTTGCACTTAGGGCTTACAAACAAATGTCGCTCACCATCACCTGACAGTAAACGACTATTGACCGCATTGATTCTATCCCTGACCAATGGGTGAGCCTTCTTCGCCTTAACGCTAAATCCTGCGTTTTGTAAGATCGACAAATCAGTCCGACCACCAGCACTTGTCTTGCGCTGTCTTGATGCTGGATCAGGATAGATGATAATGTTGCGGTCAGGATACCTATCCTTTATTTCTGCAACCATTTCATCTGTGTTTGATCCGTACATAACAATTTCATCTATAGCCAGTAAGTCCATGCCATGCCGCAAGCATATAACTGCACTCATTGGGTCTAAGTTGAAATCCATACCAATGTGTAGTGTACCACCATTATCATCTATATTGACAACTGATAGTTCTCTACTAAATGCATAATATATCAAACCGCTATAAGTGACAAACTCTGCACAATATTCTTGCTTAAATGTGCGCTCGTCTAAGTCATTTCTAGCCTGTTCTATTTCTGCTTCTGGTACATTACCGCCATCTAGCGTTGTGTACTGAAAGCTATCCCAACCATCTGAACCATCTAAGCCTGTAGCCCACAAATCATAAAAATGGTTTCTACCTTTAGGCGTACCAATAAACAGTGCATGACCTTGCCTATCAGATAGAGATGGTCTTAAAACCTCATTCCATGCCTCTGGTCGCATATCTGCAAACTCATCTAGCACTACAAAGTCTAACGCCCTGCCACGTAGGTTGTTAGGCTTCTCTGCACCTTTTAGGCTTATGACACTGCCATTAATTAGCTTTATGGTCAGTGCTGTCTCGTTAGTCTTTTGTATATATTCTTCTGGGATTGTCTGTATCAACATATCCCATGCAATCTCTTTAGCCGCACCATAAGTAGGAGCAACATACCAACAGTTTCGATTAGCACCCCCGATAGCGGCTCTTAGAATCTCACCTGTCGATAAGAATGTCTTGCCAAAACGCCTACCAGCAACTACTGCTCTGAAACGCGCCTTAGAGCAAAAGATTTCACTCTGTGGTTTCGTTAGTTGCATTCAGTGACTACTTCACAATCAGTTTCAATCCAGACTTTTGCACCGCAAGACAAAGGCTTATCTGGTGAGTAAACCACCTTGCAAACAACCTCGCCCTCTTTTCGTATTTCTGCTGTGTTTACTTTTCTGTTTTGCTTGTAGTCTTTAACAGTTATAACAGGTAAATCTGCGCCTTTGTTGTTGGCTCGTATGTTGTGCTGATTAACATGTATCCTAGTTTTCATTTTCAGCATTCTCTCGGTGAACAGTTATATTGATTGGCGGTATCTCTTTAACTGGTTCGATATACTGCTCTCCCCAGTTCTCCCTGTCTCTTGTCTTTAGGTAAAAGATCATTGATGTATTGTCACCTGCTTTTGCTTTTTCAAACAGCGCATTAGTGATTGTATCCATTCCTTTGCTTCTACCCCTTTTTATAGACTCATAAAACTCAGGATATTCTTTTTGTCTTTGGTAGATAGTCTCTCTTGATACACCTAGACAGTCTGCTATTTGTTCTACAGTTAAACCCCTAGATGCCATCTCTGAGGCACTAGCGCATATTTCTTCTGTAGGAATCCACTTGGGTCTGCCCATTTACATGTCTGCTCCGAATGCAAGTCTTACATTCATTTTAGGATTACGCAGTATTATATCATCTTCTTCTGGGGGTAAACCCTTCGTTCTACAATCTACTGCATCTTTCCAAAACACTAACGCAGTTTTAATCTGATTGCCAGCACTAGGGTTGTCAATAAGACTCTGAGTTATCTCATCTAGCTTAGACAACAGATCATACCAACCGTTCTCCTCGCATTCAGCAACTCTTAAACTTAGTTGTAGATTTTGCATAGTACACCTCGCCATAAGGCTATAGTTCTATGCTTATATACTATAACGAATGATTGACAGTCAAGCAATTAATTTTCTTGTTGCTCTCTAGCTGGGTATCTTCTACCAGCAAGGTCGTCTATTGCAATTAAACTTAATGCAATTATAGCAAATATTAGGATGGTTTTCATTGGTAGCCTCTGTGTTAAAACGGGATTATAGAGAGGCTGTTAGGTAGGTTCTACTGCTATTTATTTATATGCGGAATGCTTTAGAGTAATGGTTCGTTTCGTAGCACCAGTGAACCAAGCTGGCTAATCAGGCAGAGGAGTTGCCATGCTACATAAGGTTACATACTATACGGTTAATACTAGGGCTACAAATATAGCTGCAATTAATAAAAGTTTTCCTCTCTTGTATCCATAGGCTTCTCCATCTAGCCACTTAATTGCATCAGCTTTGTAACCTTCTAGTTTTGCTTTTAATATAGCCTTATCTGCCATTTTATTTACCTCGTTTATTGCCTGTTTGGTTTTTGTCATTATCTATACCCCCTATTTGTATAATACCATCAAAACCCATTCCCTCAACCCACCTGTCAAAGGCTGTTCTTTCTTCTTTATCAAATTCATTTTCCAGTGGTGGATAGCTGTCGCGCAATCTTTCCCAATGCTCTTTATTCTTCATCAAAATGCTCCCACTTGTCGTTTTCTAATAGTCTACCCATGCGGTCAAACAAATAGTCCTCGATTGCTGGCTCTAAGTATAGATAAATACGTTCTCTTAATTCATCGCCAAAGTTGCCTAAATTGACGATTGTATCTAAATAAATACCTAGTGCTTCAGACCACCACAATTCGTCTTTACCGTAATCTGTTGGGCTATCTTCTACCATAGCAATAAACAGGTTAGATATTAGCTTGTTATGTGATGGTGCTTTACCAAACAGCATATCTGTAACAATCTTGCCTACACTTCTGCCTATAGACATAGGGTATATGTCATCAAACCATGTCCTATGACTCATCATCCATGTATGCACTGCTAGGTCTTTTGCATCGTCATCAAGGTCGCTAAAACGCGCATCTTCTTGATTCAAAGTGTCTATGTGGTCGTAAATAAAATCATCTAAATCGCCATTTAACATGATATAGCACCTCGCAAGCAGTCTTGGTACTCCATAGTTGAAACTAAAGCGTACATAGCAAATAAGGCTATTGCCGCTAATAACGGTTTGTAATTCCTTTTGACCTTTTTGATTTCGTTTAAATCCATATAAGTTTTTTGATATTCGTATAACATAATTTTCTCCAGTTTGATTAAATGCCCCCTTGCGGAGCGTTTGTTAATTAAGCAAAATATGCTTGTCTGCGCTCAAAATCTAAATCGCTTTGCTCTAGCCTAGCAACTACAGCATCTAAAGTTTTAAACTTAATTAGTCTAGCAGGGGCATTAATGTTTGAGCAGTCATCTTTTAGGCGAGGCTGTAAGCAAACCGCGTATGGCTTAACAGCACCATCTGTAACGGTTACTAGCGTACTGCCTGAACTGTGTTTAACTGTAATCATTTCCATTTTTGTTGCCTCTGTTTGATTAATGTAGGTGTACTGTAAACCTATTATTATACATTGTCAACACTTTTTTTTACTTTTTTTTACTTTTTTTAATATTCTCCAATCCTGTACTCCTCATCCCTGATTTTTTCCTTTAATTCCTTTTGAAATTCTATGACTTCTTGCCTGTCAAACTTAGGTGCTGGTCGCCATGCTAGTTTCTGCATTGCCCTAATACGTCTAGCACCATACATATCTTCCATATAGATGCGGTAGGCTTCTTGTATCTTGGTGGTTTTCATACCCCACTGGTTACAAGCAGGGCATTGGGGGTGAATGTTTTCTTCAAACAACTTAAAGACTGTATGCCGTCTGCTGTAAAAATGACCGCCTTGCATTGCCTTATAATGGTCAACCTTGCCGCAAGTTACGCAAGTGCAATAACCATTGTCATCTGCCGCTTTCATTCTCACATATCTTTGCAACAACTTAGCGGCTTTCTCTACCTCTTGGGCTACTGTTGCTTTTTTTCGTTTTGCCATCTAATGCTCACTGCCCGATACAAGAATAATGGGCTGTGTACCAACTCCCAAATCACAACGAGGGCAAACACCATAAGCCACAAGGTCAATGCTAGTCCACAACTCAAGACCGCCACCACAAGTCCCACAATACTCTTTATTAACTGTAATATTTCCTGAATTATCATTATCGTCACCATCTGGGAATTTTATTATTTTAGTCATTTAGTTACCGAATCTATGTTGATTTTGACTCTGGAATCTTCGCCATACTGCTTGTGATACACAATAGCAGTCATAGAACGCTCTGCTCCGTAGCCTGAATCAGAATGCCATTGGTCAGTTGCCGTTAAGCTACCCCAATGACTAAACTGCATAGAGCCAACTTCTCTGCTCATGTGGTGGTGTATATGCCCTAAATGACAATATCTATTTTTACAGTTAGACCATTCTTCATCTAGGTTGGTAATCACCGCCTGAAGTATTTGCTCATGCTTTATTCTATCACCATGATGGTAAACAAAAAGATTATTTTCCCATTCCCAGTGCAAAAACTTTGAATAGTTTTTTAGCACATCTACTCTAGGCTCATTGTCGTATAACAATTCTAAGCAGCTAGACAAGTGGCAAGCCATGTCGCTGTCGTGATTACCCCGAACATTAATAACTACAACTTCCTGATGCACTTCTAGCATCTTGTCTATAAGCAACTGGAACAACCTACCAGCCAGCTTAAATGTCTTGCCAATGCGTGTATCAACATCTACTGGCGTTCCTGCTGTTGTAGTATTGGCACTGCTGTCAGCGTGAAAAAAATCGCCTACATTTACTAAGACACCAGTGTGTGCATTGCCTACTCTTTGCGCTAACCTGTCCACTGAATTAGATAAAACTTTTGTTGCTATTTTTACATCCCAGTCTGCATCATCTAGCTTAGTTTCTGAGTCAGCAAGCATACCAAAATGGTGGTCGCCTATTAGATACATCGCGCAATAATCATTATCTACTATCTTAGGCGCATTCTGCGGCTTTTTAAGACCTGTTATATCATCAGTAAGACCTTCCAATAGGGCTTCTATTTTTTGCCTTAAATCGCGTTTCTGTGGCTCTTGTATAACCCACTGCAATGCAACTGAGCCATCGTCTTTGTATGCTGTGGATATGCGTTTGGCTTCAAAGCCTTCTGCGGTTTGTCTGGTTAAGTCTCTGTGAGGGGCTACGCCTACTGCGGCGGCTTTTGCTTCTAGTGATTTTATGGCGCGGTCTACTGCTCTCCTGCCAATGCCTAATTTTGTTGCGGCTTTAGTGTGTGAGCCACATTCTATAATGGCTTCTAGGTATTCAATTTGTCTATCGGTTTTAGGTATGTCGAGTTCTAACAGCGTTCTTGGGTCAATCTTATCCATCCCTTATTTCTCCTGTTGTTTTTTTAACTCCGCATATTCACTTTCAAATGGTATTGTTAGCTTTATACCTTGTTCTGTAGCCCAATGATAGCATTCATCCATAAAATGCACCATATCGCCCTTATTTAGTTGACTACTGCGCCTAACCTGCCCAGTTATGATTGTTTTACTAATCTTGAAATCATCAGTGCCAAGAAACCTGCGCTTTAACCATAGCTTCCATGCTTCTACTGGGTCGCCCTCTGTAACTTCAAAACCTTTACGCTTCATTCCTTTGACTATTTCTCTGCACCACATGTGAAACAAAGCGTTCTGGTTAAGGCTTCTTGGGTTTTGGTAAGGCTCTAGTTTTACTGCAAGTGGTCGGCTAAAGTCCCAATTAATCATATCTTCTATTAGGTACTTAGCCTTTTTTTGAACATCTTCTTTGCTGTCAAATTTCACAAACGCCCCCTCTGTCATAAAGGCTTTCTAAGCCATCTTTGGCTAACTTGGTCTATGTATGTTTCCATTCTTGATGCAGTTTGGTCAGGCTTATTTCTCCACCGTTTTGGTATTAGATGCGCGTTAAGTGGCTCTAACTCCTTGTCAGAAATAAACCTTTTGTTGTGCGCTCTGCTTACAAAGCACCTGTAACCAACACCAGCAACTTCTGCGTATTCGTTGTAGGTGTATGATTTGCCATTTTCTAGCTTTGGGTGATTACCCCTAAACTCTATTCTTTTTGTGCTACCCATCATGCCCTCTCAATAATTATGTCGTCATACC
>Ga0213859_10001289_pt1 | contig 11143 bp, 23 predicted proteins | sample PICome_2_FD_160133 | JGI IMG/M metagenome (GOLD analysis project Ga0213859, IMG submission 160133) | Coastal seawater microbial communities near Pivers Island, North Carolina, United States - PICO304 | ecosystem: Environmental > Aquatic > Marine > Coastal | place: USA: North Carolina... | reverse complement strand
ATTCGCTTTTATGTTTCATTTGCTTGCAGTTTTGCATTTGCAGAGAGACAAAAGATGGAAGGTAATGCTAAAATTATTAAGTTGATTGCCAGGGATGAAGCACAACACATGACTATCACTCAGAAAATCATTAATAAGTGGGCGGCAGGTGATGACCCTGTAATCACTGAGATTATGAAAGAAGAGGAGCAGAATGTCATTGAGATGTTCCGTAAGTGTGTTGATGAAGAAGAGATTTGGGCTGAGTATCTATTCAAAGATGGTTCTATGATTGGTCTAAACGCACCACTTCTACAGAAGTACGTTCAATGGACTGCTAATCGTAGGATGAAGGCGATTGGACTCAAACCAATCTATGATGTCCCTGCCAAGAACAATCCTCTACCTTGGACGGAACACTGGTTTAATTCTAGTGGAGTACAGGTAGCACCTCAAGAAACAGAAGTGGAGAGTTATTTAAGTGGTGGGATTAAGCAAGATCTTAAGAAAGATTCGTTCAGTGGTTTCAAACTATGATAGAAAACTGGAAACAGAGAGCACTAGCAGACCCAAACCTAACAGACAAAGAGTTCTGCTTAATGAAGTTAGGACCGAGCACTCTTGCAGAAGCTTTTATGCTTCAAGCAATCAAATGGAAATACCAGATCCGTGGGATGACCCGCTAACATAGGAGATTTTATTATGGAACATGGACAGGGAAACTTGTATAGTTTTATATCTGAACAACCAAGAACCCCTTTTGCGCCCTATTGGAATTATCATATAGGGGAAAAATACTTGACTAGTATTGATCTAAAATTATTGAGCAGTTATATCCTCAATAAAGAAGTAGAATTGATAAACAGTCATCCTCCAGGCAGTGATGGTGGTACAAGGTTAGGTCCAAATAGTATGACATCTAGATATCTTTTCTATAACTTATTAAATACAAATTTTGAACCACTTAGACAACTCCATAAAGAGATAAAAATATTTCATTCGGAATATTTACCAGCAGTTATTGGAAATAAGTGGTCCCCACCCCCATTACATATACGGTGTTGGGCGAACGTCATGAGAAAAGGACAGAAAATCAAAAAACATCTTCACTCTACTCATGAGCACACATATCTTGGTGGTCATTTTACAGTTGCTTGTGAAGATAGTTATACCATATATCCAAACGTATTGGACATTGGTAACGATCATGTGGATCCAAATTTAAATGACGATACAAAACATTTTTCTAAAAATGTACCTGGAAAATTAACGTTGTTTCCAAATTATCTCCCACATTATACATCCACACATAAATCTGATAAACCTAGGATAACAATTGCCTTCGATATTGTCGCAATTGATGATCTTTCGAAGTCACAGGATGGGGAAAATTTAATACCTCTTTGATACCTCTTGGGGTATTTTTAATAAATATCCCTAGTGGGGTATTTTTTTTATGAAAACTCAATCAGCAAAAGCAAAGGGTCGCCGTCTTCAACAGTGGGTAAGAGATAAGTTGATTGAGATGCTTGATGTTCACCCTGAAGATATAGAATCTCGCTCGATGGGTGCTGGTGGGGAAGACTTGATTATGGCACGGGCAGCGAGGTCAAAGTTTCCACACAGTATCGAGTGTAAAAACGTAGAAAAACTTAACGTTTGGGATGCTTACGAGCAAGCTGTGCTAAACTCAGGTGAGTATGAACCTCTTTTGATTATGAAAAAGAATGGCAAGAAACCTCTTGCTGTTGTGGATGCAGAATATCTCATTCGCTTGTATGAAAAATGAACCCAATAATTCTAATAGGATGCTTCACTCCCTTAGCATTGATCTGGATTATTATGAAACTAAGTGTGTGGATTGCTGCTGTAAATGAGGAGCAAACATATGTCAGAACTGAATCCAAAAAACCACACGGACCTTATGTGGCAAATGCATATGCAGATGTTGACGAAGAGGAAGAAGAATATGGAGATCGCACAGATTATAGATGAAGTATTGTTTCAATATTATTCTGAAAGGGGTATGAATGTCCCCAAATGGAAACAAGAACAACCAGATTGGTGGCGTGAATACCTAATTAGTTTAGGATTGGATCCAAACAACCCATGAAAAAATACAGTATCGTTTATTTCCTACATTCCCAATAAAAAAACATGGAGCATTTACTCGGACGAGCACTGCTGATTGTAGCGGTGCCTTTTGTTTTAACTACACTCTACTTTGGAGCAAAGAAAGGTGGATACTACGACACTGATATGTACAAGGGAAATGGAACCGCTCACTAAGAGGCGGTATAATTTTGCTTTATCTTCCTTTGCCAGAATGTATGGAGTTCCTCGTGTAACTCAAGAGATGTCTGACTTTTGTTTAGGTTGGGCATTACACGATGAGATAGCACCACTGGATTGCTTACATCATGTAGACAAATACTTTAGAGAACTATGGATAGAATCAAAGAGTTAGAAAACGAGAATTATATACTTAAGAGCGAGATAAAAAGACTCAAACTTGAGTTGAGTATCCTTAGAGATAACGACTGGAAGCATCCAGATTCTTGTTTAAACAATTGCGACCCGTGGGCGACATGGATTTCTCAGAAGCGTTGATCTTACTCTTTATGCTTTCGTTTGGTATCTTTATTTTTTTAGTTTCTATTTTATCGGATCAATGATGCACGAACTAGGACATATAGCAAGAGCAGTAATGGAACGTCCATGGTGTTTAGGCATCATGGGATTCTCTTTGGTATTTGTTCCCATACTAGGCATGTGGGCGGTACATAAATACGGATGGGAACATTGGGAACCATTTACTCGGCATGAATCTAATACTGAGACCACTAAATGATGTTAATGACCCAACTTGGAGCATAATCATCAGTATAATTTTGCTTTTGATTGGCGTAGGATATGTAGTTTATAGAATATTGAATTATGATAAAGAAAATTCTTAGCGTAGCAGCAGCACTTACACTTGCTACACCAGCATTAGCAAAAGATCCAGAAGTAAAACCATTTTCACTATCTGCTACTGGGTGTATGATTCTCAGGGAGTGTGTGGAGGATGTCAAACAAGTCTTCAGTTTACTTGATGTATCTACTGAGTATGATAATCCTGAGCGTTTTACTCATGTTACTAACGAGTTCAACAACATGCTCGTTTATCTCAATCAGATCGGAATTGACGTGTTTTTAGCAGACCAAAGGTATTTTGCTGTAGGTGTCAGAGGATTATATCATACTCAACACAATAGATTTTTCCTCAACAAAGCATTTATGGGTCGTCCTAGTGCTTTGATGGCAGTGATGAGACATGAAGGTTATCATGCCGCCCAAGATTGCATGGCAGGAAGTATTAAGAATAATTTGATTGCTATCATTCAACCTGAAGAAAATGTACCAAAGTATTGGCAGAAAGTTGTGGAGGATACCTATCCTAAAGAAGCATGGCCTTGGGAGAAAGAAGCATTTTGGGCGGGACATACAGAAAATATGACAATGGATGCCCTACAGGCCTGTGCTTCAGACACACCTATGTGGGAAATTTACAAACCTACACCACTCACTCGTAAGTGGTTGGTTGAGGAGGGGTATATTACTAAATAGCTATGGGTAAATTTATACGCTCCATAATGGAAAAGAAAGACCACGATGGCTATCAGTGGTGGGATGAAGGACTATCAGCAATAGTCCGTCTTCTAATTTTAATATGGGCGGCCAGTATTTTAACTTTAAACTATGTAACCATTCCTGTATTCCCCAAGCAGGACAAAATTGATCCGACTTTCATTGCCAGCGTCTTCACTGGGACGTTAGCTACCTTTGGGGTCCTTCCTAGCAAGGATAAAAAGAAAAAGAAAGAGGATGATGACGATGCAAAAACTAGTTAATGTTATTGCTCTACTATCTGGACTGGTATCACTATCAGTTCTAGGTGGTGGGGCATATCTTTATGTCAATAAGGATGCTCTCATCGAAGATGCCAGAGCAAAGGCAACTAAAGCAATTACAGAAGCAATCACAGAAGCACTTCCTGGTATGGTAGATGCTGCTATGCCAGAGATTCCTGAACCACCTAAGTTTCCAACGATGACTGGTCCAGTAATGCCATGAAACAACCATTAAAAGGCATTGTTTGGTCCGTTGGCATTCTTGTTGGCATTTCTCACATTGGCGTTTTAGGACATCTCATTCACCAGCAACCAAAAGTTCAACAACCACCAGCATTTAACATCCCTCACGGACCTTACTCTTCATATAGAATTAAGGCAGGTAAGGATGGATATGAAATCGAGTTCCGTTCTGATGATCCCAAGGTGTTGGAATCAGAAAGGTCCTTAGATTCATATAGAAATAAGAAAGGATGGTTTGGTGGTGGTAGCGAGGGTCGTCAAGAATATCGTAGAGATCAATACACCAGAGAAGGCACCCGTAACTTAGGGGGAGGGGGTGCTGCTGACAGCGAGGGAAAGTCTGCCAAAGAAGTAGAGTGTTTAGTGGCGGACGCTGGAGCTCGGTCACAAGGTGCAATGGCAGGGACAGCAATTAGTGCTGGTCTTGTCGTTCCTGCTGTCGCTAACATTCCATACATCGGGTGGTTAGCATCTGGTTGGGCACTTCTATTAGGACAGAAAGCAGGGTCTGAGTTAGGATCTCAAGTTGGTAGCGTATTTAACGATTGTTAGTTTGTTAAATAGTACTGAAGTTTTATATCTAGACTATGGCTAGATCAGTACCTGCTAAAAGGAAAGATGAAAATCAAGATAAGTTTTTCTTGTATGTAATTTTCTTCCATTTGTTCACTGCTGTTGCTAATATTTTTAAAGACTGATGCCTGACATTCGTGATGTAAAAGTGGAACCTATTCGGGAGATTGGTATTCCTCCAGTTAGAAGTATCTTTACTGGTCTTCCTGAACCAGTCATTACAAATGTATCGCCACCTGTTACTGTAACTATAGGAACTCCTATTGTAAATGTACCAGGGTGTGTGGAATATAATCCAAATGGTCCTGGGGTTGATAATGACCCCAACGGGAACAGAGTGATATGTGATGCTAACGTGCCATCATTTAATCCTATGGATTATGAACCTGATGGTATGGTGATGACTGGTCCACCGGAACCTATTCCTTCTTATAAGGGTGATACACCAGAGATACCAAAGACACCAGATATACCACCACCAGGAGCACCTCCCGTTACTGCTATTGTAAAGCAAGAGGAGAAAGAAGAACCTGTAGAGGTAATCGAAGAACCATCATTTGTGGAGAAATACTTGCCGTCAGCAGAAGAAGTTTCAACAACAGTTACTATTGCTGTAGCAGCAGCAACAGCAGCAGTGTTTGGTAAACCATTAGCAGAGTTGCTATTAAAACTTATCAAACCTTTAGTAAAAAATATAATTAAGAAAGCAAAAGATAAGATAGGTGTTAAGGTTGAGGTCTTGTCTGTTGCTGAGAGACGCCAGTTGCAGCGGGACTTGAGGAAGTAGGAATAGAATGACGGTGTGGAGCAATAGCATTCTTATTCATTACTGTCACATCAGCACATAACTTTGCCATCTCTGTACCGGGGGTGAATAGAATACCCTCCTTCATTAGATTTCCACAAGTCTTAAGTCTTGCCAGTTCAAAATCTAATCTTTTATTAGCAGTCAGTTGTTGCTGTAGAGCAATCTGTGTTGCTGCTGCTTCCTTACATTGTTCTTGTAGTTTTTTGTCTAGTGGCTTGGACCATGTAGCGGAGAATCCAACACCTAGACTATAGTTATCTTTTTGTCCGGTTCTTGTATTCTTGTAGAAGATAACATCACCGGGATTATCTAATACACCATCCTCATTTAGATCACTAACATCATATACAGGGTCTTGATAGTATGGCTCATAAGGTCTAGCAGCAGACACACTACCAGTTACATAAGGAGTAAAGTTTAGCGTAGGTCCCTGACACTGGATCCCACCGCCATAAGTGTTTGTGATGTACGGACCCTGTAAAACTTGTATTGCCTGGTTAGTAACACTACCTGAAGAGTTAGCAACAGGATTAGCTGTGGCGCTAACACCACCCACAGTATTAGCCAATGCTTGAGACGGCGATAGTAGTCCAAATAAACCTACTGCGAGAAGATACTTGTAGTTTCTGTGACGGATTCTATGAGAGTTTCTCTTTGGATTATTGTTTGGTTCTGTAATCCTGGTCCTTGATAGGATTCTGTGAATTGAAATGCTGCTCCTGGATTTGCTTGCACCCAAGTTTCTGATCCTTGTAATCCAGTCCATGTCGAAGTCACTCCGTCTATAGTATTAGATGTATTTGATGTGGGTAAGTTAATCTTTCCGCTGGTAGTCTTAACATTAGTACCCGTTACTGAATATGTATATCCAGTAGAATAGTCCATCGAGTTGATGGTTTCATTAATAGTTTGTGTGGTCTCTGTCCTGGTTGTCATTGTTCCCTGTGTGAAGTTAGGGACTACAGGGACAGCTTGTGCTGCCCCATGTGCCATACCAAGAATCAATCCGAGACCGATTGCTTCTTGTAGTCTAGTCATCAGTCAAAGATAGAGATTTCAGAAACGAATTGTCCGATAGCAGATGTACCAGCACCACCAGCAGTCACGCTAATGGCACCAGCAGTGTCGATAGTACCTGCTAGAGAACCAGCAGTACCAGCTGTGGTGGATGTTAGGTCGCTGTAGTTAGCAACAGCACCCACAGTAGGAGCGGAACCACTGAGAGCATCGCCTTCTAAGTACGACTGATTGAAGGAGAAGGAGTTGCCGCTGGTTGCCTGTGTAGCGGTGATGTTGGCAGGGGAACCTATACCAGAAGAAATGGCACCCAGACCACCAACAGCACCAGCATTGGTTCCATCAGTGGTTGATACTCCATTTCCTGATACAGAATATGAAGAACCAACTCTTAATGCTCTGGTAGCAGCAGCATCAACCGTTAGTTGAACACTGGATGATAGTTTATGTGTAAGGGCACCGGCATTAGCGGCAGGTGCTGTCATCAGTAACATTCCAAAAGCTAAGATTGCTTTTTTCATTTGATGCAGGACGTAGTTGCTTACTTATTTAGTTCCAAATATTTTTGAAACTCTTCTTCTATATTGTCAAGAGTTTTATTGCCCTGACTTACCCAGTGATGGCAGAACTCATACAAATGTCTGCCCTTTTTGAGAGTAAAATGTTTCTTAAGTTTTACGAAAGCGTCAGCTCTTAACGCCATCCTGTCATCACTATATCTCCAATCATTCTGTGAGTGTTCCATGTGCTCTTCTAATTTCACGAAGTTCTTCAAAGTTCTTTTGTTTAGTACCTCCATCATACGCCCAAGCGTATCCTTCAGTAATCATTTGTTCGTTGAGTGAGAGTTCTGAGTCTCCAATGTATAACCACCCGAGGAGTCTGCCATATTTACCCATACCCCCAACAAGCTCAGTCCTAATAATGAGATCATCATCACCAGCAATCGCACCGTTGAGTTTCTCTTCGAGCCAGTGGGTTGCGTCATATCCGAGTGCTTTTTCTTCAAGATCTTTTGTTCTTTTTTCCGGGGTGTCAACACCAGCAACTCTAACTCTTTCTTTTTTATAAAGATCAAAACCGAGATCAATCGTGACATCAATCGTGTCCCCATCGACTACTCTATCTATGCTGATGACCCTAAAGTTGTAACAACTCTTACGAGATGGTGGTTTCATTGCTCCCATTGATTTCGCACTCCAATAAATTCTGCTGTGAATAGGTATTTAATTTCCCAATCAAATCATCGTATTGTTCCCACATCCATTCACTACCAGTGTGTTCCTGGTAGAGTTTGCAGGCACTCACAAGTCTGTTGATGTCCGTACAAGAAAGGTGATACATAATAAGAGTTCAAGTAATTTTATTTAGGGGGCTTGACAGGGGTCCCATACTATGCTATCGTAAGGAAGACCTATGAAACGAAACCATATGTTTAAAGCACTCGCTGCTGCCGGTGTCATCGCCGGGTCATTTATGCTCCCGGAACCACCACCGCCTGTAGATCCTGTAGCGGTTGCTCCCACACCGGTTAAGATTCCTGTTGTACCATATAGGACATCCTGGAAGTGTCCCGACTGCTCTCCTAATGAACAATATGTCCTCGCCCAACTCCAAGAACATACTAAGATTTCAGATCGTAATGCTCTTGCGACAATCATGGGTAACATTAAACAGGAAAGCAAGTTTATTCCCAACATATGCGAGGGAGGGGCTAGAGTTTCTTACAGCGATTGTCGTGTCGGCGGTTATGGTCTTATTCAGTGGACCAGCCTAGGACGTTACAATAACCTTGGTAAGTTCTGTGATAAATATGAGTGTGACCCGAGCAGTCTCGAAGGACAAACTCGTTATATGATTAACGAATCAGTCTTTCAACGTTACCTGCCAGAGTTTGAGGGACCAGGACGAACAGTTTCTCAATACATGGTTCCAGCATACTATTGGTTGGGTTGGGGTATCAAAGGAAATCGTGAAATTTACGCATGGAACTACACAAAGAAAATGATTCTGGTGTAGGGCTTGACAAAGTTACCTGCATACCGTATAATATGTGGGTACAGGGGCAGGTGTCCGAGTGGTTGAAGGAGGAGGACTGTAAATCCTTTGGTTCTGTCCATCGTTGGTTCGAATCCAACCCTGCCCATATGACTCAATAGCTCAGCTGGATAGAGCAACTGCCTTCTAAGCAGTCGGTCGTAGGTTCGAATCCTACTTGAGTCGCCAGGGCGATTAGCGCAGCGGTAGCGCACCTCCTTTACACGGAGATGGTCACTGGTTCGAATCCAGTATCGCCCATTGTCTAATACATATTATGAAGACAGAAAAAATTAAAGAACACCTAAAAGAAATCGAAAACGAGTTGGCATACATCAGAGGCATGTTGCAAAATGTTAGTAATCAGATGCAAGAACTGCGGGACGACATTAGAGGAGCACCCCACCAAACTGAAGAGCTGCGGGTGCGAGAATTATACGAGCATCCGTGGTACAAATATAAGCGGCAAGAACTTATCGCTAGTGGAAATTATTACGGGAATCCAGAAGGAAACCAAGACGTATCTATCTAATAGTGACCTCTCGTATCAAGAGGAACGCAAGAGACGCAAGGTGAGACGCCTTGACTTTGAGGAAAGATAAAGATATAATTAAATCTGCTCCAGACCCCTTGATTTTTCTGAACTCCTGACATAATATACTGAGAGCAGCACCCACCTAATGATCAATCTCCATCAGCACTTCAACCACTACCTCGGCACTGATCGCAAACTAGATCTTCAAGACATTAACGAACGTGTCAGAGGTTATGGTTGGACTGATGATGGTTCCAACATCACTGGTTATTACCTCTTGACAGAGAACCACAAGATGTACTATAATATGAAACAAGAGTTCCTATATAAAGAGACTACGGGATGTAGCTCAGTTTGGTAGAGCACTCGCTTTGGGAGCGAGTGGCCGTAGGTTCGAATCCTATCATCCCGACTCATCTTATTAATATGGAAACCTTTATTGATGCCTTAAGAAAACACTCATCTGAGATTAAATCTTGGGCATCCGGACTACAAATAGAAGATACTGATATGTTTCAACCATATGATGATCCTCAATCTGCAGTCAAAGTAATTAAAACCCCTATAACATTAATAGATGATCCAAATCTCCCATCATTTTTTCTGGAAGATAGAATACGAACCGTTCTTAGTATGGTTCTATATCCAGGATGTAATGTAATCAGACATAATCATATGGATATGTCTTTTATAGTTTATAATCCGTATTCTCCTACGAATTATGATAACATTTCATTTGATGAAACTGATCAACCATACCAAACTACTCACTTGGTGTTAGAAACAAATCCTGATGCTTGGTTTATGTTTGGTGATAAAAAATACACCTGGCAACATGACAAATATGATATACTAGATGTATTGAATATGGATCATGAAGCCTGCAATGGTGGAAAAACCAATGTTCGCTTTTTATACTTCGATTTCTACTGGTAATCATGACTGGATTTACAATTTATACCCCTTCGGCAGAATGTTTTCCTATCTTTCTAGATACAGGAAATATTCAGGATATTAAAGAACGGTATTCAACGGGAATGATTAGTGGAGTTACTACTAATCCCACACTCATTATGAAAGCGGGTGGTAATGAAACTGAAATTTATAAATCAATCGCTGAACAGTATCCATTTTTGGAATCAATCTCAGCAGAGGTAGTTGCTGATGATTACATTAGTATGATTCGCAAAGCAATAGACTTTTATACGATTGCCAATAACATTACAATTAAACTTCCTTGTACAGTTGAAGGTTTGAAAGCTTGTAACTTCCTCACTAATCCTGAGAATGTAGATGGTAAAAAAATTACAACAAATGTCACACTTGTGTTCTCTGTAGCACAAGCAATCATGGCAGCAAAGGCAGGTGCCACCTACATCTCTCCTTTCGTTGGTCGTTGTAATGACAATTCGTTTAGTGGTGTAGAACTTGTCCGTGCTATCTCTAATACATATAGGATACATGGAGTCGATACAAAAGTCTTGGCGGCATCACTGAGAGATGTTCATCACGTTTCTAGATGCTTTGCTGCTGGTGCTGATGTTGTGACTCTACCACCAAAAGTGTTTGATAAGATGTACGATCATGTCCTCACCCGTGAGGGTCTCGACATTTTTCAACGTGATTATAATACAGCACTCCACCAACAACGACTAGCACAACAACAGGACCTATGACCCTAACTGTTTATACCAAAAAAGGATGTAAGCATTGCCAGACATTTATTAGTGTGGCGCAATTTTCAGAACTACAACATGTAGTATATGAATTAGGTAGAGATTTTTCGGAAGAAGAATTCTACGCAGAATTTGGGGAGGGTGCTACCTTCCCACAGATAGTACAAGATGCAACTCCCCTTGGTGGTTGTGTTGAATCTATTAAGGCTCTCAAAGAACAAGAACTTTGTTGTATGATGTAATGACTGAAGTAACAACCCAAGAATTTGAAACTAAATTCGATGAATACATGGACCGCATCGAAGCAGGTGAGGTGTTTAGAATCATCCAACCTGACGGCACCGCTGTAATGGCAGTACCTGCTGACCCCTCACTTATGGAC
>Ga0213859_10001284_pt1 | contig 11187 bp, 18 predicted proteins | sample PICome_2_FD_160133 | JGI IMG/M metagenome (GOLD analysis project Ga0213859, IMG submission 160133) | Coastal seawater microbial communities near Pivers Island, North Carolina, United States - PICO304 | ecosystem: Environmental > Aquatic > Marine > Coastal | place: USA: North Carolina... | reverse complement strand
CCATCCTTTTCTAAATACGAATTAACAATGTCTTTTAAACGCGCTTTGGAATCTACCGCCATTACTGGGTCATCTAGATCCTTTTATTTTATCACTATTTGTCCTTGTATTTTTTAGCAGCACGTGCGGCTTTACTCGCTTTCTTTGCAGTCTCTGTGTTTGGTACAAACTGCTTACCTTTTCTAGAACCAGCTCGTTTCTTAGCGTCTGTTTCAGCACGTTCTTCCTCAGACATGGATGCCCACGCCTTCTTCGGTAAGTACCTTTTGGTTGTACCGTCAGATTGGATTGCTTTATCTTGCATAAGGACCTTGATGTCGTGCTCCTACGAAAAAGGGAAAATCATTATCTGCCATTACCTAACCTCCAGGCGGCCTTCTGGACCCACTTGGAGTTGATAAGAGTATGGAGCACCATATCCTTTTTGCACTAATCTTCTTCCAATGTCTGCAGGATTCATACTTAATCCTGTGGAATACATTTGCCCTACTTCTGTACCTCCTTTTTCCATAGGAGCGTAACCAAAATTATAATCTTCGTTGATAGTGTATCCGCCACCGGTTTGTGGTTGTGCCCAGAACGAACCTAAGGACTTAGAAAGCTGTCCGCGTTGACCAACATCTGTCGGTAATTGAGCTTTTAACGGAGCCGGAGAATCAGACACTCCTCCATAATAAACAGGAATACGGCCTTCCAAAAGACCTTTTTTTATATAGTCAGGCGTATTAGGAGAATTTAAAACTTCTTGTCTATATGTTGGATCCCTAAATTTTGTCTCTTGCTCTTGAATATCTGTAATTAATTGGGTTCCAATTCCTTCTGGTATTTGCAATCCCTGTGCACCAACTCCAGATAGATAACGCATAAACAAATTCGATTTTAGATCTAATTCATTAAGCTCTTCTGGTTTATTCCGGTAAAACTCAAAAGCTTTTTTTAATTCTTTGTCATTCTGTGTCACCGCAGCCATAGGATTAACACCGGCTCTTGTAAAAGCCTGTATAGGTCCGCCTACAAATTCGCCAAATTTACCTGCCAGTTTTACAGTAAAATCATTGTCCATTACTTTTTCTCCTTGGCTTTCTTAGCTGCAACAGCAGCCTTCTTTGCTTTACCCTTATCGTATTCGTCTTTAGTTTGCCAGTCCTCCTTACCCCATTTTGTTAATGATTTCTGTTTGCTCCCTTTACTTCCTTTATAACCTCCGCCTGCTTTTTTATATTCAGATGCAGTGAGCTGAGCTTTACGCGCAGACCACTGGCCAGGCTTACCGCCTTTACTGCCAGCCATCACTCGCTTTTTAATAGATTCGCGCAATCCCGGCTTTGTATATTTGGAATCGTCTTGTGGCATTCAGCTAACAAATTTATTATTAAAACCTGAAGCACGTGCAGGATACGGGTCAGGAGGTAAACCCCCTCCTGCTGGTCCAACAGGACCGTAACCCATTCCACCACCATAATTTTTAATCATCGTTGCAGGTCCTTGCGATGGTCCTTGTAACGGTACGCCGTTTTGATAAGGCAAGCCTTGTGCCAATGTCGGATCGCTGCTATATCTCTTATTCTCCTCATCTTCTAGTCGAATTTGTTCTAATGCTTCTCTACGCAGTTGATCATTAGATCGTGGGCCGATGAAACCATCTCCCATTGGGATTTGATCTTGGTAGCCCGGCATGTTGTAGAAACCAGGACCTGAGGGTGCTTGGGGAAGAGTATCAACAAAGGTAGGCTGTTGAGCACCACCTGGTAATCTACCGCCAAAATATTCCGCATCTGTGCGGCCATAAAGGGAACCCAAATTTTCAAGGCCCGTCTCAAAGGCCCTCTTTAAAGGGTCCGTTAGCATATTCATGCTTGGAACCATGGTGTTCCGTTGAGGCTGCGGTCTGCCGTAAGGATCTCCGGCGACGACGCCAAAGTTTTTCCGGCCCCGCAAAACATCCTCGATTGATCCAATGGTATTGAAGGCGACTTGAGGGTTTCCTCCTATATCCTGACCTCCCGTATTAAAGTTAAGGCCAACCATGTCCGCCCCAAGGGTTGCCCTTTGCATGCCCTCAAAATTACCAGGTGCGCCTGGCCCCATGCTGCTGTAATACATTTAATAGCCCTCTAAATTTTTTTAACGAATGAGGGCTATCAAGCCTCCTCTTCGGCTCCCATCGGACCCATCGGACCCGTCCGACCCATAGGACCCATAGGACCCGTAGGACCCATAGGACCCATAGGACCCATCATCCCTCCACCCATCATTTGAGCGCCTGCTGCATACATACGCTTGAAATCCATAGGGGTCAGAGGGCCATACATTGCTTGACCGTTCATTGCCATAGGAGGGTTGAGGTAACCCATTCCACCACTTGGCCCAGGGATCATCCCCATGTTCATCAGGGCTCCCGTGTTTCCAGGTGCTCCGGGCATGTTGGCATCGCCACCGCTCATCATCATGGTCGTAAAAGCTTTTTAACTATTCTATTGGTATAAACTTTTCGGGCTCATTAACTTTGTTAAAAACAATTCCATTTCCTTTTAGCCTGCAATCCAGAACATCTCCTTCACTCCAGCCTAGAGTCTCAAGAAGGTCTTCTGATAAAACTACATAACGAGTTCCGTCTGGGGTTTCATAGATCTCAGTGACTTCAATCATCTGTTGTCAATACTTCTCTCAACAAGCTTATCAAGCTTAATATTGATTTCCGAAAATGTATCGTTCATTCTTTGCATCTCTCTTACATAATCGGCCTTAAGCACATATTCAATCGGCATTCTATCTACTTTATTTTCTATTTCGCGCATGCGTGTTGAAACCTTAGAGAGCGTCCAACCACCCCCTGTAATTGCTGCTATAGCAATTGCTATTAACTGCTCCATAGGAGGTGTGCTTTACATCTATTATAAGACTGAGAATCAAAATATAATGTTAAAAATCAACTTGTAAATTACCTCTTCTTGATAGTCCATTTAGCAACCATACCAAAGCATCTACACAATCATCATGGCTAGATACTCCAAAATTAGTAAGCTCTTCAAACATTGCCGTAAAGTTTCGATAGCGATTAAAAATAACTTTCCTTTCTTCGAAAAGACCCATAGTTCCCCTAAATCTAGCCAGCTTGTCAGAGCGAAACCCCTTGATTGGATGCCACACTAAGTTCCAAAGACTTTCTTGATTTAGGCAAACACGTTTAAAATCTGCTTCAAGACTTGCTTGATATGCAACTGCTTCGCTATAAATATCACATGTTGACATCGTTGGATAATACAATCCATTCTCATCTTGTCCAAGAATATTCCAATCAGCTAGCATCTCTTTAAGCGCATCTAACTTTTCCAAGTTACCCATAACCCGTATCCTTCGGTAATCGATAATATGAATTCGATCTTCGATTCTGCCGCCCAGTACCATCACTGTATAATCATTTTTTTCTTTGACCCCCGAAGATAAATCAATACCTACAGCAATGGAATCGAATTCAGTAGCAATCTCAGCTTTCACTACTAACTCAGGGGCAAGTGACAACTCATGCTGCCTTACCACTTGATTCATATACTGAAAACTAAATGCAATAGGTGCTTGTCTTTTCTTTTCTAATAGATAATCGATCGACCAAAACTCAGGCCAATAGCTGACTTGATCCCCCGTCTCTTCGTCAGTGTTAATTGCAGATAAAACAACCTGGTTCCAATTATTGTTTTCATTAAATGTAGTCGCATGAATATCATCATGCCTGAAGCGTGTCCCAAGGCAGATTGCTCTTCCTCCTTCAAACATCGTAGGTGCAATAACTGCATTCCAGTTATCCTCCATTTGTTTCCTAACATCTGGATTACCAATATCAGATGCTGATTTAATTGGGTCATCAATCATGACCAAATGAGATCGTTTTGATGTAACTGAACCTTTCAGACCAGCTGCACATAACGTGAATTGTTCTTCGCCTGTCGTATCAATACCTGCGAATCTATGATCAATTGACCAGTACTCATTAGAAGTTACGTTTTTAAGAAGCTTTACCTTTGGAAAAACTTCTTGGTATTTTTTACTTTCAATAATTCTTTTAATTGTTGCTGATTTAGACCGAGCGATATCTACGGTATAAGACAGATAAAGAATCTGCAAGGGCATACCTGCTGTCGTATGGACGCCAATTGCCCATGCAGTTAATAAACCTAAGACAGTAGATTTAGCGGAACCTCTAGGGGCCAACAGATCAATGTTTGGTCCACCAATTTTTAAAAGGCATTTAGTATCTAAGTCAGTAATGAAATGATTATTCCATATTTTGTGATGTGTCGCCGGAGGTTTATCTGCTACATACTCACAAAAGTAACCAAAATCTTCACGTGCTTTTTCAATTTGCTCTTGATTCTTATGCGGTTTAATTTGTTGCCTTGCTGCAGCTGCACGTGCATTTCTACGATAAGCTTGATAACTGTAAGAAGGCATAAAAATTTCCCTATTCTTCTACAGTAACAAAGAATAGGGAAATTTTAACGATCTTGAATCACGATCAGAAGTTGGCAAACATACTGGACAGACCCCGGGAGTAGATGTTCTGACGTTCTTGAGCCTGAGCATCACGGTTCTGACGGATCTTGGAACCGGTAAGGCGCTTTAAGAGGAAGTTAAACTGATCACGGTCGAAGCCAGGACCATACTCGTCTGAGGCAAGATTAAAAGCAATATCTTTTTTTTGCTGTTTATTAAGAGATTTATCAGCATTAAGCGCTGCAATCTTTTTTTCGTATTCGGTTGCGTTAGGGCCCAGGGAACGAGCGGCACCACCAGTGTTAGGCTTGGTGACATTATCTGTAAAGGAATTATCTGTGAAAGGTTCCGGCTTTGTTTCTGGCTTGTTTATTACTTTGAAAGGTTCCGGCTTTGTTTCTGGCCTGTTTCTTTCTGTGAAAAATTCCCCCCTTGTTTCTGGCTTGTTTATTACTTTGAAAGGTTCCGGCTTTGTTTCTGGCCTGTTTCTTTCTGTGAAAAATTCCCCCCTTGTTTCTGGCTTGTTTATTGCTTTGGAAGGTTCCGATGTAATTTTAGATCTATTAAGCGCCTCAATAGTCTTTTTGGCACTTTGAACACCTCTCTTCGGTTTAATTCTATTTAATTCTGCCTCTTTTTTTCTTCGTATGTATTCTGGATTATCAAAGATCGATTGTGGGGTTTTGCCGCCGTAAGGATCGGGGTCCTCTCTACCTTGGGCTCTCCTGATATCCGTACTATATTGCCTTACTTCTTCCTCAGTTACGGCACCCTGTCGAATCGCTTTAGGTATTTTATCGATAAGAACTTGTCTACGTGCAGCTATATCAGCCTTGACTTGCGCTAGTTCTGCATCGGTTAAAGGTGTTTCTTTTGAGTTTGCCGCAAGAAGTGGTTTAATCTCCCCGAAAAATTTAGTTGCAGCATTCCTGTCAATTCTTCCGTCTTTAACAGCAAAGCCAAGTTCTTTCTGTGCCTGACTACCTCTACCCGCTTTAATGTCTTCCCTCAGCTTTTCAAAAAAACTTGAACTCATTTTTTTAAAATTCTCTCTCTTGTAATTATAAAATAAAAAATTTAGCTATTAACGCATATTGCGTCTTGTATCACGAGTTGCGCGTCCGGGTCCCATGTCAAGTCCTTCGGTCCCTTCTTCTTCCATTTCCATCCCTGGCATCATTCCTCCGGTATCTTCTGACATATCCCCTAAAATTGCATTTACATTATTACTATAGTCAACAGGATTCATCTCTGTACCTCCCATACCTTCAGTATTTTCTCCCTCTCCAATCATGGAATTCATGGGATTTTCACCGCTCATGCCGGGAGTGTTGCCCATGCCAAAATTACTAGCAGACTCAGCGTCTTGACGCTCTAGCATCATGTTTCGTAAGTTCTCGTAAGTATTCGCACGAAGACGCTGGTTTGACTGGCCCATGTTTAAATCTTATCTATATACCTATACTATATCAACTATTCCTCAAGTTGCATCCTTGCCCATACGGCCATTGATGCTTCTTCTAATGGTATAGAAATAGGATCATCTTTAAAGATTGCAAGTAATTCACGTATAGCCCTATCTGCACCAGCGAGCAATAAACCTTTTCTATCTTTCATTGTGGTAAATTCTTCCACCTGAGCAATGTTGCCACGAATCTCACGCTGCATTTGAGCATTCCTGGCAACACCCACATCCCTTTTAATCAATCCGTTTTCTACATCTTCGCGCAATTTACGCACATCCTCTGTCATTTCATTGATTTGAAATAACAATGTATGGATGTGATCAGGTTTTTCGAAAAGTGAAGTTACCCAAACATCACAATCCGCAACGGTCCCTTGATAGCCAAGGAACCGTGCGTAGATGTAAATTTCAACAACAGAATATTTGTCGCAAGCAAAAGACATGAAAGTCTCTCTTGTAGAAGAATCCAAGTTCTCTACAAAGTGAGAAAAGACCTCAGAACTTATAAGCTCGTCGTGCTTGCGCATTGTCTCGAGCTTCTTGTGTTCGCTCGGTTTTACGCTGCTCTGAGGCACCTTTTTCGATCGTTTGTCTTTCTTGAGAACCTTGTTCTCTAAGTTTGCGTTCTCCGAATTCATACGCTAAATCGTAAGCTTTTCTGTACCGCTCAATGTCGTCGTCTGATAAATCTAACCCAGACCTTGGCGGTCCAGCGGACGAATCGCTAACGTTTCTCTCTTCATCGGAGAACATATCAACAACTTTATTAGATGAAGATGACATGATATATTCTCCTTAAAAGATCAGAAGTTGGCAAACATGCTGGACAGACCCCGGGAGTAGATGTTCTGACGTTCTTGAGCCTGAGCATCACGGTTCTGACGGATCTTGGAGCCGGTAAGGCGATTTAAGAGGAAGTTAAACTGATCACGGTCGAAGCCAGGACCATACTCGTCTGAGGCAATGTTAAAAGCAAGGTCCCTTTTTTGCTGCTGACCTAATGATGTATCAGCATTAATCGCTGCAATCTTTTCTTCGTAAGACAGAGGTCTGTTGGGCATGATAGTGTTTCTAGAAACTACAAACTAATTATACAAGAAGTTTATTTTTTAACTAAACAAACCTGCAGCTAATCCTTGGACCATTCCGTACTGTCCCTGGATAACAGCAAGCCGTTCTCTTCCTCCATCCTTAATCCTTTGGAGGCTCTTATCAATATCACCTTGAAGTGAGGTCAAGCCAGAATTGTAAAGGTATTGACGCTCGTCACGTCGCTGCTGTTGAAAATCCTCGATTTCAGCAATTGTACCTGTGAACGTGTAATCATCAATAGGTTTTAAACCAGCTCGTCTCCGTGCTTCCTTAGAGAAATTATCAGGAGCAAATTTAACTTCTCGTTGGTCTGTAATGACTTCTTTTGTTGGTCCTATTGCATCTTGATAAACAAAATCTGAAGTTTCTCCTCGGTCAATGGGAACTTGCCCGCGTCCTTGTTCGTCTACATCTCTATATGTTCCATCCTGTAACCTTCTGATGAAGTCATCTTCTCCACCAACTACATTCTTGCCTGCTAAATAATTAGGGTTCTGCTTTAAGTATTTAACAATCTCATCATCAGAATATCCCGCTTGACGCGCTTTAAATACGTCATAGCCTCCAAAATCAGAGCCTAAGCCATAGCGTTTGCGGATCGCATCTAAACTTGGCCTTTGATATTCTGTTCCTCGGTCAATGGGAACTTGCCCGCGTCCTTGTTCGTTATAATCTGTATATGTTCCATCCTGTAACCTTCTGATGAAGTCATCTTCTCCACCAACTACATTCTTGCCTGCTAAATAATTAGGGTTCTGCTTTAAGTATTTAACAATCTCAGCATCAGAATATCCCGCTTCACGCGCTTTAAATACGTCATAGCCTCCAAAATCAGAGCCTAAGCCATAGCGTGTGCGGATCGCATCTAAACTTGGCCTTTGAAATCCTTTTTGCCCGACCTCCGTCACCGGAACTGTTTCTTTAATTCTCTTGCCATAGTATGCATCTGCATACGCATCAAACAAACCACCTGTACCAAACTTGTCTTTATATTCCTGACTTGCTGAAATATCACCTATAAGCTGACTGTAATCGTAACCAGGGATGCCTCCTTCTAATCTTCCTGTGTATTTAAGCAGTTCATTGCCTGTAGCCTCTCTCCCTAAAACGTTTTGGAAAGCCCTCCTGACTTGCTCTGTATTCTGTTTAGGAACAACTACTTTATCGTATTGCCTATAGATCTCATTTAAATTCTGTCCATACTTAGGGTCTGTATCAAAAAGATCGTTTTCTGTAATAAAGTTTTGGAGATTTAAACCAGTTGTAATAGGACCTTGCCTTCCTGACAAAAGACCAGCAATCTGATTATTTTTAAATCCTTCATAAGCTGCACCAGCACTTGCTCTACGCTGAGGACTGCTAAAAACTCTATTACCACTATCAATTACATCTTGACCTACTCCAAATGAAAGATCAAGGAAGTCTTGTAAATTTTCATCCTCTCCGGGCTCAAACACATCAAAGGTGCGTTGTGCTGCACTGCTACTGCTGCTTCCGCCGCCTCCGCCGCCGCCACCGCCGCCACCGCCGCCACCGCCGCCGAAAAGACTACTGGCAGCACCTCCGATCAGTGGTCCAGCAACAGCTCCAAGTATTGTGCCTAAAACCATTTTTAATCTCCTTAAACAACTAAGTTAGAAATGTTTACAGGTGCAGAGCTACCAAACAGTGCTGCGGTTTGTCCTATTCTACCGGCAAGTTGATTTTTAATTGCAAGTTCATTTTGGAATTGTGCGGCTCGTCTTGCTTCAGGACTATTTGCAAACTCAGCTGCTAACAGATCACCTCTGAAATTTCTAGCGAATTCTAATTCTCTAGCTCTATTCTCACGGGCAAAGTTCAAGTTAGCGCCAGGGCCAAACGTAAACGCTGTATTAAAAAGATTCTGTCCTAGCGCAGCAGCACGATCTTCCCTTTTGGCTTGGTTAAGGAAGTTTAATTGTCCTTGAGCAGCTGCAAAGGCAGCATCTGCTGTATTTCTTGCAGCATCAGCGGCAATCTTTGCGTTTGCACCCCCCAACGCAGCTGTAAGACCGCCTTGAAAACCACCGCCAAAACCGCCAAATAAGTTACCGAAGAGTCCCCCTCCTTGATTTGTAGGGGTAGGCTGAGAACCAAAAGCACCGAAAGTAGGGCTAAAGCCACTGCCTCCTCCAAAACCAAAATCGGTTCTGCCCCCTAAGTCTACCGCTGTACCAAAATCAATGAAGCTCATTTCTTTAGTCCCCTATGTAAAATAACCGCCTGATTTAGGATTGATCGCACCGCCCCCGAGGTTAACTCCCCCCATACGCGCAAGTGCATCACTTGCGGTTTTAGCAGAACCTAAGGCAACTGTAGCGGGCAGTATAGCGGCCTGTGTAAGTGTCCTGGGAATTTGATAAAGCAAGTTATATGGCGCAGCTTGCGCTAGGCGTTCGGCCTCAAACTGATTTTTAAGTGCTAACGTCTCTCTTAGCCTTTCTGGACTAGTTGCCCTTTCAACAAAGTCAAAAAGTCGATCATCTTGACCGGGCTTAACGGTGTCAAGATTGACCAATTTCATTGCTTCATCGAAACTATAGCCTTGCGCCATCAAGTCATTAACTTTTTTCGCATTAGATCCAGGTGCAAATACGTCGTTAGGCACGCCAGATCCTGTCATGCCTCCGGTGTCAGGCATGTCTTGCATTGCAGGAAAATACCTGCCAGCAAGGTCGATGTCTGGCAACTGTGTTCCGAAGTTAAAATCTGTTCTAAATCCGTTAGCCATTTAAATCACCTCAAAGGCTAAGGCTGGTTACGCCGCTTAAACCGGTTTGTGCATAGGGATTCGGATTGGACATTAAAGATTGCAGGGTGCCGAGACCAACCTGTTGAGCACCGCCCGCTAACTGGAAGCCATACTTCTGACGAGCAAGGTCACCCTGAATCTGTCCGACTTGTCGGGTTGCTTCCATACTATTTTGCAGGCGTGAATTTTCAAGAGCCTGGATTGTAGGAAGAAGTTTTTCTGCTTGCTCACGTGACAAGTTAGCTTGCTTAGCAATCACATCAATGAGTTCATCCATGCTAGCTCCAGGACTCTCTCCAGAAATGGGCGAACTACCCGTTGCACGTCTATCACCTTGAACTACGTCCACACCAGCTTTGCCAAGTGCGAGAAGTCCGCCACCTACACCTAGGACTGCAGCAGGTACCGCTGCCCTTTGCACCATTGGCATGGCGGCTTTGCCTAAACGAGAACCCTGTTTTGTCAACTGCCCCAATAAATTTCCGAACATCTGTCCTGCAGCCATAATAAACTCCTAAATATGTTTTTATTTTACAACAACTAATTATGCATCAAAAGTTGTAACTTGATAGTTGGCTGGGCTAAATAGACCAGCTGCAGTACCACTAGCAGCGTTAGCTGCATTTAAAACAGAAAGTAGGTCCTGGGAGTTAGCACTGAGTTGATTACCTTGCAGCTGTGCTTGTAATTGCAGCGCCTGAATTTGTTGCTCAGGGGTAATTGTTTGAGCAGGAATCGATTGACTTTTGTTTCCAACAAGTCCTACCGCTGCTTGACCTACTACGGCACCGGCTAATTGCTGTGTTAAAGGATTAGCAGCGAGTGCTCTTACTCCCGTTCGGCCTGCTACTGGCCCAGCAATTCCTCCTAAAACTGCAGACGTTAAAAGATTTCCTCCTCCCGCTGCTATGCCGCCGCCTATACCGCCTTGCAATAGCCCACCGACTGCTTCTACAGCTGCTTGCGGAGCTGCTTGATTCAGTGCATCTGCTACACCCTCTTTGCGTAGAAATCTTGTAGCCCCTGCAGCAGCGTTACGAGCTGTTTGAGCCCCTGCACCTGCTCCGAGTTTTCCGCCTAATTTAGCCCCTGCCTTTGCAATTAGTGGCGCTAACCTTCCGGCTAAAGCAAATCCAGCCATCTTATTTACCCTTAATATTTTATAATTCTAAGTTAAAAAATTTTAGGCCTCTTCGCTTTCTTTTTCACTTACTTCTTCCTCTTTGCCTCCTTCACCTGCTAGTAATTGTGCAACAGACATATCACCTGAGTTGGCACTCTCAACACTTGCCATTGCCATGCCCTCAATGTATCCGTTTGGATCTGGGTTAGCGTAACTTGGGTTGGGATTTTTTGGTTTATCTCC
>Ga0213859_10001283_pt1 | contig 11191 bp, 11 predicted proteins | sample PICome_2_FD_160133 | JGI IMG/M metagenome (GOLD analysis project Ga0213859, IMG submission 160133) | Coastal seawater microbial communities near Pivers Island, North Carolina, United States - PICO304 | ecosystem: Environmental > Aquatic > Marine > Coastal | place: USA: North Carolina... | reverse complement strand
GTCTGCGGTATTAGACTGTCTCCTCCAATTTACATTTGCTTGCTCAATAGCTTGAGCATTAGAAGCATTCCATATGTCTCTTTGATTTTGTATGTTTTCATTGAACTGTTCAATTTGTAATTGTATTTGACTGTTTAATCTTGCAACTTCTAATTCATTTGCGGCTTGTATAGCAGCAATTCTATTTTCTTCTGTTGCATTAAACTGAGACATTGCATTAGTTTGTGCAGTGTTAAATTGCTCTATTGTGTCCTTTTGTGTAGTAAGGAACATGTTGATTTGATTTTCAGAAGCGGCACTAAACTGCTGTGCTGCATTTTCTGCTGCTTGGTTTGACAACAATCTTTGCTGTTGCATTTGCTGATCTAAAATTATTGATTGTTGTTCATTACTTAAATTAGCTACATCGATTTGTAAAAAGTTTCTAGCATTTTCAATAGCCAACTTAGTTCTTTGATCAGCAGTTGCTAAGTCCATAGATGCCATAGCAGTAGCATTTTGCATAGCAGCTTGTTGCCTAGCACTCATGTTAGTCAAAGTTGTGTTTTGCATAAACTGACTATTAGCTAATTCTACTTGTTGTGCAGTAGTAAATTTAGTCAGATCAATTCTTGCCTGAGTAGCAGCATTAGTCATAGCTCGTTGCTGATCTACGCTTAACTGAGCTACATTCATTTCTTGAGCTAGACGAGCATTGTTTATATTTGCAGTCATTGTGGCATTAAGGTTAGCCAGTTCTGTCTGCTGTGCTGCTGTAAGATTTTCAGCACCTGCTTGATTTTGTGCAGAAAGATTTGCAAGTCTCATCTGCTGCTCAGAACTCAAGTTAGCCAACTGCATCTGCTGTTTAAGATCAGCATTCTTTGCAAGAAACTCAGCAGCAATCTGCATCTCTGCTAGACGCGATTGGTTCTCAGCAGTCATGTTTTGCTGCTCTGCTGCATTTAGAACTTCTAAGTTAGCAAGTTCCATTTGCTGTGCATTGCCAAGCTCTTGCGAGTTTATTTGCTGCTGGTTTTGTGCGGTTAGCTCGGCAGCCCTTTGCCTATTCTGCAAGTTCTGCAATCTTACTTGCTGTTGCTGCTGTGCAGAAAACAAAGCAGTTTCTTGAGCTTGTTGACTTTGAAGGACTTTTAAGTTTTGTGCAAACTGTGCTGTCTGAGAAGCAGCAGTTTGTTGATTAGAAAGATTTGCTAACTTTCTAGAAGAATTAAGTCTTGCAGATTCTAGATTAGCTTGCTGTTGGTTGGTAAGATTCTGGGCTGCATTGTTCTGCAAAGCTGTTGCATTGCTTTGAGCAATAGGAAATGCAGTTTGAATTATTGCATTAAACAGTGCATCTCTTCCTACAGTAGATAAGCTCATTCCTCTAGAAGCTAAGTTTTGTTCTACTGCGGATACAGCAGGTTTAGCCCATGTAGGAATGTTACCTGACTCCATGCCGCCCAATAAGTTTTCAAGCTGTGCAGATACCAAAGCCTCTTCTGGCAAAGCAGCAATAGCAGCCTGAACTTCTATAGGTTGAGTATCTACAACAGCAGCTACAGTAGCAGGGTCTTCTACAATGTTTGCAGCTATATCTGTTGGAATTTCTGCGGTTACAGCAATTACATTAGCAGCAGCACCCTTGGCAGCTTCGCCTTTTATAGCGGCTCTTTGTCGTGCTTCATAACCTACTTGCTCTATGATCTTTGCTTCTTGTCCTGTAGCAGCAGCACCAGTAATTGCAGCCCTGCTTGCAGCTTCTGCTTGTGGGCTTTCAGACAAAACAGCTTGCTGTCCCATAACTTCTGGAACAAAAGAATCTGGACTAATTACATAATCAACTCCAGAGGCTCTTGCAGCTTCTGCTTCTTGCCTGCCAATTTGGGCAGCTTCTGCGGGCATAGTCAACGCACGTATTTCGTCAACTACTGCCTTAGCGGGAGCATCAGCAAACGCAGGAATAGTTTTAGATAGTTGACTTGCTAAAGTAGCTTCATAATCTGCTGCGGATATTTCGCCACTTTGAAGTGCTTGTTTAACTGAACCTACTGCCGTTTTTATTTGATTAGCAGTTACAGTATCTATATTAGCTTTATCTATTCCTGAAAAAGCATCTAGTTGTTCTATTGCAGATTCAGGAGTAATAGTGCCTTCTCTTGAAATAGCTTGAGATTCTTGTTTACTTACAGCACTTGTCTGATAAGGTTTATAATCTTTTAAGTAAGAGCCGGGAACATATGCAGGATCTCCTGACTTAGTTTTAAAATCTACATCCTGAATAGTTTCTGTTGCTGCTTTCTCTTGAGCTAAGTTGGGCATACCTCCAGCAAAAGGATCTTCACCAGTTACAGTCTCACCGGCCCTGAATTGATTTTGACGCGCTAGTTCAGCACGTACTTGAGCAGCAGTAACTCCAAATTGAGTAGCTACTTGTTCCGGTGTCATAGTTCCAGCATTCAAAGCATCGACTACTTGATTAATTTCAAACTGACTATAATCAGCATCAACTGGTATTTCAGCTATTGCAGCCCTTGCTTCTTCAGCAGCTTTAGCAGCAGCAGCAGCTTGATCAGCAGCAGCTTTATCTGCGGCAGCCTGTTGTTCGGCTTGTATCCTGTCATAATTAGAAGTTACAAAATCTGTAGATACTCCATACTGCTGTGCAAGTTGTTCAGGTGTTATACTTCCAGAACTTAAACCAGCTACAGCTTCATCAATCTGAGCTTGAGTAAAAGATGGAGTTTGAGCAGGAGTAACTGGAGGAGGAGCAAACGTAGCCCTATCAGCAGCCGCAGTAGCGTCCATTCCTTCTGTATCACCGTAGTAGTATTCGTCAGTTCTGCCGCCTAATTGATAAGCAACTCTGCCGCCTTTTCGGTAATCCATTCTTTTTCTGTATGCTCTTTTTCTAGCCATAATTATTTCTCTCTCTGAACACCTTTAAGCTTCTCTACGGTTCTGAGTCCACCCAAGCCTAACATACCCATTAGTACTGGCATCATGACATCTAGCTCAATCATTGGAACTACTACGCCAGTATCCATCAAACTTAAAGCCATGTTTACGAAAGGGATAATTAAAAAATTTCCTGCCATACCAAGACAGCACACCCATCCAATCGCGGGCCTCCATCCGGCTACAAATAGACTAGTATGTGCGGCTTCTGTTTTATTTATTTCTAGCTGACCTTTGATAACTTCCTGAGCATGGCGTTCACTCATAGTGGCTATCTCATGAGCCAATGCAGCCTTTTGATCTTTATCTTCTATAAACTTATCAAGTACAGAAGATACAGGGCCAATTAATTTATCTACTAGTCCTAACATATTTTATCCTTAAATAGCTAAAGCTAACAGCAAAGCTACAACAGCAACTGTTCCACCAAGAACAATCTCTCTGTTTTTAAAATTTGATCTAGTATCAAGCCATGCCTTAGCAACTGCTAAAGAGTCTTGAAATTTTTCTAGCATCGCGCTTAACCAAGTGAGCATTTAATCTCCTCCCCATCCCATAAATATACCAATTGCCAGTGCAGTCAATACGGCTGTTGTAAGCATTTGGGCTATTGTGCGCCCTATAGTTTGTTTTGTGGCCCTCCAAGAATCTAAAAGCCCACGTAGCTCTTTTACATCATCGTAAGCTTCACCATCACACAGGCCAACTTCTTTAAGAGCCTGTTTAGCTCCTTCTTGAGCAGCCTTCTGAATTGCAGCATCTAATTCTTGTTCAGTCATTACCACTTAACCTTGTCAGCCCAGTATGCTGCACTCATCTTACCTTTCTTAATGTTCTTAGCATGACGGGCTTTAAAAGACTTACGCTTGGCTTTCATCTTTGCAGATTCACCTGACTTTGGTTTACCTGCTGTCTTTGCACCTTGCTCTCCAAAACGTATTACTTTTTCTTTTCCATTAGCACACGCCTTTACAACGTGAGACTTTTTGGGATGAGATGGGGTACGCTTTGGTTTGTTACACGCCATCTTCTTTTTGTTTACTCTGGTAGCCATACGTTATGCCTTCATACCTAATATAAATGATATTGAACTAACTAGTGCTGTTACTGAACCTACAGCAATTAATAGTATTACTGTACCATCTATCATCATTCTTCTTCTTTTTGCAATAGCTTGGGCTTTAGCTAGTCGTTGTTCTCTTATGCGCTTTCTGTCACGCATCATATCTTTGTAGTGCTGTTCGGACATATTCCAAACGATCAGCGTCCTAAGTTGTGCCTCCATTTGCTCCATCTGATAACGAGCATTGAGGTTTTGTAGACTTTCTGCTTCCGGGCTGTTCCTTGAAAAATAATCTCCCTTTTCTGCTTTTACTTCTGCTTCACGTATTGCATCGGCACAATTATAAAACTGTTGAATTTTTCCTATGCACTGTTGAAAGTCTCCGTTAGCCTCTGCTACTGCGTTGCAAAATTGTACTGCTTTTCTAGCTCCGGCAATCAGCATTCCTATTTCAGCGATTGCCATATATCTTTACTCCGTCTTGATTTGGGTCTACTAGTATTGGCTTGCAATAAGCTGAGATGGGGCTAGATGTACTCGGAGATCCTCTCCATCTCAACTTGCTTGCAAAGTAGTTACATCTGTTTACGTCATAGAAGCACATTGCTTGATCACAAGTGCTAGACGCTTCCTCGCCTCCTATGAGTACTATAAGTACAAAAACGTGAATCATTCATATTATTCTTCGGTTAGATCAACCCAATTTGGATTTAAAACCCATTTGTTTTCAGATGTTTCGTCATACAAATATTTCTGAATATTTTGCGCTGGATTATTTGGCGGCTTTGGATATTCATCGCTATGATGATTCATTTCAGGAAAAAGCGGATGAAGAGGCAAGTCTCTTAAACTGGCCCGATATAATCTCCACTCTTCTTTTTGTGGAATATTCCAATCAGAAACCGAATGCGTCCAATCGCAACGAGACAAGAGAATATCTCTTATTTTTCTTGACTCTGCTGCTCTTTCTTCAGTTCGTGATTGCATTTCAATATCACTAAGCATTATTACGAACTCCTAAATTTTATTCGGGTATATGAATTAGTAGCAACTTGATAGCCAGTTGTACCAATGCAGTTACTTTGAGACGCAGTTGATGGGTCTGTAAATTTATAGATATGTCCATATTGCGTAATCGTATAAGTGTTACCATCATAAGAATTATAATTTATGGCGTAAGCCTCTATATTTAACGCTGAACCATTTTGGCTGAAAGCTGAGTTAGTTGTCCAAGAATTGCTTGCAAAAGGCTTATAATAAATTGTTGAATTTTTTGTCCACATCAAATGAGTTGTGTTCATAGCGATCTGATACCCGTGATCGTATGAATCTCCGGACGTTGAATTTACATAACTTAACGCTCCGCCTACAGTAGAACTTTGACGATACCAAAGCTGACGAGTATCTCCACACATCATTGCAATTCTGTATGTGGTTGTGTCTGGATCATAGTTATAACAAAATCGCCATTTACTGTACGGTTGAAACGCTTGTGTTCCTTCCCCGTGATAGCTAATGCTCGTAGTACCTGACGCAACAGTTAAAAAGTGTGGCGTAGAAGTACCATTTTCAGCAACTATATACATAACGTTGGCCGGTTGTATAAATTCCATCCAACAAACCCTAGCATTACTGCTTCCGCTATTTATATTACGCTCTATCTGGGTTCCTTCAATATCTCCACTACTAGGATCATAGTAAGCAAGTTTAACTTTACTGGCAGTTGAGCCGTCTCCTCCAACCCAAATTCTTCCATTTGACTCATCAATAGCAAAAGGTACGTCATATTGATTTCTTGCCGTTAAATTGCCAGTCCATGAAAATGCATATATTCGACGAAAAGTAGTAAATATTGCCCAAGTAATTCCATCAACACTTGACCAGATAGATAAATCATTCACAGATGATGCGCCATTCCATCCGTAACCTGATGCAAACCAACGTTTATAATAAGTTGAATATATAGCACCAAATGGCGCTGTTATATCTGTTGAGCTAGTTCCAAGTTCTCTTCCTACGCCCGCATATCCCTGTGGGTTATCATCGGCTAATGACGATCCGCTTAGGGATATAAGAGATGTTGCGCTTGTGTTTGTTAAAACTAAACCTCCAGCATCTATTGCTCCAACTGCTGGGTTTTGCGCTATTGTTTCCCAAGTCGCAGTAGTTCCATCAGTTGTCAAATATTTGTCAGCATTTCCAGTTTGGCTCGGTAAGGAATCAACACCGGTTAATGAAGAACCATCACCACTAAAAGAAGTGGCTGTTACAGTGCCGGTAACGTCTAAGGCTGTTGCGGGCGATGAGTTACCAATACCGACATTGCCGCTGTTATCTACTACAAGCCCATCTGTCCAACTTATAGTATTTCCATTTGTACCAGATGCTGCTACCTGAAGATTTATAGCGCCAGCACTAAATGCGACTTGAGATACAGCCACACCAGTTGTTCTGTACTCATCGTTTCCAGCAGAGTTTCTATAGGAGCCTTGTGCAACACCGGCTTCGTTATAGCTGTCACGGCCCCAAGCAAAGAATGAATTGTCTAACGTAAGGGCAGTTCTGGTGGCAGAGGTGGTTTCCAGAAAAGTAACACCAAAACCAACATCACCGCTACCTATAGTTGTGCCAGCAATGTCTAAAGTTGCAGCAGGACTCGTAGTCCCAATACCAACATTGCCACTGTTGTCTAATGCCAATACGTTAGTTACGTTTGTTGCTGAGGTAGCACCTCCACCATCCGCGTATTTAAAGCTCAGACCAGTTCCTTGAGCAACTGCAAACCAGTCTCTAGCTTGACCTGTATCACTCCAAGCTATTGCGGGGCTTGTAGTATCCTCAATGACAAGTGTAGTTTGACTGTTTCCGTAACTTGTTGGACTATTAGTGCCAATACCAACATTGCCGCTGTTATCTACAAAAAGTCCATCTGTCCAACTTATAGTATTTCCATTTGTACCAGATGCTGCTACCTGAAGATTTATAGTGCCAGCACTAAATGCGACTTGAGATGCAGCTACGCCAGTTGTTCTGTATTCATCATTTCCAGCAGAGTTTCTATAACTACCCTGTGCAACACCCGCTTCGTTGTAGCTGTCACGACCCCACGCAAAAAATGAATTGTCTATCGTAAGGGCGGTTCTAGTAGAAGATGTAGTTTCCAGTGCTGAAACACCAATACCTACGTTGCCACTGCTGTCAATGCGCATCTTTTCTGAGTTATCAACAGCAAAGCGAATAGCTGAGCCTGCCCTTGCATCATTTACGTCAGCAATAAGCGTTAATGCACCATTATCATTGACCTGTATAAGACCCTCCGCGTTATAGCTAGTATCTATTATTGTTAGATTGCTATCTTTAGCGACTAGCCCATCAGCCGTGACTGTGCCTGTGAAGGTAGGATTGCTAGTTGTAATAGCAGTCGCTTGCCAAGCAGAGCCGTTGTACACTTTCATGTCATCAGTAGTAGTGTTGAAGTACAAAGCACCTGTTAAGAGTGCGTTGCCATCATTGTCTACTGTAGGGTCTGAGGCTTTGTCGCCTAAATAACGGTCATCAAAAGCATCATAACTAGCAGCCGCATTAGTTTCGGAAGTCGCCGCATTTGACGCAGATGTTGAAGCATTTGAAGCTGAGGTTGCAGCGTTTGACTCAGAGGTTGCTGCATTTGCCGCACTTGTAGCAGCAGACGTTGCACTACCAAGAATAGAATCTACATAGCCCTTTCTAGTTAAATCATCATCAGTAGATGGTGTAGCAGTTGACGTAGCTTTGTTAGAGCCTAAAACAATATTGCCTGTCATTGTGCCACCAGCTAAAGGAAGCATGGTGTCGGCATAGGCTTTAGTAGCTGCGTCTGTACCCGCTGTGGGAGTCCCAAGACCTGTTATCTTGTTTGATCCCATAGCGATTGCGCCAGACATTGTGCCGCCAGCAAGAGGTAACTTGGTTGCTATGGAGTTTGTGATCGTTGTGTTAAACGCAGCATCGTCGTTAAGAGCAGCCGCTAACTCATTAAGTGTGTCCAGAGCAGCAGGCGCACCACCAATGAGATTTGATATTTCTGTATCGACGTACCCCTTAGTTGCGGCGTCAGTAGAAGAAACGGGGGAGCCAAGATCTGTAAGAACAGCAGTGTTAAAATCTACGGTTCCGTTAATTACCAGATTGTTTAAGGTTGTTGTGCCGCTTGATGCGGTTACGTTACCTGTCAAGTCTCCGGTGATGTTACCGGTTACGTTACCGGTTAGATTGCCGGTTACATTGCCCGTCAGCGGGCCTGAGAATCCTGTATTTGCAGTTATGTTTGTGCCTGTAATAGCAGAGGGCGTTGTGCCGCCTATAACGATACCGTTGACTGTACCGCCAGTAAGAACTGCATTGCTTGAAGATAAGTTACTGTTAGCTGTTACAGTGCCTGTAGCTGTAATAGTTCCAGTAGTAATTGATGAGGGGTTAGTACCCAGTTCTACAATAGTAGAAGAAGCATTCTCTGTAAAGAGACGCTTATCTGTTACATTAACCGCTAACTCGCCCTGAACTAAGTCTGATGTCGATGGGACAGCTGAGGCGGTAGAGCTGTTCTTCGTAATGATAGTCGTAGTCATGTATCTACCTTAATAAACCTCTGAATTAAAAACAGGGGAGGCTCCGAAGAACCTCCCCAGTTAACTTAGTCCTTACGCGTTAACGTTAAGGATAAAACCACCTTCTGGGCGAAGAACCTTCACACCATACAGATGATCAGCAGTGTACAAGTTAGAAAGCCATTCTTGCTTGTACTGAGTCTGAGAACGAACACCCATCTGCTCAGCAAGAACAAAAGCGTCCCTGTGGAGAAGAAGTGCTGCTTTCAGATCGTTGGTGTTAGCAGTGTTATCCCCTGCGGCTTCAGAAGTAGCGCAGTTAGTGGATACGTAAATGTCAACACCGTAGATGTTACCAATCAAACCGTTCTGTACAGGCTGACCACTTACGAAGTCAGAAGATACATAACGATCAACACCCATGATAGCGTTACGCAGTGAAGGAGGAATAACAAACGAACGATTGTCGAAAGGCACGTCGTTGTCGTCCATCTTCTGCAACAAGGCACGGAAGCCAGCGTCTGTGAAGACATCGCTAGCAGTTACCGTGTCTGCGGCGTATGCGGTCAGGCCAGTAGAGGCGTCAACGTAGTAAGAAGCAGTGTTAACATAAGTACCGCTTGCGTTACCAAGATTAACAGCAAGACCGTGCAGGTCTGAGTCTACTTGCTTAGCCAGAGCATAACCAGCGTCTTGAGTATAGAACTGACGGAGTGAAGACAAGGCCTGTACGTCGGTGATGTCTTCGATCAGTCGTGAGTATTCAAAGTGCTTGTCGATTACGACTTGTACTTCGCTCTCAGTAGCGTTTTGAATGCTAACTGCTGTGTTGGCAGTCTTAGCAGTCGCCGAACCACGAACGGGAGCAGGAATATGGACAGTATCGCCCTTCTTACCTACCATGCTCATTTTCTTGACGAGGGGCGCGAGTACGAGAGAATTTTCGTAGGCCGCGATGACCTCGTCCGACCAAATTTCTGGGATAAAAGTAGCTGCGCTAGTGTTATCCACAGCATTAGTCATACTGGGGTATACAGACTTAGTAGTCATAATAATCTCTTCCTATAAATGATTATTTGACCCTTCCTTCGGCATAAGCCCTCATTATCTCATCCTGAAGAGCTTCGTACCGACTAGGGTCGTTACGCATTAGTTTAATAATGTCTGCTCTGCGGAAGATTTTCTTACCCTTCTCACTACTGCCAGAAGCGTTTCCAGTAGAAGCGTTTCTGACTGTATTGGCCCTGCTTTGCTTTTCTACGCTAGCCGTCTGAGTTACCAAAGCCTTTCGATCTTTCCAAAGGCTAAAGATTTCATCAGCTGCTTCGTAGTCGTAGTTACGATCAGCCTCGGACAGTAACTTAGTCCTAAAGCTGCTTTCCTTCACCCAATTCAAGAAGGCTTCATCCTGTAAGATTTCCTTCATGTCAGGATGCTTCTGCGCCAGTATGTTCTGAGCAGCAGACTGCTTCATGGTTATCGAAGCCTTTTGAGCCTCTACAACCGCTGGGTGTTTCTCAATCGCTTTCTGAATAGCTTTCTCAGGGTCAGAGAAATAATCAATCTCTTCCTCATCGACAGTTTCTTCTCTTTTGGATTGAGACATTACAAACTCGTCTACAACCTTCCGTAGCTCGCCTACCTCGCTAGACTGCCTTCCTAGAAGCTGTTCAGCCTCTTGGTGCATCTTAACGACTTCAGCGATAGACTTACCCTGATACTTGTCGGGGACGTCTGGTGCTTCTTCTACCGGCTCTGTAGTTGTCTCCTGTACAGGAGCTACAGTACTTTCCAGTGTTGGTTGAGACTCCTCTGATGCTTCCACATCATCGTTTTCATGTCGTCCAGTGTCAATTAGTGTAGCCATTATTACTCCGTGATCTAATCATTATGGAGAGTGGTAAAGCAGCGTGGTTACTCGCCGTTCTCTTTACGCTCTTGTTGTATCTTTTGCTGCCGGTGCTTAGCCCACTTCATTGTAGCATCTGGAAATGCTCCAGACAAAGGGTCTAAGGAACTGGCAACAGCCGAGACAATTCTAGTTGCCTTGCCTTCGCAAGTTGAACATACTGCTTCCCTGATCTCTTCGTCAACATAGCTATCAGTGACGTGTCCATCAGGACAGATGAACTCATAAATTCGTCTAGCCATTGGCTGCTTCCTCGTTATTCCTGACAGTTTCTTCAAGATTGAGAATTGAGCCAATGATATTTAGTTGTCCTTTACGAAATTGAAGGTCTAAATCGTCTTTAGTGCTCAGTACTGAGTTTATGATCTTAGCGTTGTTTTCTAACTCCTCTAACAGCGACTTCCAGCCGTCTGTAGTGAACATCATACGCAAGTCTTCATAGTACTTTTCGTCGTCTGTCATGTCATTCTCCTTATTGGTGACATTTTCCTTGACTTTAACTAGCTTTTATGCTAATCTTATAATTATATCTTATTATAACATATTTTTTAGACTTTGTCAAGTCTTTTTAGCGGCTCTTTTGGCCGGTTTAGGGGGTTCTAGGGCTTCAATCTTCTTTTCTAGCTGCTCGATGCGCTTATTAGCCTTATCGAAAGCTTTATTTACCTGATCTACGAGAGCTTCCAAGTCCTT
>Ga0213859_10001279_pt1 | contig 11209 bp, 18 predicted proteins | sample PICome_2_FD_160133 | JGI IMG/M metagenome (GOLD analysis project Ga0213859, IMG submission 160133) | Coastal seawater microbial communities near Pivers Island, North Carolina, United States - PICO304 | ecosystem: Environmental > Aquatic > Marine > Coastal | place: USA: North Carolina... | reverse complement strand
AATGGATCAGGTCCAGTACCTACAGTAGCTGTTAAATACACAGGCGCTGCCGATAACCTTATTCAAGCTGCTGCTAATCAAGAAAGTCAAGATATTGAAACTAATGATGTAATAATTTATTCTGATAGTGATGATAGTGATGTTATAAATAGAGGTTTAGTTTCAGATTTACCATTTACAAATAACACAGGTACAGTTGAAAGTATAGCTACTACATCACCGATAGAAGGTGGTACTATAACAGGTAGTGGTACTATATCTCATGCAACACAATCACAAACTAATACTACTCCTTCAAGTAGTTTATCATTTGGTGGTACATTTACAGCTCTTTCAGCTAATGTTGGTGTTAATTCTACAGGTCACGTTACAGGTCAAACACTTACTACGTTTACATTACCTTCTAATCCAAATACAAATACAACATATACATTACCTACAACTAACGGTAATAATCCTGATCTTGTATTAACTGGAAGTGATAGTAGCACTGATATAGTTAACATGAACGGTGATGCTAATACTGTTAGTGTAACTGGTTCTACAAACAATACAATAACATTTGATTTAGTAGATGATGTTACAATAACTAATTCTTTAACAATTTCAGGTTCAGGAGCTGCTGCATTGAATATAGCTTCAGGTAAAGCGCAAACCGCTGCAACAACAGGTTCTGATCCTGATGCAACGTTAACAACAAAAGGTTATGTTGATGGTCTTGTAACTGGAGGATTAACATTTAAAGGAACATTTAGAGCTGATACTGGTGAAATATTATCAGGAGATAATGATGGCTCTTACATATATAACTGTCCAGGTGGTGCGGGAACAAGAGTTGCTGTAGCGGTTGGAGATTACTATGTAGTTGCAACTGCTGGCGGATCTTTCTATTGCTCTGGTGATACATTAGATATTGGTGATTCTATTATTGGTGTAAGCGCTGCGGCTGCTGACTCATCAACTTCAAGTGATTGGTCAATTGTTCAGTCTGATGAAGGTGTTGTAAGTTTTACAAACTCAAACGGTGGAACTTACGTTGCTTACGGAACAGTAAATACAAATGCTACTGGAGCTGTAACAATTGGTGATGTTGATTTAACAGCTGTAGATGGTACTGCTACTACATCTACAAGATTCTTAAGTAAAGATAATAAATGGGCTGTACCTGCTTACACAACTAACACAGATGCTAAATATACTTTACAAGCAAATGCTAAGTCTGGATCAAATGTACCTTTATTTTTAGATGGTACTGATGGAGGTTCTGATTCTACTGTAAACTTAACAGAAGGAACAGGTATAACATTAACTAGAAATAGTTCTACACAAATAACAATAGAGGCTGACAATAACGGTACAGTTGAAAGCGTAGCACTTAGTATGCCTTCAGCATTTAGCGTTGCAGGTTCACCAATAACAAGTTCAGGTACATTTACTGTCACAGGTGCTGGTACAACATCACAATATGTTGATGGTACAGGTGCTCTGCAAACATTCCCAAGTATACCACAAGGTGATGTAACAAAAGTTATACCTTCTACTGCTAATGCCAAACTAGGTATTAGTGTAGATAACCAAGGTGGTCCAATACCAGAAGTAGGTCTTAGTATTAGTACTTTAACAGATATTGGAGATTCTTCTAACTTAGCTGATGAAGATGTATTCCCATTCTTTGATGAAGGTACTAATACAAACAAATCAGTATCATTAAGATTCCTTAAAGATTACATAACTGATACTCAATCTTTTGCTACTACTTTAACAAGTCCAACTTCTGGAGGTTCTCCATATACTGTAACTCATAGTTTAGCATCTTACGATGTAATTGTACAGCTTTATGGAGATACAAGTAAAGAAACAATTTATGCTTGTGTTGACAGAACTAGTACAAATGCTTTATCAATAACATTTGATAGCTCTGTTGGTCAAGACGTAAGAGTTCTTGTATCAAGAGTAACTAACGAGTAAAACAAAAAAATCCCTCCTATTAATTTAGGAGGGTTTTAATAAAATTTAATATTTATGCCTATTAACTACTATTGTGACGTAAAAGTTCAATCAGACATATTAACTACAGATATTTCGGAATCTAGAGTAGGTGTTAATACACCTGCACCAGCAACAACGTTTCATGCAAATGGAATAGTTAGAGCAGGTGGAACTAACGCTCAATCATATGTTCAAATAGGAGATGATAGTGTATATCTTTATAACTCTGGTGTTTATAGAGGAAGTTTAGATTTATATCCAAATAGTTCTTCTGGTAATTTATATATAAGTGGAGCTAATGGCACGACTGTTTATTTTGGCGCACCAACTAGTTGGACAACAAATATAGATGTACAAGGGACAGGTAGGTTTCAGACTATAGCAAACGCAACATCAGATACTGATAAGTTTTTAGTATCAGATGGTGGAACAATTAAGTATAGAACTGGTGCTGAAGTTTTAGCTGATATTGGAGCTGGTACTGGTACAGTAGATGGTAGCGGCGCAACAAATCAAGTTGCAATTTGGGCTAGTGGTGGAACACTTTATGGCGATTCTGGAATGACTTGGAATAGTACATCCAATGTACTAACTGTATCAGGTAAATATACTTGTTCGTCTTCTGGTTCAGCTTCAGGACCTATTTATTATTTTGCTGGAAGATCTACTACTGGCATGTATTTTAATTATAGTCCAGAAGAGATCAGATGGTCTATAGCTAGTAGTGAAAAAATGGTGCTAGGCGCTTCTCGAATGAAAGTTAATGGAAACATTGAAGTTCCAGACGGTAATATATTCTATACAGATGGAGATGTAGTAAAATTAATGGCTGGTGGTACTAATGGTGTTAATGTAGAAGTTGATAATTCTAGTGGTATTATAACTCTCAGTACAGATACAACATGTTCAGCAGCAGTTACTGCCACTAACTTTATATTATCATCAGATAAAAGATTAAAAGAAAATATACAAGATTTAAAACCAAAACATTTAGATATAAAATGGAAAAGTTTTGAATTAAAGTCTGAACCAGAAGTATATAGAGCTGGTGTAATAGCTCAAGAACTTGAAAAAACAAATCCAGAGTTTGTTAGAGAAGATAAAGATGGATTAAAGTCTGTAGCTTATATAGATTTATTAATAGCTAAAATTGCTGAATTAGAAGCAAGATTAGAAAAAGCAGGATTATAATGGCAGTGCCAGATACTAATACTTTTTCACTTCAAGACGTTGTAGATGAATTTACTAAAGTTAGTCCTCCCCCAGATGATTTAGTTGATTGTTTTGCTAATGCTTCATCTAATCTTTTTGATCCATCATATGAGGGAAGTAAAGACAGATTGTCTAATTTTAGAAACTACGGAGGAGTTTGGGCCGGTCAATTTAACACTATAGTAAGTGGTTCTTTGTCAAGCTCTACTTCATGGAGTAATCAAGTTTTTACTTTATCAGATAATTATATAGGTCACACCGTGCAGGTTGTTTGGCGCTACCAAAGCGGATCAGATTATAGAGGAGATTTACAATTAGGTGGTAATGTAACTTTAGGTGAAACAACTTTTGATCTTGATACCTATAGTGGTACAGCTTGGTCTACAAGTCGAGCGTCTACAAGTTCTTATAGTTCTGTTACTTGGTATCCTATTGCTACAGGTACAACAGCTTTAAGATGGAACAAAAGAAGTGGATCAGGAACTCCTTCAGGAGGTACTGGTTTAACACCGCCTCCTTATACCGGAGGTGATAGCACTTATTATTACGCAGAAACATCTAGTACTGGAGCTCCTAGTAAGTATTTTTGGTTAAGAAGCCCTGTTGTAACAATATCAAGCGGAAATAAAACCATAGACTGGTGGAGGGGTAATTATGGAACAACAATGGGTAATTTAAATATTTATATAGACGTAATAACATAAAAAATATGGAATTTAGATGGGGTTATAATTGTGTCACAATAAAAGAAGGCAGAGAATTTAAGTATGAAATACAATGGATATTAACTGGATCAACTACAGGTAGAGTAGCCAATAGATCTGGTTGGTTAAATTCAACGCCTGCAGAAATACACGGTGAATTTACAGGTTTTCCTGAAATTATAGATGAAGATTATATAAACTTTATTAAAGCTAGTTTATATGGAAATATAACTAGACTTAAAAACGAAATAAGAGAAGAATTAAGAGAAGAGTAAATATGGTGAAAAACCAGTGATAATAAACATATACCTGCTCGGTGAAGAGCAAAACCAATGTCTAACTTAAAAAACCAAAACCATGACATTTTATTACCAGACTAATTCGTGGACTAGTCAACCACAAATAACCGAAGAAGCCAAAAAACTATGGGAACACGTTGTTCAAAAGAAAAACTGGAGAATAGTGCAATTACCAAATGGTTTCTACCAAACAGAATACCTAGATCCAGATTCAGAAGATACATGGATCGACGTAACGAGACGCGAAACAATTGAAGGTGCTGAACAAGCAATAGATGCTTCAATTAACCATTATGAGAAAAAATTAGCTCATATTCGCGGACCACAAGTCGTTAAGACTTTTAAATAGTAAAAGTAAATTAAATTAAATCAAATTAAATTATGTCAGACTTAATAGTCAAAAACCTTAACTTTGGTGACAAAGCTAGGGAAGAAGTATTTAAAGGTATAACAAAACTCACAAATGCTGTTAGCTCCACACTTGGAGCTAGCGGTAAATGTGTAATGTTAGAAGATAACACAGGTAAACCAATTATTACTAAAGACGGTGTAACAGTTGCCGATTCAGTTATTTTGAGAAACCCTGTTGAAAACATGGGCGCTACACTTTTAAAAGAAGCAGCTCGTAAAACAGTTAGAGAAGCTGGAGACGGCACAACTACTGCAACTGTGTTAGCTCATGCTATATTATACTATGCTTACAAAGAGCAAGACAAGACTAATTCTAGAGAATTAAAAGAAGGTATAAGTAGCGGTGTTAAAAAAGTAATAGAATATTTAGAATCAGTTTCAGTACCTGTTGAAGATGATATGCTAGAACAAGTAGCAGCAATATCTACAAACAACGACAAAGAACTTGGTAAAATTATTGCAGATGCTTTTAAATCTGTAGATAATACAGGCGTTGTAATGATGGAAACAGCTGCTGATGGTAATACTTGTTTTGAAGTTATAGATGGTGTTCAATATGATAAAGGGTTAAAAAATTCTCATTTTATAACTAACAAACAAAGTAAAGCTGCTGAACTAGAAAATCCACTAGTGTTACTAATTGAATCTCCTGTAGATACTATTAGACAGATTCAGTCAGTGCTAGAGTACGTAATAAAAAACAACAAACCTTTGCTTATTATAGGCGATTTAGAACAAGGTGTTTTATCAGCTCTAGCAATGAATAAAATGAAAGGTAACATAAAAGTAAATGTTATCGACGCTCCAACATATGGAATAAATAAACAGCAAATGCTGCAAGATTTATCTATGTTAACAGGCGCCACAATAATAAATGAAGACTTAGGTGATGATATGGATATGATACAAATCGATCATCTAGGCACATGTTTAAAAAGTGTTACAACACATGAAAGTACTATAATTCAAGTAGCTGAAGCATCCGAAGAAATAAAAGCTATAATTGAAGATATAAAACAAAAAGTACTAAAAGAAAAAAATCCTAATTTAGTTGTAAGACTAGAAAAAAGACTAGCAATGTTAGCCGCTAAAATAGCTATAGTCAAAGTAGGCGCTAACTCTGAAATTGAATTAAAAGAAAAAATGGATAGAGTCGAAGACGCTATCTGTGCTACTAAAGCTGCAGTTAAAGAAGGCATAGTTTCAGGTGGTGGTGTTGCTTTACTAAACGCTGCGTTAAAAATGAAAGAAATAAATGCAGGCGAAAGAGTTTTAGGTAAAGCCATATTAGCACCTTATAAAACAATATTAGACAACGCTGGTTATGAAGGTTATAAAATAGCCAGTAAAGATGGTCATGGTATTGATGTAGTTACAGGAAATATGGTAAATATGATTGATAGTGGTATAATTGATCCATTATTAGTTACTAAAAGCGCTCTTCAAAATGCAGCTTCTGTAGCAACAACAATATTATCTACTGATTGTGTAATCAATAATTTACGTATAGATGAAGGCAATAGGTAGAAACTTAATAATAAGTAAAACAAAGAAAGGAACTACTAAAACAAAAGGTGGTTTACTTCTTGCAGAAAATCAACGTGAAGACATAAGATACGTAGAAGCAACTGTAATATCTGTAGGCACAGAGGTTGAAGGTATTAATGAAAACGATATTATATTCTATGATAGACATGCTGGTCACAAGATTGAAATAAATAAAAAATCTTATAGAGTTATAAAAGTACAAGATGTAGTTGTAGTGACATGAGAGGTTTAAGTGCTAGTGACATTAAAGACTTAAACTTATTAAAACATTACAGGATAATAAGAAAGTGGGCTTGTAAAAATAATGGTTTAAACGATGCTGATTTAGAGTTATTAATTTATTTAGATTGTATAGGATTATTTAGTATAAAAGATTTTAAACAAGGTACATATTCTTATAGTTGGGATACAAGGCGTTGGGCTAAATTAATAAATAACGATTGGGTTGTTATATGGAGAAAAAGAAATAGATCAACTCAAAAACATAATTTATACCAACTGTCATTTAAAGGCAAACAACTTATAAAAAGAATATATAGAATAATGTTAGGTGAAGAAGATTTACCAACAAGTACAAGAAGAAATAAATTAATAGCTGGTAAAAGTTATACAGATAAAGTTTTATCAAAAGCTATTGAAAACGTAAATAAAGATAAAAATAGATAACATGGCATACGGATCACCAACTAAACAAAAAGGTAAAGAACGCAGACAAAAAAACAGAGCTGACGTAAAAAAAGCCAAAGAAGGTAAAAGCGGTAAAGAAAAAAGACAAGCTGCAAGAGCTGAAAGAAAAAAACAAAGAGCAGAAGGTAGAAGAGGCGTAAAAAGAACTGTTAAGAAAGTAAAAGAAACTGTAGAAAAAGTAAGAGACAGTAGAGTTGGTAGAGCTGTAGAGGGTACTATTAATACTGTTAATGCTGTAAAAAGTGGAAATATTAAAAAAGCGGTAGAAGGTGTCAAGAAAACAGCAAGTGCTTTTAGTATGGTAGATCCAATAACTGGTATGCCTACGCAAACTCAAATGTCTAACATGCCTCCTCAACCATCTAACGTAATGGGTATGTCTAAACCTGTTTTTAATCCATCAACTATGGCTGCTGCTAATAACATGTTTGGAGACATGCAAATGAGACAAAGTGCTGTTAATGCACCTAATGTTTTTAATACTCCTTTTAACCAAAATATAATTGGAGAGCAAACTTATGAATTTGAAAAAGATAAACCTAGTGGAAACTATGTAGCTGGTTTAAGTCTTGATGGTGGTTCAGCTGATCCACGAGATACAAAAGATAGAATTGTTATAACTCCAAAGCAAAGAAGAAAAATGAAAAGATCAGGAGAAATGAATAATAATTATATTGAACAAATGAAAAAAATGACTATAAAAAGAGACAGTGTGTCTGGAGGTAAAAACTTTTATAGTATAAAAAAATAAAAAATAAAATTATGCACAAAACAGATCCAAATTACGATAAAACAATGGCGTCTAAAAATGCACATGGTGTTGTAGGTGAAAACGCTATATGGGACGGACCATTAGATCAAACTGGAAGACCACACGGTATAGGTTCTAGCTCAGGTATAACAGGTATGCAAGTTTTAAAAGCTAAAACATATTATAAAGGCATGCCTATAACTAAATGCAGTAAAGGAGGAGGAGTTTACTAATGTTTAGTCCATTATTTAAAAAGTTTCCTGAAATAAAAGAGAAAAACAAAGGTAAGTTTACAGCTTGGGCAAAAAAGAACGGTTTTAAAGATGCTTGTTCCGCAGCTAGTGCTGTAATGAAAAATACTAAAAAGTATAGTGAAGAAGTTGTTAAGATGGCTAACTATGCTAAAAACTTCGGTTGTAAAAGAAAATAATAATATGAGATCAAAATCACCATTTAAGCAAGATAAATGCTCAGCAGCTTGGGATAAATTTAAATCTGGTTATACTGGAAGAAAAAATAAAGAAACTTTAAAAAAAGTTGACGGAAAGTATAAAAAAGTAAAAGTTCCAATTAGCGCAGAGGAAAATTTAGCAGAATACAATAGAGAAAAAAATGAATTTGAATGTGTAAACGGTAAAATTCAAATGAAAAAAACAGACGACGCTGAACGTCCAATTAAAGATTAAAAATAAAAATTATGAGTTATAGTTCACCATTTAGTAAAAAATTCTGTGGTAAAAGCCCTATAAGCCCTTTAGGTAAACAATTAGTAGGTAAACAAAATAGATTACCAGATCATTTAAAGAAAGCTATAGAAGCTGCACCAGAGATGAAAGGATCACCAAACCATAAGCACGGAGAAAAATTTAGAGATCAAGCTAAAGAACTTTCTAAAGATGCTGAGCAAGGTGATTATGATTATGATAATAAAAAAGTAACAGATCTTTTAGCAAAAGCTAAAGCTGCAGACGCAAGACATGTAGAAGAGAAAAAAGCCATGAATAACGAAACTAAAGTTGATTCTACAAAGATGGCTAAAAAAGATCCAGTCGATAAAAAAAAAACTAGCGGAGTAAACTACGGTACACCTTTACACGGTAGTTATCAAAACGCTGATGATTATCATTACGTATCTAACGCTGCAGACTTTCAAAGACTACAAGATAGTATAGTATCTGGTGCTAAAGCGGCTATGACTCCTGAAAACATAGGTAATTACCAAGCAAAAAGAGCTGAAAAAAGAAAGAAAAGAAAAGGCGAAGATGCTAAATACACAAGAATTAAAGAACGATCAGAAGAAAATCTATCAAGTACTAATAGCAAACAACAGCAAGATATGGCAGATTGTATTGCAGCTGGTGGTACTTATAAAAATGGTGTTTGCAGTTAAATAAATAATAAAAAAATGGGATACTCAAAAGGACATTACGGAAAATATACTGGTAACGCAAGATGTTGTATGGATCACGCACATACAGCTGTAACTAGTCACAACTATAAAGACGCAGTAAAAGATGATGCGGCTCATATAGATTATTTAAAGCGTGACGTGTTATACGACTCTAAGCATGGTCATAGTGATGAAAAAATGACTGCTGACGAAAAACATATATCTAAACTTGCTGGAGATATGAAATACGATAAAAAACACAAATCACCAGCAGCTAAACACTGCTTTTAAAATTAATATTATGCCTAGAAAAAAAGTAACTTTTGTAAAAACAAAAGAAGTAAAAGAAGGAAAATTCAAAGGATTTAAAAAACCAGTAAAGTCTAAAAAAATGAGTGAAAAAAGAGCTCAAAAGAAACAAGCTAAAGGTCAAGGTTTTATTTCTAAAGCCTACGGCAGTGATCCAATAGCTGAAGTACCTAATTTTGATGGCTTATACAAAGGATCAAAAAAAGATAGTAATATAAACATGAATTATTCACCAAACAAAATGGAATCAAACAAACAAGAAAAATACAACTTAATGCACGATAACCCAGTAGTATCTCACGCTTCTTGGTTATCTAAGCATGCGCAATCATCTAGAATGTCACCTTTAAATCAAGAAAGACCAGATCCAAGCAGTTTGATTAACGATAAAGGTCAAGATCAAACGCAGGTGATGCAAGAAAGAAGTGATAAAATACAAGGTTTTAGAGATAGAATTAAAGACTTACAATTTAACACTCAAGAACAAGCTGACAAAGCTAATGCTATTGATGCAAGAAACGTTAACGCGTACAATAAATCACTTGACTCTATAAGAAATGTAAACGTAAACTACAATAAACGAGTTGACGCTTACAATAAAAATCTTCAAAAGAAAAACGATAGTATTAATGATATACTTAATAAATCTTAAAACAGAGAGGACTGTAAAAACCTCAGCCAAACACTAACACTAACACTAACACTAACACTAACGAAAAATGGCAAAATTTTTAAAGATCCCACTATCTGGAGTGGCTAATACACCAGAAATTTTAGTAGCAACTGACAAAATCATCGGTATAAGACCAGGTGAGGATGGTGATCCTACTGCTAATCCAACTACTAAAACAACTATTCTTTTTGGACAAGGAGCTGGGTTTAATACATTAGAAATAACTCATACAGCTTCTGCTACTGCAGGAGACGTATTAGCTGCTTTTAATGCTGCTTTAGCTGCAAACCCAGGAGGAGTTGTATCAACTGTTGGACAGCCAGTTAACACTGCGCAAAATCCAGATCCAAACGCTGGTGGACAAGGACGTCAACCAATCGTTGCTGACGCGGTTTATGTAACTTACACTGCATTTTTATACGCGTAATGAGATCAACAGGTTTAGGAGACGATATAGAAAAGTTTACTAAAGCTACTGGTATCAAAAAAATGGTAGACACAGTTAGCAAGGGACTAAACATCCCTTGCGGTTGTGCTGCTAGAAAAGGAGCATTAAATAAAATGTTTCCATATAAAAAATAACTATGGCTTTTAAACTTTCAAATCCTCCATATAAAATTAACAATACTCCAGTGTATAATGTACCTATGGAAGACGGCGTTATGGGTAAAGCAAATAACAATGGAACTATAATATTAAATAAAAATTTAGATCCATCTCAATGTGCTGAAGTAATTGCTCACGAAATGGTACATATAGACCAAATGAAACGTGGTGATTTAGATTATGACGATGATTTTGTATATTGGAAAGGTAAAAAGTATTCAAGAGCTAAGATGGAAGAAGGTAATAAACAATTGCCTTGGGAAGCTGAAGCATATAAAAACGCGTAATGAAGTTTTCTAAAAAAGGCTATTTAAGTAATAGTCCTGATGTGAATAAACATCAAAACATAATTCAAGGAAATAAAATAACAATGAAAGGTGTTAATTTTAAAGTACTAGGAACAGATGATAGAGGTTATACTAAAGTAATGTATCCTGGTTATGATTATACTTTTCCAGGTGCTAAATATGTTATAGAAAAAAGAATAGACTAATGCCTAAAAAAAAATTTAAAGATACTAAAGTTGGACAGTTTTTATCTAAAACAGCTCCACATATATTAGGTACGGTAGGCGATGTACTACCAGATCAAGGCGTATTAGGTTTAGTTAAAAATTTAATACAAAAAGAA
>Ga0213859_10001276_pt1 | contig 11219 bp, 10 predicted proteins | sample PICome_2_FD_160133 | JGI IMG/M metagenome (GOLD analysis project Ga0213859, IMG submission 160133) | Coastal seawater microbial communities near Pivers Island, North Carolina, United States - PICO304 | ecosystem: Environmental > Aquatic > Marine > Coastal | place: USA: North Carolina... | reverse complement strand
ACAACAAAATGATAGTAAAAAAAAAGTTAAAACACAACAAAATGATAGTAAAAAAAAAGTCACTAAACAGATAACAAAAAAAATAAAAAATAACAATAACAAAAAACAGCAAGGAGGTGGATGAGGCAATCCTGATAGAAGATAATATTAATTATTTTATTTATTATGGCTTCAATATATAGTTATATATTAAGAGCAATTATGATGTATTATATTTAAATTCATATTGAAAGATATAATATTGATTTAATAATAAAATAATTAATCTAATATATTCATTCTAAATGTTTTTATTAAATTATTATTAAAAATACTATTTCTTCTTTCAGGATCTTTTAAAATTGTTAAAATATTATTTATATTATTTTTAAAATTATTTTTTTTAATTGATAATTGTATATTATTATCAAAAATTTGTATTTTTTCTTTATCTAATAAATGAATACCTTTATTTTTATTAAAAATATTTTTATATAAATTTAAATTATTAAGTATAGCGCATTTTAAGATGAAGTAACTAATGGAATTAGTACTTTCAGAAATATTTTTAGTACCTAATTCTGAAATATTATGAATATTCAAATTATAAAGTATTTTAGCAGATTGTATAAAAGAAAAATTAATTTGTTTTATAATTAATTCATTAAAATCTAAATTGAATTTTTTAGAATAATAATAAGTGTATATTAATACAGCAAAAGATTCAGTATAAGCTTCAAAAATAGAGAATCTATTATTATTCAGTTTTAATATTTTATTAATTTTAGTATTATTATTATTATTAAAAGCATGAAAATTATATAAATGTATTAATTCATGTACTAATACTTTTTTAAGTTCTTCTGATCTATAAATAACAATGTAATCAAAATCAGTATCTGAAAAATTTTGTGTGTATCCAGTATTAATATTATCTGGAATTAATTGATTTTTATTATTAATGTTAATTTGTTTTTTAAAATTTGTAAGTAATAAAAAAATTTTAATATTATTTCTAGGTTTATGTATTTTATTAAATAATAATATACAAAAATTAATTAAATCAATAAGCTCATTAATTAATTTATTATTTTTTTTATTACTATATAAATACAAGTTAACGTTAGTATTTTCATAAAAATACTCTATTCTATTATGATTTTTTAAATTTAATATTTTCTTTTTAAATTTAGGAGAATAATTATAATTATTTATTAATTCTTGTAAATCTTTATTATATTCTTTTATATCTAATATTTCAATCTTTGTTGAATTATTTTTATTATTATTGTAAATTTTATCAAGATTTGTCAAAATATATTGTTGTATATTTATTTTATCTAAATTAATAAAATCAAATTTTGTTATATCATCTAATATCATATTTAATTTTAATAAAATAAAATTAAACAAAAAATAAAGTTATAAAAATAATTAATTTAATAAAAATATTTCAAATTAATTTAATCTAAATATCTCATTTTAGTATTTGCGTCTACCATAATTTTAATTCCAGCTTCTTTTAATTTCATACAATAAGAATAAGTATCTGTAAATAGTCCTACTGGTTTATCAGTATTTGGTTCAAACCAAGGGTATTTAAGTTTTTCACAAACCCCTTTTTTAAAACACATCCAACCCATATCTGCAAATTCAGCTTCAAAATACCTATTATCTTGTTTATCAACATTAACTAAGTCATCATATTTTAAGAAATTAAATGTACCATTTTTCTTATAAAATTCATAGTCAAACTTTTGAACTACATTTGTAATCTGTTCATTAAATGTATAAAGTCCACTTGTAACATCATGTGGAGATTCAATCATTTTTTCTAGATCTTTAAATGTAAATGTAACATTTGGGTCTACCCAAACAAGATAATCGTATTTTACTCTTTCTTGAAATGGTTTCTGTTCAACATCATCAGATAAGATATTTCCACCTAAGCATTTATTACGAGAAATATATACATTTTTATCATAATCCAGACATACAATAGGTCGATAGTTATTCATAACACATTGAAGAATAAGATCACTCCATGATAATACAAATCTTGTATTAAATTTTTCTCCTGGAATACAGAAAAGAACTGTTTTTGGTTGTTTTTCTGTTGAATTATTTACTTTTAAATTGGATACATCAGGTACCTTAAATTCATCATCTGTTTTTTCAGTTGTACTCATTATAAAATATAATATATACTATATATTTTTACTTTTTAAATAAGTTTCATCTCTTTAAATAGCAAATTATTTAATTTTATTTTTTTTTGTGATTCAATTTTATTTACTTTAATTGAATCTAAAATTGTACTAAAACTATATTCGTCTTTATATTTTTTTTGAGTAAAATTAATAATATTATTTTTTGATGTATCATGATTTAAAAATAAATAATTACTTAGAATTTCTGTAGTAGACATTTATTATATAAAATATTTTATTTACCCCGAATTATTTTCTTTTAAATATACTTTTGGGCTTGATATTAATTTATTTAAAAATAATTTAAAATATTTCATATAGATTTTTTAATCTATCTAATGGTTGCGATTGGTATTGATTTAGGCACTACATACTCATGTGTTGGTATTTGGCAAAATGATAAAGTAGAGATTATTTCTAATGATCAAGGTAATCGTACTACTCCATCATATGTTGCATTTAATGAGTCTGAAAGACTGATTGGCGATGCTGCAAAAAATCAGGCAAGTATGAATCCGAAGAATACTATTTACGATGCTAAAAGATTAATTGGCAGAAGTTTTACAGATACTGCTGTACAAGAAGATATTAAGACATGGCCTTTTGATGTTGTAGATGTAGATGGAAAACCAAAAATGCAAGTAAAATATATGAATGAAACAAAACAATTTCATCCAGAAGAAATTTCTGCAATGATTCTTACGAAGATGAAAGAAGTTGCTGAACAATTTACTGGTGAAGATGTTAAAGATGCTGTTATTACTGTACCTGCATATTTTAATGATAGTCAACGTCAAGCTACAAAAGATGCTGGTTCAATTGCAGGATTAAATGTACTTCGTATTATTAATGAACCAACTGCTGCAGCAATGGCATATGGTTTAAATACTGGTACTAATGAAGAGCGTAATGTTCTTATTTATGATTTCGGAGGTAAACACTAATTATTCTGCCTCCTAACCTGGTGAATTGCTGGAAACTCCTTAAGATTATTACACCACAACGTAACTAGTGATAGTAAGCGTGAAGGTTTGAAAAGTAATAATATTGGACAATCAGCAGCCAAGTCGTCTTAGAAATAAGCGGAAGGTTCAACGACTAGTTATATGTCTAAGTTAATATTAATTATATTAATATGATAATATAACCACGAGTGCCAGGATTCTAAATTATTTAAAATTATTTAGTATATAATATATGAGCTATGAATGAAAATAATATTAAATTAGTATTATCAAATATAATTAAAATTTATAATAAAGATACTAATGAAATATTGTATAATAAAAATAATAAAAATAATAATAATATAAATTTCATTAAATATAAACATAAAAATTCAAATACTGATGCCATTTATAAACTAAAAGTTAATGATATGATTATTAATAAAAATAATAAGTTTATTATACATTATAATTGTATTACTTGCAATAAACTTAACATTTTTAGATTAAATAATATTGTTAGAAAAGTTAATAGAAATATAACAAAATGTCAACAATGTGTTAATTCATGTCTTAATAAAATTAATAACCAGAAAATTACATTATTTAATACATTAGATAAAAAGAATAATAATATTGATATTGGTATATCTAACAATCTTAATAAAGAACAGCAATATATTAATGATAGTAATAATGAATTTAATGAAGAAGATTCTGATTTTCAAGATATGTATTTTTCAAAACATTTAACTAATGAAGATTTCAATAGAATAAAAGATAAGATAATATCATTTCAAAATGATAAATTTAAAAATATTCAAAATTTTATATATATATCAAATGCTAAAATTAATAATGGAACTAAATATAATCCTAGATTATATGATATTAATCGTAAAGTTTTTGAGAAACCAATATATATAAAATTTAAATGTGAAAATTGTGAAAATGATTTTATTCATAGAGATCTTTATATAGTTAAAAATAAATATAAAATATTATGCAAATACTGTTCACTCTGTAATAACAGTTTTAAAATACGTACATTTCATAATATTTTAAATCAAAAAATAACGTATCAAAGTAAATTAGAATTAAACTTTATAAAAAAAATGAATGATTTAAATATTTTAATTGAGAATGGACCAAAAATAAATTATTCATTTAATTCTAAAAATAGAAAATATATTGTTGATTTTTATATTCCCAGTATTAACACATTAGTTGAATTAAAAGATGATCATATATGGCATAAAGAACAAATAAAAAATGGTATTTGGAAAGCTAAAATGGATAAAATAGATGAATTATTAAAAAATAATATTTATACAAAATATTTATTAATTTATCCTAAAAATTTAATGAATAATATTAATATTATTAAAAAATATATTGATAATATTTCTCATATTAATGTACTAAATAAAACTTAAATAAAATAGAATAAGATATAGTCTGATCTTATATGAAAATATAAGAAATATTGTTTAAACGACAATATGATAACATAATTGGGAACTTTTGATGTTTCACTCTTAAATATTGATGATGGTGTTTTTGAAGTTATTGCTACAAGCGGTGATTGTCATTTAGGTGGTGAAGATATTGATAATAGGCTTGTACAACATTTCCTTAATGATTTTAAAAGAAAAAATAGAAAAGATATGTCACAAAATGCTCGTGCTGTTAAGAGGCTTAAAGTCGCATGTGAGAGACTTAAGCGTACTTTATCATCAGCAACACAAGGTCAAATTGAACTTGAATCTCTATATGAAGGTATTGATTATTATTCATCAATGTCTAGAGCTCGTTTTGAAGAAATTAATTCTGACATCTTTAGAAGAACACTTGAACCAGTTGAAAAAGTAATGAGAGATTCTAAAAAATCTAAAGCTGAAATTAATGATATTGTATTAGTTGGAGGAAGTACTAGAATTCCTAAAATTCAACAACTATTAACTGATTATTTTAATGGTAAAGAACTTAGCAGAGGAATTAATCCAGATGAAGCAGTCGCATATGGTGCTGCTGTTCAAGCTTCTATTTTATCTGGTGTCCAAAGTGAGGCTACTAAAGATATTTTATTACTTGATGTTGCACCTCTTTCACTTGGTATTGAAACTGCTGGTGGTGTTATGACTAAGTTAATTCCTCGTAATAGTACTATTCCAGCAAAGAAATCACAAACATTCTCTACTTATGCAGATAATCAACCTGGTGTATTAATTCAAGTTTATGAAGGTGAAAGAACTCTTACTAAAGATAATAATTCTCTTGGAACTTTTGAACTTACTGGTATTCCTCCAGCACCTCGTGGTGTTCCACAAATTGAAGTATCTTTTGATGTAACTGCTGATGGTATTCTAAATGTTACTGCCAAAGATAAAGCATCAGGCAATGAAAAGAATATTACGATTACAAATGATAAAGGGAGATTAACACAAGAACAAATCGATGAAATGATTTCTAATAGTGAAAAATACAAGGAAGAAGATGAAAAAATTAGATTAAAATTAGAAGCTAGAAATGGTTTAGAAAGTTATTTATTTAGTTTTAAGAATTCTTTAGAAGACAATAAAACTTTAGATGATGATACTAAACAATCTGCTAAAGATATTCTAGATAAACACTTACAATGGTTAGATGAAAACGATAATGCTTCTACGGAAGATTATGATAATAAGAAAAAAGAGGTAGAACAAGAACTCAAACCAATTGTTGAAAAAATGTATGGTTCTGGTTCAAATGAAGTCCCTACTTCTATGCCATCACAAGATGTAAATACTGGTCCTACAGTTGAAGATATTGATTAAAACTTTATACATAATAAAATATTTTATTATTAGATATAAAAAATGATTGCGAATAGTGAGAAAGCATTTCAATACTTTAAAATATATGCATATTGTTTAGCTGCTATATTTGCTGGTTATACAGTTGTTGATTTAGATCAAGAGTTTTTAAATAAATTTACTCAATTAAAATATCAATCTATTATTGTAATTGTATTAGTTGCTGGTTTCTTTAACTTTACTATTAAAGAATGGCGTAAAAACTTAATTGAAATAATTGCGATTTCTATTATATCAATTGGAAGTCTACAATTATTGCGTTGTAAAAATAAAAAAACTATTAATATACCTAAAAATTTAAAAGATGAAAATTTTTTTGTTAATTAATTTATACACCAGTACTTCCAAATCCTCCATCACCTCTTTCAGTATCATCTAATTCTTCTACTAATTCTACTGGAGGTGTTTTAATTTGCTCTAAAATTAATTGAGCAATTCTATCATTTTTATTAATTACATAATCATTATTTGATAAATTATGTACCATTACTTTTACAGGGCCTCTGTAATCTCTATCAATAACACCAGCATTAATTAGAATACCTTTTTTAGAAACACTACTTCTAGGAGCAATACGTCCATATGTTCCTTCTGGAACTCTAATAGAAATTCCTGTATCAATTAATTTAATTTTATTTGGTGTAATTGTTTGATTTTCATAGGAATATAAATCATAACCAGCAGCTTCGTCTGAACCACGTGTTGGTTCTTGGGCATCTTCATAATTTAACTTTACTTGAAAAGTACTCATTTATAATTATTTATTATGATTAATTAATTAATTCAATTTTTTAAATATTTTTATATTCGTTTATATTAAATATTTATTTAAAATATGAGTAGAGTTACACTCCAACAATCACCAATGGAAATACTAAAAGGATCTTTAGAAAAAGAACAAACCAAAGTAATTAAGATAAATAAAATAATTAAAAAATTAGAAGAACACCAAATAGTAGTAAAAAATAAAAGTAGTAATACTGAAACAAGTTTTTATAATATATTAGGTAAATATATTACTTTTTTGAAATATATAAAAAGTATAATAGAAGTTAAAATTGGTAAAGATGAAAAAATAATAGCATTACAACAAAATGTTTTCTCTCAGATTACTAAAATTACAGAAAAAATAAATAACATATCTTTAGTATTACCACAAAAAGAAGATAATATACCTAGAACACTTAAAATACAAGAACAAAAAAATGATAATCAAGATACTACAATACAAGAATTAGATAATAAAATAACTGAATTAAAAGGTCAATTAACTGATTTAAAAAAAAAACAAAATAAAAACAAAGTATATTTATTAGATTTTAATACTACTGGTCTAGATCTAGATAATAAAGACATAATTAAACAAAGACAGAAAGATATAAATAACATACAAGAAAAATGCACTAACGCTATAAAAAAAAATGTAAATGACTTTATAACTACTTTAAATAGTACTCAGACTGGAGGTAATAATGCAACATCAAATAGTCCAAGTTTTCAAGATAATGATCAAGGATACTATAATATTATTAATAATACTATATTTAAAACACCAAATACTAATTATGGATTAACAAATAATATTACAATAAATCAACAAATACACACAGAAAAATTAAAAGAAATTAAAGAAGCTTATGAAAATGCACTTAACAAAAATGTTGAAAATTATAAAAAAATATGTGATGCTTTAATAACTTTACTTGAAAATATAAAAGCTATAAATAATAAGTTAAAAATTTTTAATAACTCAAAAAAAAAAATTAATGAAGATAATAAAGTAATTAAAAAAATTCAAGACGCAAATCAAATAATTCAAGCCAAAAATAAAGAAATTCAAAAAGCAAATAAAAACATTGAAGATAAGAAGATAAGAAAAGCAGAAATAGATAAATTATTGAGTGAAATAAGTAAACTAAAAGATTCAATAGAACAAGATACAATAATTTATAAGATATTAGATTTACAAGATATTAAAAATGATGAGATATTTAAAGCAAATCACGAAGCGTTAGTAGGTAAAAATGGTAATAGTGGTTTATTAGGAAAGATTACAAATGCACAAAGCAAATTACTAAATATTAATATACCTCAAAATACAACCCAAAGCACAGGCAACACAGACCAACCCACAGTCCAACAAGCCCAAGCCCAAGCCCAATACAACCCACCCCAACTCCAAGGCAACCCAGGCTCAACCCAAACCACAGACCAACAAAGAAACAATGCATTAAGTACAATAAGCTCTACAAATAGTTTAAAAACAGTTATTAATACTATTAATATTAATACTGATGTACCTAATAATACTAATACAAATATGCCAATTTTAGATGATTTATCTAAAAAACTACAATCCCTTTATCCAACTAATACTGATCCGGAACAATTAAAACAAGATTTTGAATCTATACCTTCTATACCAGATCAATCCATTCCAACAGGTGATGAAGATATAATTTTAAAAGATAAAGACGATATAAAGAGATATAATAGAATTGTAGAAAGAATTAATAAAGAAAAAAATACTAGAATCGATCAGTTAGCAATATATATTTATGTTATGAAAAGATATCAACAAGCAGATAACATAAAGAAAAAATTATATTCAGAAGTAAGAATAAAAAATTTATTTGCAGGGACCGACCCAATAACATTAGATACAATAGAACAATCCGGTGGAAAATCCAAAAAATCAAAAAATTCTAAATCTAAATCTAAAAAATCAAAAAAGGCGAAATCAACTAAAAAACAAAAAACACCAGGAACACAAGTAAAATCATACAATAATCCCAAATACAAGAATCAAGATGGCGGTTTTGTAAGAGGTGGTGTTCTATTCCCTGAAAGCTTCTACAGAAGCGATATTGTTATGTAGATTGAAATGTAAATGGATTAAAACATTTATAATATTTTATTTTTTATGTTAATTTATATTAATAGATTAACTACTTAAACTATGAATATAGATCTAAATAAAACATATTCTATAAAAGAATTACAATATATATTCAGCAAAGATTTATATAAAACAGCTATTAATTATAATAAATTAAATATTAATCAATCTGTTAATAGTATAGCAAAATCTAATTTAAATTCTAATTTTAATAAAGTTTTTGATAATGTAAATGAAAAAATTAAAATATTTGAGAATTTAATAAAAAGATTAGATAAGATTCATAATAATTCTTCTAATTCTTCAATCAAAAAGCATATTGATTATTTATTATACTTAAAAAATATACTTGAAACAAAAAAAAATAATGATATTAAAATCATAAATTTGTTTAATGCTGTTATGAATAATACAAATGAAATATCTGAAAAGATAAAAAAAATTATAAAATTTAATAATGGAAAAAAAAATATTAATACTTTACAAGACATACGCAAATTATTAAATAATATAAAAGACTTGACAGAAATTAAAAATAATGATAAAGATAATAAAGGAGGAGGTATTAAAAATAGAAGTGTAAGAAAAAATTATAAAAAAATAATTTCACAAAATAAGTTAAAAATTTATAATTTAAGTTTAAAAAAAAATTTAAAAGAATTAATAAATAATCTTAAATTAATTGAAAATAATAATAAAGGAGGTACTAATAATAAGCAGAAAGATATATCAAATTATAATGATTTACTAAAAGAACTAAAAGAACTAAAAAATAATAATGGTAAAAATAATTACACAACTGAACTAAAAAAAATTAAGATGAAATATGAAGATGGATTAAAAGATAATATTGCACATTTTAATTCTATATGTAAAGCATTAAAAGAGTATTTGATGACTTTATTTAACTCTACAAAAGATTTGTTAAAAAACTTTATTAATGATGGTAATGAGTTTATGGAAGGTAAAAATACTATTTTTAATGATTATAAAGATTCAATTGATAAAATAATAAAAGATTTTTTAATTAAAGAAATTACTAATCGTAAAATAAAAATTGATAATCTACAAAATGATATTAATATTAGAATAAACCAAATTGAAACTACTAATACTTCTATAAATCAAACAAATAATACAACAATACAATATCAAATATCTAAGTTAAATATGGAACTAAAAAAAATAAATGATAAAATTAGAGGGTTAGATACAAATTTTCAATATAATATAGCTAAATTAAATCAATTTAATGATGAGTTAAATTATCTGCTTTATAATACATCTTCAAATATAAAGAATAGTACATATTACCAAAAGATAAATACTTTAAAATCCAATATTAAAGAATTTACAAAAAATGATAACATATATAATTTAAATAATTCTCAAATAAATAATTATATAGTCAATTTAAGTAAAGAATTAGAAACCGAATATATTTCTAAAAAAAGAAAATTAAATACAGAAAGAGATAATATACTAAGAAATATAAATTCTTTAGAACAACAAATAAATTATAGTAATATACAAAGGATAATTAAACAAAGTATAATAATAGAAAATAAAGAGTATATTGACGCGTTAAATGAAATTTATCCAAGAATTGAGAAAGAAAGCAATAAATTACAAGAAATAACAAAAGTATACTTAATGTTTCTTAATAGTGAATATATAGAAAGAATACATGAAAAAAATGATAAATATTTAGAAATTCTAAATAATAGAAACTTAAATAATTTGAATGTAGATATTTATTTAGATCTATATGAGTTAAATAATGATTTTATTAATTTTGATGATACATTTAAAAAAAAGTTAAGTAATGAGTTAAGTAATGAATTAAATAATAAATCATCTGAATTTTTAGGGTATTTTCAAGAGTTATATCAAATTTATGGAATTACTTTAAATAAGCCTATAAATTTAGATACTAATGAATATTTTGAATAAATTAAAATACAAATTTTTAAATATAATTTTTTAAATATTATAATTAAATAAATATTTAATTATGAGTTTGCAAGGTAAATTAACAATAGAATTTATAATTAATCAATATAATCAATTTTATGACATTGATGAAATTCCTAAAGATGGTACTATTACTATAGCTGAATTAGCAAAATCATTAGGAAAAGAAGAAGAAGAACAAATTAAAATATCATTTAATAGTATTAATACAAATAATAATAAGACTATTGATATATATGAATATATTCATTTTATGTTAAATACAAAAAATAATATAGGAGAAACTATAGAAGAAATTAATAATATTTTATCAGAAAATATATCTCAAAAAGATAATAATACAATTAAAGAAATT
>Ga0213859_10001275_pt1 | contig 11220 bp, 9 predicted proteins | sample PICome_2_FD_160133 | JGI IMG/M metagenome (GOLD analysis project Ga0213859, IMG submission 160133) | Coastal seawater microbial communities near Pivers Island, North Carolina, United States - PICO304 | ecosystem: Environmental > Aquatic > Marine > Coastal | place: USA: North Carolina | collected... | reverse complement strand
AATACAGATCAATTGATTTAAGTAAGTTGCTTGAGGATCCAGAAACAGTATTAGAACCAAACTCATATATTAGAGTAAAAGTTGATTTAGATATTTCGTACGAAGAAGCAAACTTTATCAAAGAAAATTTTGCACAAAATTATCAAATAAGAGATCTTGCTCTTATACCACAAAAGAAAGAAGAACACGCACAAGATGTTCAAGGGGAAGTGATATTTGAATCAGTTGATCAAATTGTAACCAATCAACTAGCAAAAATTGAATCAGATTCTTTTGACAATGCTATATTAGTAGAGTTATACAACAGACTATGATAAAAATTAAAAGCATTACTATAAAAAATTTTATGAGTGTTGGTAATACCACACAAGCCGTAAACTTTGCACACGATGGATTAACATTGGTACTTGGTAACAACATGGATCTTGGAGGTGAAGGTTCGCGAAACGGTACAGGTAAAACCACACTTATAAACGCTCTTAGTTATGCTGTGTATGGACAAGCTCTAACAAATATCCGCAAAGATAACTTAGTTAATAAAACCAACAATAAAAATATGTTGGTTACTGTTGACTTTGAAAGAGATGGACACAGTTACAGGATAGAGAGAGGGCGTAAGCCTAATAAGTTTCAGTTTATTGTTGATAACTCTATTGTTAATGAACAAGGAACTGACGAAGCCCAAGGCGAAAATAGGCTTACTCAGGAAGAAGTGTTAAGAGTTTTTGACATGAGCCACACAATGTTCAAACATATAGTTGCTCTTAACACTTACACTGAGCCTTTCTTGGCTATGAAGGCTAATGAGCAACGTGCTATTATCGAAGAATTGTTAGGCATATCTCGTTTAAGTGAAAAAGCAGAACGTTTAAAAGAACACATGCGAGAAACCAACGAAGATATGAAAACTGAACAAGCACGTTTAGAACAGGTAAAAATATCAAACGAAAAAATGGAAGAAACTATTCGCAAGTTTCAAATAAGAAGTCTTAGTTGGGAAGAAGCACACAAAAAAGCAGTAGCAGAGCTTACCAACGGAATTAAAGAATTAGAAAAAATTGATATTAATGTAGAAATACAGCAACACAAATTATTGTCACAATGGCAAGAGCGTTCACAAAAAATTAAATCATATGAACAAAATTTAAACTTTAACAAAAGTAATCTAACATCAACACAACAGTTAATTGAATCATTGAATTTGCAACTAACAAAACTTGAAGGAAAAGAATGTCCTATGTGTGAACAAGAATTACACACCGACAAGCATACACATCTAGTTGATGAAATTAAACAACAGCACACAGATAAATTAGAAGAACAAAAACAAATACAAGGAACTATTGAATCAATAGAAAAACAAATTAACGATCAAGGAGAACTAGGTGATCGTCCTGAAACAGCATACAGCTCATCAGATGAAGCATATGATCATAGACAAAATCTTGCAGAATTAAAAAGTCAATTAGAAAACGAAAAGCAAAAAGAAAATCCACATATTGAACAAATTGAAGAACTAAAATCTAAAAATATTGAAGAAGTAGATTATACACAAATTAATGCTTTCCAAAAACTAAAAGATCATCAAGACTTTTTATACAAACTGTTAACATCAAAAGATTCTTTTATACGTAAAAAAATTATTGACCAAAACTTGCTATATTTAAATTCAAGGTTAAACTACTACTTAGATAAAATTGGATTACCACACGAAGTAGTGTTTAAATCAGATCTGTCTGTAGAAATTACAGAACTAGGCAGAGAGTTAGATTTTGATAATCTTTCTCGAGGTGAACGCAATAGATTAATCCTAGGATTAAGTTGGGCATTTAGAGATGTATATGAATCTATGAATACATCTGTAAACTTGTTGTTTATTGACGAACTTGTTGATAGTGGTATGGATACCATGGGAGTTGAGTCAGCAATGAGTGTACTTAAGAAAATGTCTAGAGATGGCGGTAAGAATATTTTCCTTATTTCACATAGAGATGAATTAACATCAAGATGCTCTAATGTACTTAATGTAGTTAAAGAAAACGGGTTTACATCTTTTGCAACGGATATAGAAACTATAGACCATAAAACACACAAAGAATTATTTGCAAAAGATCATGAGCACGATACAGTTAGCGCCTAATAATTTAGCATATAAATTTGAAAGTCCCGGCAATTATGCTATGTCAACTTATGTTGACAATACTGATTACGATATATTAGAATTTAATGCATATAGAAATCAACCTTATCATACTCTTCCTGAATTCAAAAACATATCATTAAGAAAGTTAAAAAATCCAAAACGTAGAGTTATGATTTCTCATGTAAGAGAACGATTGAACTATGACAGTGATATATTAAGAGCTCATGCAGTGTTTATAGATTGGTTAGTTCAAAATGAAATTTGTACAGCACAACAAATAATATATGTAGTTGGTTGTCAAGACGAGTTTGACTTTATAGAATCATATAGACAGGCATGCCAATCAGAAAATATATTTCGACATCGTATAAATGTAATTTCTTATCCACATTTTGAAACTGATGCTGTGTGGAGATTCTACCAAGGAGATATTGAATTAGCAAACAAAAAGTTTGATGAATTGCAAAACTTTGTTAAGCATGAATTTTTATTTCTCAATGCAAAAATACACAAAGCAAATCGATTAAACCTTGCAGTAAGACTGCACAATAACAATGTGTTAAATCAAGGCATATGGTCGTTAAATACTAATCATTCTACAAAAGATTTATATCCTAAAATATCACATTTAATGACAAAATATGATTTTGATTGGTTTTACAGCAAAATTCCACATAGTCCAGATAACATAAAGTATGATAGAAAAGCTGACCACTATCTTGGTTATCCTTTTGATCATACACTTTACGAAAAAACCAAATACAGTATTGTTGCAGAAACACATGTAGAAGATCCTGAAGAATTTATGATTACAGAAAAAACTGCAAGAACGATTATTAACAAACATCCTTTTATAATAGCATCAACCCCTAAATATTTAGAACAACTTCGTGCTAGACAATACGAAACGTTTGACAGTTTGTGGTCAGAAGATTATGATATGGAATTTGACACAGAAAAACGTATGCAGATGATAGCAGATACAGTCAAATACATTTACAATAACCCAATTAATTGGGTTAAAGCATACACTATTTCTCAACATAACTATCTTAGACTGCATAGAAGATATGATGACGCTGTAAAGAAACTAGTAGAAACACTATAAGTATTAGTATGTACATCAAACCAGAAGAATTAGAACAAGTACAATGGGAACCAACTAGTTACTGTAATGCAAATTGTTTAGTTTGTCCAAGAACGGACAAAGAAACTATGCTATCACAGCCTAACATAGTTCATACACAACGCCATTCAAATGACGGTGATATACAATCATTTGTTGATTCTGTGGTAGATCCTCGTTTACATAGTTTAAAAAGAATTGTGTATAATGGAAATATTGGAGATGCTATGATGCACCCTAAAATTGACAAAATATTAATTAGAGTCGATCAACAAAGACCTAGTGTTACACAAACTCTGCATACCAACGGTGGAGGTCCGTGGGCAGATAAATTCGAAAAAATTGGCAGTTACATTTCACAACACAATCCGGATTCAAATATACATTTGGTTTTTTCAGTTGATGGATTAGAAGATACCAATCACTTGTACAGAAGAAATGTGCAATGGAAACATATATTAAAAAACGCAGAAGTATTGCGTAAACACAAAGTCAATGTACGATGGAGAATGAATCGTTTTGATCACAATGCACATCAAGTTGATCAAGCACGTGATTTAGCAAAAAGTTGGGGTTGGGATTTTTCTTTAAATGATGGTACATGGGGTGGTGACGAAATTAATAGTCTTATACACAAGCCTAAAAATGTAGAATTATACAAGCAAAAAGTTAAAAATTGGACAATAGATTTTTCTAATGAAGATTATATTATTGAAAATAATTTTCCAAATGATACCAAACAGTACAATGATGTATGTGTTTGGAAAGTACACAAAGAAATACAAATAGTCAGTGATATGAGTGTTTGGCCATGTTGTTGGACTAGCCATTATCATTATTTGTATTGGCTACAAAATAAAAACGTATGGAACGAAAAATCACTAAGTCTATTAAACAGTGGAGAACACTATAAACATCTACGGTCTATTAAACAATGGGAACAATTAATGAATCCAAGCAAAGACAAAAGTTTTATAGATTTAGAAGATATAAAAATTACAAAAGATCATTTATTATATGACGTATTAACTAGTGGTACATTTAAACACATCGACGATAACTTAAAAACTGATAAAAATAAATTTAATTTAGATGTGTGCATAGATGCTTGTAGACATTATGGACATAGAACTAACGTAAATCAGATTCCAGAAAAACACCAAACAGCACTAGCAAAGTCACAATAGGTAACTGACTTCGTCAGTTAGTATTATTGTTAACTATCGTTAACAATATTTTTTATTCTTTTATAAAAGGTACTACCAAAACACTTTGTATCGTATCATACAGAATCAGTCATAACTCACCCAGTTACGGGTGAGTGGTAACTTCGCATCATACGAGATCACGCCATTCTAACTTTACAGTCCTACGGAAGCGGTTGGCCGGTACTCCCATCAACTGCGTCTCATCCAACGGAACCAATGTGCATAAAGTAAGTTAGCACTATACACATGGTTGGGGTTGTATCTTTTTCACAGGGCCCCATCATTTAGCAGATATTAGCCTAAGTTTCGCAACTCTAGATTCACCACCGTTTAACGGCGCATTTCTAGGATATTTCTATCAGTTGTGTTGCTATATTGCCTATGTTAGCCTAAAAAGAGTTATTGTTTTTGTAGATATTAGCCTTACTATTAAAGTATACGATTAATCATACATAAAAGTCAACCAGAATTATTAAAGTTGACTATTTTTTTATTTGGTTATATACTAAAACAATGAAAGAACTAACAATGGTTTCAAATATACATGGTGAAGATGAACATGGGAATCCTATATTCATTGATAGAATATACGGCGCCGATCATACGCTGAGGCTGATACAAAAAGATGGTACAATATACAATGGTACATTAACTAAACGTAGAATTGTTTGTGAGTTTACAAACGGTGAACGTTTTAATTCTCATGTATGGGAAACAGCAGACGGCAGATGGTTTGATAGAAGCGGGATGCCAATTAACAGGCCTGCACAATTAGATAAAGAAAAATCAGTGTCACAATTGTTGCAAGAAGGCTTTGATGAAGAACAAAAACAACATGAAGAAGAGGGTTCAGAAGAGTGAGTGGAGCGAAATCTAAAAACAAAGGCAAAACATACGAAAGAGATGTTGCAAACTTTTTGAGTGAACTGTATCAAGAGTCTTTTACACGAGTTCCTTACAGTGGCGCTTATGTGGGTGGTAAAAATATTGTAAGAACAGAAACACTTTCAGAAAGTCAAACTAGAGGATTCAAAGGTGATATTATTCCGCCTGATACATTTCCACTATTAGTTATTGAAGCAAAAAACTATGGCGAATTGCAATGGCATAATTTAGCATTAGGAAAAGAAGTAAAACTGTTGGATAGTTTTATTCAACAAGCACAAGAGTCGTGTGAAGCAAATGACAAATGGTTACTGTGTGTTAAGATTTCAAGACAGGGTGAGTTTGTACTATGGGATCCAACACAATGGAACAATTTAAAACACACTAAAGATTATAAACAGTTCCACTATATCGAATACAAAGATTTTTGGCAATTAAATTCAGATGCTGTAAAACAACAATCTCATTAGACAACTACTTGACCGGATTTTTTAAAACGTTCAGCATTTTCGCCAACAAATTTAATTATATCAGAACGATCTTTTTCACTTAGGCTCCATGCTTCTTCCCAAGTAATAGATCCACGCATATACCAACAAATTTCAGTTACCTGTTGTTTGATAGTATCTCGTTCTTTTTCCAGTTGATCAAAGTAGACATTTATTTCTTTTGGCTCAGCCTTTAAGAGCCAACCGCGAAAAAATCTGCCACATTGAATTCAATCTCAGTTGTCCACTGGTGTTTACAATCTTCCTTTTCACAAGTTAACGATACTTTTTTATCAATATCTAGAGAATTAATTTTTTCTAGTACATTGTCAATTGTCTTTGCCGCATTAGAGTCAACGTTTTGAATAAATGCATAAATTTCATTTGGATCAGACACTTCGTCACCATCTGGTGTAACAACTTTTACAATACTTCTTGCTAACATTGAAACACTCATTTCTGCCATTTTTCTAAAACTTTTATTGTACACTGACATGCTTTCAGCATTTATATCTTTTTCTTTGGTTAGATTTTGTAATGTCTTTGCTTCATCAAATGCCGCTAGTGCTACTTCAGTTTGTAGTGCGTATGTGTATGGTTTAATATAAACAGTTACACCAGTGTCTAGTCTAACAGGATATTCAGATTCTAACATCTTAGCAGTTGGTAAAATATTTCTTAAATTTACAACACCGCCAGTTTCTGTTTTACATTTTGGACATTTAGCACTGATTTCATGTTCGTCACCTGTTGTGGCAATTTTGATAGCAACTAATAGAGTATCGATATCGGTGATCGGCAACTCTTTTGGGTCTTTGATTCCAGGAACACAACTTTTAATTACAGATGTCACTGCTTCACCGTTTAGCAATGCATCTGGGTTTTTTATCATTGTTTCGTCGCGACCAGTCATTGCCATAACTGCTAGTTCGTCACTCATAGTCTGCTGTATGTCAGGATTAAATGCTCCTTGACTGGGCACACGAACATACAGTTTTGGTGCTCTGTAGTATTTTGATAGTTTGCTTTCGCTCATATTGTTCTTTCCTATTATGTACGTATATTATTATTACGATAAATATTTATGTTATAGTAGTACTTATCTACTTAATTATATGGGTATTTAATGAAAAATGGCTGACGGCGATAGAATTAAAATTGAAGAGATAAATTTTGGTAGTGATATACCAGAATGGGCTACCAAAGAAATCCAGCAAAAGATTCTGGATGCGTTGACTGATTCTAAAAAAACAACTAATAAAAACACTAAACAAAACGAAGACCAAAAGAAAGAGGCTAAAAAACTTACTGGCCTGTTTTCTGTATTCAGTAAAAAAAGCGAAAAGTCAGACAAAGAGCAGTTAGACGTACAAAAAAGATTTCAAAAAAATCTAGCAGACGGAAACAAAAATATGACTGCTGGAATAAAACAAGCATTCAAAAGACTCAATGAAGCGTCTAAAAAACCAGCAGAAGACATGGCCAAAAAAACATTTAATACTCCTTTTAGGTCACTCAACAAAGGACTAGTAAAAGGTGCTAAAATGTTAGGTGTGTTTGGATTGGCTCTTACAGCAATAACATCAACGGTTGGGTTCCTTATTGGGCGAATGAAAATGTTTTCAGATTCGTTTAGAACTGTATTCTCGATGGGTTTTAGATTTGAACAAGGTTCTATGGGGTTGGCTAGAGCGGCAGTGGCGGCTGAAATGGGTATACAAGAATACACAGAAATTCTTGGAAAATATTCAGCGTCAGTTGGTATACTAGGAACCAAAGCATTTAGTGATTTAAATTTATCATTAAGAGATAATCTACAAAGTGTAGGTAACCTAGGTATGGCATACAGCGAACTCACAGAATTTACCGGAAGTTATATTGAACAATTAAAAGATGCAGGTATTCTTACAAATGAAAACAACGAATATCTAGAAGGTATGGCTGAAAATTATTTAAAAAACATCACAGCATTTACACAGTTAGCAAATGTGAGTAGAGATCAAATTGATGCAGTGATAAAATCAGCAACGTCAATTGATGCATTTACCAACAGAATGAACACACTACCAGCAACAGTACAGCGTTCACTACTGGCCGCAACACAAACAGTTGCAGGTATGTTTGCCGGACTTGGTACAGAATTTGGTGATCAACTAGCAACAACATTTACACAGGCATATGGACGAGGCGGATTGTTCTTTACAGAAGCAGGTAGATCATTACTAGCAGTTAACAAAAGATTATATAATTCACTAGATGGTGTTATAAACAATTTAGAAAGCATGAGTGATCAAGAAGCGGCACAAGCCACTGCTGATTTGATTGATGAAATTGCCAACACCAGTGATGCTGAAAGAGAAAGACTGGGAATTATTGAACGTTCTAATACAGAATATGCGGCCGCGGCAGGACAGCAAATTGCATTGATTAATAAAATTCAACAGTTAGAAGAAGATGGTAGAATAGAGATATACAAAGACCTACAAAGGCTAAGACAAGAATCAAATGTTGACAAAATGTCAGTGGCGTTTATTAATTTTGAACGTGTGATTGAAAAGTTTAAAATCACATTCAACAAATTTTTTACAGCATTGTTTTCCAACGACAAATTATTAAATTCGGTCACATCAATTCTTGAAAGTTTTACATCGAAATTCTTAGATTCAGCAGAGTTCATAAACAATTTGGCTGAAAAAGCAGGAACCATATTGCAAAAAATACTGTTGTGGATTGGCGGGTTATTTGATGCTACCAAAAATGGAGCCAGCGGCTTGTTTGAGTCAATAATGAATCCGTTGAAAGGAATTCTAACAGAAGGAATAAGTGCTGGAATTAGACGAGGTATTGCCGCGGCAACACCAGGCGGATACAGTGCAGAAGATTTTCAAACAACAGATGATATAGTTACACAACTACGAGAAGTTTCAAATCAAATGGCTAGTGTAAAAAATGATCCATCGATAGCCGGTGCACAACAAAATAACCTGTTGAGCTCTCTAGAGAAAAGAGAAAAAGAGTTAATGGTCAAATTGACTGATATTACTGGAGTTAATTTTGGAAAACTCAGCAGTAACCTTGAAAATCGAAAAATTATATTAGACGACGGGTCGATAGTGTCATTAGCAGAAGCATCGTCAGATCAACTGCGAGAATATGTGAACAAAGAAATGGGCAAATTTGGGTATGACTTTAATAAAGGAGCAATTAATACGCCACAAAATGAAAATCCCGACAAAGCACAAGACAAAGGAATGGTAGACCCAAAATCTTTATCTGATACCAAAATGCGTATTATGAAACAGTATTTGCCAATGACTGGATCAAGTGAACCCGGATCTACAGCAGAAGATCAATACTACTCAACATCTCTAGCATTAATGCAAGAACAACTTGAAATCGCAAGGAAACAACTAGCGGCTACAGAAGAAATCTAGGCCAAAACATAGTGGTTGCAATCATTATTAAAATACTATATAATTTACATAAATAACTGCATAAAAGGTACGTACACACAATGAGTTGGAAAAAACACTTTACTACATATGAAACCAAACTAGGACAACAAAGTCCTGTAGGTAGTTCGTATGGAGAATCTTCACAATCAAAATACAGCTCATGGTTACCGGAAGTATATGCGGGACAACCAAATCGTATTGAACGTTATTATCAATATGATCAAATGGATCTCGACACAGAGATAAACGCGGCACTTGATACCATTGCAGAATTTTCAACTCAAAATGATCCAAAGACAGGTGTTCCGTTTAGAATTTTTTACAAAGACAAACCAACTGATACAGAAACTGAAATTTTAAATCAAGCAATCAAACAATGGTCAAGCATTAATGATTGGGACAAAAGATGTTTTAAACTTTTTAGAAATGTGATCAAGTATGGTGATCAGGTGCTAGTTAGAGATCCTGAAACCTACAAGTTACTTTGGGTTGATCATGCGAAGATTGAAAAGATTGTTGTTAATGAAGGCAAAGGCAAAAAGCCAGAAGCATACTTTATCAGAGACTTGGATTTAAATTTACAAAATTTAAATTTAACCACAATGAGTCAATACCAATATACGGCTCCAACAGCATATCAAAGCGGTAACATGCCGTTCAGTGGTGATGCCAAGTACAAAGGTATTACAACAGCAACCACAAGTTCACAGGCAGGTAGATTCCAAATGGAAGTAATGACAACACCTGTTGATGCTTCACACATTGCACACATTTCATTGTCAGAAGGCATGGATAGATTTTGGCCTTTTGGTACTTCAGTATTAGAAGCAATATTTAAAGTGTACAAACAAAAAGAATTGTTAGAAGATGCAATTATCATTTATAGAGTTCAAAGAGCACCAGAACGTAGAGTGTTCTACATAGACGTTGGTAACATGCCCAGCAACAAAGCAATGGCATTTATTGAACGTGTTAAAAATGAAATTCATCAAAAACGTATTCCAAACAAAACAGGTGGCGGACAAAACATCATGGATGCCGCTTACAATCCATTATCACAAATTGAAGATTATTTCTTTGCACAAACGGCTGAAGGTAGAGGTTCAAAAGTTGAAACATTACCAGGTGGTCAAAACCTAGGTGAAATTGATGACTTGAAATACTTTAATAATAAGTTGATGAAGGGTTTGAGAATTCCATCAAGTTACTTGCCATCAACACCAGATGATCCAGGTTCAGCATTCACTGATGGTAGAGTTGGCACAGCATATATTCAAGAATTTAGATTTACAAAATTCTGTCAACGTTTACAGTCAATGATTATGCCTGCACTTGACAAAGAATTCAAAATGTTCTTAAAGCACAGAGGTATTGAAATTGATTCTGGTGGATTTGAAATACAATTTAATGAGCCACAAAACTTTGGCAAATACAGACAAGTTGAAATTGATAATCAAATGGTCAGTATCTTTACACAGGTACAACAGATTCCATTTATTTCTAAACGTTTTGCAATGTCAAGATATCTTGGACTTGATGAAGGTGAAATTTATAAAAACGAAAAACTATGGGCAGAAGAAAATGCCAATGCTACACAACCACCAGCACAAGGTGATGATGTTGGAGGCGGCCTAGGCGGGTTATCAGATGTAGGAGCGGCTCCAATGCCACCTACAGATGCAGAAGCATCAGAAGATCTACCAGCAGGTGATGCCGCAGATGCAGGTGCTGATTCACCACTAACACCAGACACTGACACTCCGGCAACATAGAATACTAGTATGATGAATATGTCTCATACTTTAATTAATGTCATTGATGTATGGAATATGGATCAAATTCCATATCCTGATTTGCCTAATAAAATCATTGAAGATATAAAAACTGATATGTGTGAGTTTTCTAAATTTCTGTC
>Ga0213859_10001273_pt1 | contig 11230 bp, 3 predicted proteins | sample PICome_2_FD_160133 | JGI IMG/M metagenome (GOLD analysis project Ga0213859, IMG submission 160133) | Coastal seawater microbial communities near Pivers Island, North Carolina, United States - PICO304 | ecosystem: Environmental > Aquatic > Marine > Coastal | place: USA: North Carolina | collected... | reverse complement strand
AATTATTTGTGTATTAATATATAATGATCTAACATCTGAAGAATCTAATGAAATTAGAGTTGTTGTTCCTACCCCAACTACAGTATTTTCTACAATAACAGACCCAGTTAAGTCGATAAGTCCAATGGATGTTGTTCCTATCCCAGCAAATGTTGTATTAAACACTTGCCTGATAATTTTTACATCATAATTTGTATTGAATGGGTCATTTGGATAAAATTTCAGGAGAGTTTCATCAAATTCATTTTCATCTATATCAAACGAACCGTAAGGAGATGTTGAATTGTATAAAGATTCATTTTCGACAATAGTTGTGTTAACACCATCACTAAGAATTGTGATATCAGTCAATTGAATTTCACTATTATCTTCACTAGTAACTCTAATCAAATAATTATAATATAATTCATCATCAACTTCTTCTATTGTTAAAAATTCAGTATTTTCTGCTTCTGAATTTGAAAATTGATCACTAATATCATCAATCTTTAAAACATTAAGGTTTTTTAAAGTCGTATAATCGGAAAGTTTCTTGTTTTGGAACTTTAAGGATTTTGATTTTGAATCTACAACATTGACATCAATAACATTGTCAAAATTGTTAATAGTATCAACTCTTTTTTCATCAATAACATCATATATGACTACAAAACCATCATCAGTTGTTTCTGTCCCCGCAGTTACATTCTGAGATATTTGAGTATCTGCAAAGTTTTTCAATCCACTTGTATGAACTAAATTTTCGACTGGTGATTGCTGATCATTATATGTTATTGAACTTTTTATAGAATATGACAAGTTTTGATAATAGTCATTATTTTCTAAAACTTGATAATCTTCACTTAACTTGCCAATTTCATTATCCCATCCAATATTTTTTAAATTGGAATATCCAACATTAAAATATCCTTCATTTATACGTAATGATTCGATTGTAGCAATAGTGCCAGATTGATTTCCAGTAATAACTTCTCCTAAAGATAATTCATATGATCCGGAAACTTTTATGGAATTTTCTTCATTTTTTGCTACTACTAAGTCTCTAATAATTCCATTAGATGATAATTTTTCACCAATAAAAAATTCAGATTCTTTCTGTGATACTTTAAATGTAGGATAATCAGTTTTGTTAATTATAACACCACTGAAATCTTGAATTACTTTCGCATTACCAGTATTTGTAGTAAGTCCAGATACACTGATTCTTACTTTATCATTGACTTCACTATCATCATAACTATCTACGTTTAAGAATTTATATCCAAGATCTGAAGAATTAAATCCGTCTCCATCATCACCAGTCTTTTGAATCCCTTCAATAAAAACTTGATCTCCAGCATAAAATGGTTGTGTAGAAAATCCACCTATTGGAGTAGATATTATACAATCAAAGGTCTCCGAATCTATAGATTCAACTTTTTCAATTGAAATTCCGTTGCTATTATTAGTAGTAAAGATCTCTACAGTATCATCAGGTAAACCTTTTGGTTGTACTAAAATTTCTATAGAAGAAATTGCAGATCCTGTTATTTTTGCATTTATTAATCCAGATTGTATCTCATCTCTTGTTGTAGAATTTATGATGGTAATTGTTGGAGCCGTTGTATATCCGTCACCCCCATTAATAATCGATATTTGATCTATCGTACTAAAGTCTTTTAATATGAGATTTGGGGATGCATTAACTTTGGGTCTTAATGTTTTATCGGAGGAATATGTAAACCTATTACTTATAACTTTTGTTTCCTTAATAGATCCAATTTTATTTGATTCAAGATTTACAATCAAATCTGATCCTGATACAGAATTTACTGATTTTAGGATAGGTGATTTTTTATATCCAGATCCTTTTGATAAAATGTTGAATGAGTTAACGGGCCCGGATTCATTTGTTGATGTTGTTGAGTATTCTAAAACGTCACATTCGGATGAAGAATATGAAAGACTTTCTGGTTTTTTATCAATAATTATATTGAAAGTAGTTGTACCTATTCCAACAATGGAATATGTCCCATCATATGTACTATTTTTATATTTTATGCTGGAATAATTTTTAATTTCAGTATCAGAATCTAATAATACTCCATCTTTTTCTAAAGTATAATATAGTTCTTCTGGAATTTGAGAACTATATTTTAATGTTAATGATGCGTCAGTAGAAACACCCACCGTTCCTACACCAGATACATTAAAAGTGTTTGTAGATCCTGTAGAAATAAATTCATTATTAAATTCATTATCAGTAAATATTTTAAATTTGTATCCAGATAAAGATGTATCTGATAAATCAAATACTAAATCATTGTTTTTGATTGGATTTATTTCTGGATTTATTAATGAAATAAATTGAGAAGAACCTCCAGATGAAGTAAAATCAATAGTAACTGGTGGATTTTGTTGACTATCAAAATATGTTTCGCATAATTTAAATTTGTCAGTATCTATTTTATATACAAAATATTCCTCAAATCCATTATCTTCATATAAAACTTTATCTCCAGTTTTTAAATTATGTTCTGTGATAGTAATTTCATCGGTTGTTGTGTCAATTCCTGAAGAATTAAATTCGATTGGATTGACTATAATATTATCAATGTCCGATTTATAAACAACACGAACTGCAGTAGAAGTTCCAATTCCAACAGAAAGACTTGGTTTAACATTTAAAGATACATTATCACCCAGTTGTAAATTATGAGAGGTTGAAACAGAAACTGTGACCTCATTTTTTTCTATACGACCTAATATTTGAGTTGAATTAGATTCAAATGAATATGTGTCATTATCGTCTCCATTAGAATGGAAATATAATTCTTCACCATTGATGGAAGTCTTTAATCCAATAAGATTTGGATTTTTGTTAACGACAAACAGATTTGGGAATGTATTGATAAAGTCTTCTGATGAAACCAATCCATCAGTAGAAACTATTAAAGTTGTTCCAGTCCCAACAACATAAGTAACAGGTTGATTCGTTTTAAATGGATGATTGTCAATATAAATTCCTTTGGATGGAATACTTCTATTTACTGTTGAAATATTTCCAAAAGTAAATGATGTACTATATCCAACTCCATTTATTGTTGAAACTCCAACAGATTCTCTGGGGTTAAAGAACACCTTATCATCTATTTTTGATTCAAATTTATCTACAGATTTGGAAATTGTAAATGAATCTGGTAAGAATGATACTGCAGTACCAACTGCATGAGATACTCCCGATAAACTTCTTTCAATTCTAAGAATATTTTCATTTTTAAATATTCCAAGTACTCTCAGAGTTTCTGTTCCAATACCAATACTACTGCCTATTGATATTTGTTCTGGAATTGGTGCGACATAAATTTCTGTTGTAAATCCTGCAGATGCTGAACTTATGGTAGAAAGGCATCTTCCATTTGCATATTTTGGAACTGAAATTCTATGCGTTCCATTTAAAGATGAAAGATTTGTTGAAAATCCAGAAATTGTAATATAATCATTATCTGAAAGATTATGATTTGGTAATATTGATACTTTAACTTTATCGAAAGAATTCCATGTAAAAATAGAATCTGGATATGAAGTAGAATTAGTACTCACATCTACAATATCTCTTCCTTTTATTGATTTAACTGCAACATTCAATCCACTCCCAGAAGTTCCGGTTTCGTCAAATTCTAATGTATCTCCAACTTTATAGTTATTTCCAGAATTTTGAATTTCTATAGATTGAATTGAATCTGATGTTGTTGATAAAACTTCTATTTTTTGGTCAAGAATATCACTGGTTTCATTGAAGAAATCATAATCTGCACCTGTTTCTGATACTTTATATGGAAGAGTATTTCTTAATAGATTTGAATTGTTGAAGTCAAATGATTGATTCAAATCAGAATCTGAAATTAATTTTGACCTGTACTTATTACCAATAAAATATGGAAATTGATCTATCGTTGCATGATAAGCATAAACACCATTTGGATATTCATTATTTTTTTCATATCTGCCATTATATTCATCTAAATCTCCAGTTCCGTCAAATTGATAATCCTCAACAAAAAATCCATCATCAAATCCTGAAGGTCTATCTACAACATTTGATGTATTGAGAGTATATCCAGATTGGAGTGCTTTTTTACCTGTACCTGCTGAAGGGTCACTATGTCCATATGGACCATAAATTGGATTTCCATCATAAGCCCATCCAATAATTCCAGAAATTTTAGTAGACGATGATTCATCTTCCAAGAAAGAATCCCTCAGATCTTCAAAATATTTTGACACAGAATATTGTAATTTATCTTTACCTTTACTTAAAACTTCTCCATCAGTAAACCTTGCCACATTATCATTAAGTGTCAACTTTCTTATTTGTGGGTCAATAAATGCATTTTTTCCTGAAGAAATAACTTTAATTTTTGTGTCTAATTGTGAATATCCACTTCCAGAATTAAGAACTTTAACCTCAGTTATTTGTCCATTACTAACAATCGCTCTCAATTCTGCTCCAGTTCCAGAACCAGAAACTACTAAATTTGGAAAAGAATAATATTCACTTCCACCATAACTGATAGAAACACTTGTAATTTTTCCATCAATAATATTGGGAGTTAATTGTGCAGATTTTCCATTGAGAATAGTAATTACTGGATTTTTTTTGAAATTTAATATTGTAGATCCATATCCAGTTCCAGATTCATAGACATATGCATCTATAATACTTCCTTTTACTACAGGAGTTATAACTAATTCTTCATTTGATTGTGTAGTAGTTCCAAATCCTACAGTATTATATTTGATGGAAACTGAAATATCTGGATATTTAAAGTACTGATATCCAGATCCTGTGCTGTCAAATTTTTCATATTTTTTTCTCTCATAATTTGAATAAATTGTCCCCCCAACACCAGCATTGCATAATCTAAAGGAATCATCATCAATTTTTAAAATATAATATTGATTAGTTGTTGAAAGTCCGGAAATTGAACTGGTTTCATAATCATATTCTACAATCTCTCCATCACCAAATCCGTGATTTTTAAAATTAATAGAATTTTGTGATGTTGATATTCCTGAAGATTTGACAATGAGTTTTCTATTAGTATATCCTTCTCCACCATTAATAATTTTTATATATTCAATTTGTTTTTTGGAAGAAAGTGTTGAAAATCTATGTACTCCAGATGATCCAGTATATATGCCGACGGTATTAATTCCAGATTGTTGATCGGACAAATTATAATATAACTTTATAGTTGTATTATTAGTAACACCGACAAAATAAGTCGAATTATTTGGAAATTCTTTATCACTTTCTAATAATATTGGATTATTTCCTAAAGAATTGTAAACAATTTCTTCCCCATTCACAAAATTATGATCTTTTAAAAATATAATTTGATTGGTACTCTCATTAACACCTCCACCGACAGAAAATTCATCAGCATTAAATAATACATCTCTAGGTCTATTAACTAATACAGGATCAATAACTGCTCCTGATCCATTTCCTCCGGAAATATTGATAGAGGAAATTTTGTCAATATTATAATCTTGAGTATCTACATATACTTTTTCAAATTTTCCACTAACAACTGGTTGAATTTTTGCAACATCTCCATTACCAACTGAAACATCAATACCTGGAGGATTTATTACATCATAGTCACTTCCTCCAGATAATATATTTGCACCTTCTATAGGTCCATAGTAAATAACGTCATTTGATTTATAATTAGAAATTTCAACACCATTTATTAACATTCCAACAGTTCCAGGAACTGTAGTAGAACCTGATTCTTTTTCAATATTTTTCCCTAAAGGAAACTTTCTTAAAAGTTTTTGTATTCCGAGATCAATATCTTTTTGAGAATTTAAAATAAAAGTATGTGTTCCCATTCCTGATAATGGAATTTGGAACTTGAGATTATTTTCCGATCCTATTAAACTTTGAGAATTGAATAGTTTAAACTTTTTATTCGATATTCTTTCTGTATAGTATGTGCCAGTATCTAATCCAACAAGAGGTTCTCCATCTGAAAAATAATATACAAGATCTCCAGTCAAAAATGGATGTTCAGTTCCATCAATAGAAATAGTATTATACAATCCCTCAACCACATCATCCTGAAGATTTTCAGAACTAGAAATGTCAATAGATTTAAGTTCTGATGAAATATTATGTCGATAATTTTTTATAACGTTTCCACCTTCATCTTTAAATTCAGACCTTATCTCCGAAGGAACTGAATTTGATGCGACATATGCATAATTACCACCATCAACATATACATTAAGAACATCTGACACCAAAGATCTACTTTCAAATTCATATCCCGAAGAACTTGTTTTATTTAATTTTCTCCTTATATCATATTTCTTATTGGAATCTAAAGTAGGTTTGTTTTGTAACCCCAGAGTATTTCCTTTATTGTCAATACTTTGAATATATGTATTTGTTCCTATGGATATTTCAGATCCTCTTTCCAATATTTCAACTTCATCTCCAACTTTTAAACTAGATCTGTCAATATCAGATCCTAATTGGTTTTTGTCATTATCTGTAATTTGATATCTTGCACTTGTATTGTATACGAAAGAATTTGCAAAAATTTCCTTAGGATTTAAATTATTATTTCTAATTTTATCTCCCAGATTTTTAATAGTAACTATGTCGCCTTCTGAAACTTTAAAGTCTTCAGTTTCTTCAACTAAATCTTGTATTACTCCAAGAAGAATAACCTCTACTTTTTTAGAAGTATCTCCATCTTCATAAGAATAATATGTATCATTTGATCTCACATTTGATGTAGATAAAATTGTGGTATTAATACCACTACACCCAAAGAACTGATTGACAGTTTTACTTGTATATGAAATTGTATTATTTTCAGAAATTAAAGTTCCTGATTCTGGGAAATTTAAAGTTGAATCTACTGTTAAAATGGAATCCCCTACAGAAGCATCCTCAATCAATTTTGTGTTTGGTGTAATTACAAAATTTCCTTCAACAGAAGATTTTCCATCATTTCCAATATAAAATTCGATTTTGTAATAAGTTTTGCCTTTTCTAGTAAAAGGTTCTACCGAAGATATGGAAGCAGTTGTATTTTCATCAGTTGTTTTTATGAGAGTTTGTCCTACTATTTTTGTAGCTTCTCCAGATACTACTTCTGCAATTGCAACTTCTCTTCTTACATAATTTGCAGAAGATGGTTTAATTAGATAATCTTCTAAATTTATAACTGATGGAATCTCTCCAAATATAACAGAGAATAGAATTTTTATTGCTTGATCTGTTCCTTTTGAAGCATAAAAATCTTTTGCTCTTCTTATGAAATTTCCGGCATCAATTTCATCTGCAAAAGAAATATTTTCTAATCCTGGAGTAAAAGTTGATTTTAATTTTTTATAAAATTCTCTTAAAAATAAAGAACTCAGATTCTGGACAGATACATTAGAATTATGTTCAGAAGAAGATGATGTTTCAAATACCAATTCTTCACGATTGGTGTCTTGGTGATAATTGGTAATTCCACTAAATCCACGAACACACCCAGTAAAACTATTTGTAGTTATTCCAGTATATGTAATTATTTCATCATTAATTTTAAGTAATCCATATTGATTTGGAAATCCTTTTGTACTGGATACATTGATAGTAGTGTCTGTATTCGATATGGAACTACTTAAAGTAGTATTATCGACGATAACTTCTGGCGTTAAATTATCTAATCTCAAATATTGATCTAAATTATCTCCAATATCGACCGGACCACCTTGATATTCCTGTGAAATATAATATTGTTTTAAAAAATCTACTGCCTTTGGACTTTCATCTAAAATAAATTCTGGCAGTTGATTGGAAACTATATCCTGAATCTTGACTCTAGATTCGATTCCAGTCTGTATCATACTACTTTCTTATAAAATTTCCGTTTGAATAACTTGAAGTGTAGAAACTATTAACAAATCTGGTTCCAGATATTTCATCACCAGAAGCAATTACATCTCTTATCATATTTATTGTACTTTTAGAAATGTCCAATGTCACATACAGGTCTCGCAATCCAATAACATCATTTGATTCTGGATATGCTTGAATTTCCACAACGTTATTAGGAGATGTGGTTTCTGTAATATTTAATGTGTAAAGATTAATCTCTCCCTTTTCATAGTCGATCACTCCTGCATCTTTAACAACAACAGTATTATTTCCATTTTCATCAATTTTGAATAATGAAATGATACCGGTTTTTGCGCTAATAACCTTTGGCCTATTCAGAAAAAGATTTCCAGCTTCTGATAAATTGGATATATTATTTGCCCCAGAAGAAATTATTGGGGTGTCTGTAATATACACAGTAGAAGATTCTCCGGAAATTTTAAATCCAGTAGATTTGATATTATAACCTTCCGGTTTTACATGAAATCTATTACCAAAGCACAACTCATATTGTGTAAATTTATTCAGTTCAACCTTCAAATCTCTACGAATAATAATTTTAGTAATATTCGATGTAATTGCAGTATCTGTACTATCAATAACTTGTTGTATTTTACTATATCTAATCCTTCCTCCAAACTTATTTAAATCCAAAGATTCTGAATATTTTTGAAGGGAGTTTGTTACAGACGACTTTAATTCATTTACACTTGAAGTTTGTGAATAGTTGTAATAAACAGAACTATCAAGTTCGACATAAAGTATCTTAAGATCGACTATTTTCTGATTTATTCTAGATACTGAAAATTGTTTTAACTTTGATAATATTTGCGATTTGTTAAAATCTGAAACAAAAGATCCATTTTTTGGTTTAATGCTGATTTGAACAGTGCCAAACTGTGGAGGATCCATTTCTTCTCCACCAACAACCGAAACAGACTCTGTATCTGGATATATTCTTTTTATAATTGCCTCATAATCTCTTGATGTAACTGCCCTATATTGGGAAGAGTACAATCTTGGAGCATAATATTTTATTGAATCTATAGGTTCAATATCACTACCATTAATTGATGATTGATTTGTCGTGATAGTAACTGTTCCTGGATCAATAACTTCTCTAACTTCTCCAATTGCAAATTCCAATGAACCTGAGAATGAAAAATTAGAAGCCCCATTACCATCTCTTCCGTCAGTAATAATATAGTTTGCTGTAATATATGTTCCGTCTCCATTTTCTCCCAATTTTTTACCAATAATTCCGTCACCAAATCTCAATTCATATCTTTCATCTTGAACTTCATTGAGGAAAAAGATTCTCGAATTTTTATCAACATCAAAAATATTTTCAGAAAGAAAGTATTCAATTCCTCTAGTACTTTCGGTCCCAATATAAACTCTGAGAGTTGATGTATCAATAAAAGAATTATTTAAAACAAATCTCTGGTCTAAAGATCCATCATATAAAAAAGTTTTAGTTAAAAATATTCCTTGATAAACATCAATATTATTGAATGATGCTGTTCCATTCACAACATTTGCTGTTATATCTTCCGGTATTGCAAATGTATATGTTGTATCATTTGCACTCCCTACACACACTATACCTGCCTTGAGAGTGAGTGTAGGAGTATTTGCTGTAGTTGATACATTAAATGATATCTGAGCAACTGATGCGGTTCTAGAACGAGGTACATATCCAATATTTCCTGCAAGAGAAACAACATTTTCTCTCAGAGTTGCAGAATCCAAAAAGGATTCATTCACAATCATATTAGAGTTGAATGCTGTAATATAGGTATTATATGCTAGAGTATCAATTAAAACAGAAAAATTTGACCCCTCAAAGTCAAAATCCGTGAATGTAGAGTTTGCACGGAGATAGTCTTTGATAGAAGTTTTTATCTGATCAAAATCTAAATTTGTATATTTTGTAAAAGGCATTTTATCTCGTTGCCTCTAAGAGGAATGAATATTCTTGTGTTGGAAACTCTTGTCCGATTATATCAAATATAACTGTTACATTAAAAGTGTTTTCATCTGGTATTGGATCTACCTGAACTATCAGATTTTCAATCCTTTCTTCAAAGTTTTCAACTGCAATTTGTATTTGATCTTGAATTACAGATGCTGTACCAAAATCGACAAATTCAAATAAACTTCTTCTTACATCAGATCCCAACAAAGAATTAAAAAATCTCTCTGTCGGGATAGTTTCTACAATATTTCGCACCGCACGGCGAATTGCATTCTCATTTTTTAATATCGGTAGGTCTTTTGTTATAGGATGAGGCTCAAAGGACAAACTAATGTCCTTAAATGTCCTTGATATCCTTTGAACTGCCATTGGAAAAGAGTTTTCTTAATTTTATTTATACCCTATTCCTGAAGATTTTTTTGATCTTTTTTCAAATCATCGTGCATAATTTCTTGAATTACTCTTTCTTCAGCATTATCATTCGTCTTATGTGGCAATGACCAATAATCTGATGTTAAACTTGTTGTTCCCCATATTTCTCTCATAATGTTTGCGTTTCTATCGACAGGTGAATTGCCCATTTTGACTCCTGATTAGTACAATCAGAACTTTTTGAGGGGTTTCTATCCCTTTTTTTATTTATTTTCACCTTTCTCGGATGTTTCTTCACGTTCTTTTGCTGTTTTCCAAAAATATTCATCCTCACGACCCATTCCAAGTCGATCATTTCCATTTTCAACTTGATAATATTGAGTTGAAACCTTAAAATCTGGCATTTTTGGATCTACAGGGGTCAGACTATTGTCAAAAATACGCAATCTGTTGTTTGGATAGAGAGCATACTGACCATTTTCAAGTTCAATCAGGTTATGAGACTTGTGTTCGGCAGGATTTTCACTGGTTGCCCAGTCAACATAGTCTGGATCATGATGATAGTTATCAATTGTACAAACATAAGTGCCCTTTACAACACCATGGTCTCTTGTATAACATTCAAAATCCATACTTCCAATAAATTTTTTATCAATACTGACAACACCATAATCCATACAGTTCCAAAACTGTAGATTTGGTAGGTTCATGTCTGGATCAGGTAGTTCGGGACGAGATAAAAACGCACTAATTGGCAACTTATCATACATTGCCGCATACTCGGGCAAATATGTCTCAAAATAAAAAGCACGTCCAGGAATCGACTTTGCCGATACCCAGACGCCTTTAACAAATTCACCATGACCACTCTGATGGTCTGTAAGATATTCTTTACGAACCCATACTTCTTGTGATGGTAGATTGGTGATTAAACAACTCATTTTTTCTTTTTG
>Ga0213859_10001271_pt1 | contig 11234 bp, 11 predicted proteins | sample PICome_2_FD_160133 | JGI IMG/M metagenome (GOLD analysis project Ga0213859, IMG submission 160133) | Coastal seawater microbial communities near Pivers Island, North Carolina, United States - PICO304 | ecosystem: Environmental > Aquatic > Marine > Coastal | place: USA: North Carolina... | reverse complement strand
GTTACTAGTGGTTATGTTACATTAAATAATAATCAAGTGGGTGCTATACAGGTAACAATTGCTGATGATGCATTTGCGTCCATTATACCTCCAAGGATCGGTGGGGGTTGGGTGTTCATAACAACACGAGGGAATAATACATATCCATACTCTACGGCTTACGGAAATGCTTACTTGGACTGGGGCACATCCTCTCAGGTTTCAGCAGCAACACTTGGTGGTGCTGTTGAAATAAACACTGCAGGTCCACCAAATGGCACCACTGGAAATGATGAACATGTTACTATCTTTGTTGGTGGCACTGCTGGCACTCTATACTTGGAAAACAGACTAGGCGGATCTTACACTTTTCAACTAACTTTTATCTAAAATGACATCTACTTATACTGCACAAAGGATTGCTGACACCGAAAACGGTTGGTTACTTACTCACAATGAAACTGGCAAACAAGATCTTGTTTTTTGTCGGTTAGATGCAAATACAGCAGAAGATGCTGTTACTGTTTTGGAAAGTATCAACGAACCTGGAGAGGAATAAATAAAATTATCAAAGGTATTTTAGTATAAATGGCGCTAACTAGAGTAACAAATCGAGGTACAGATTTTTCAAGTGGTGACCATAATATTGGAATAGGAACTGACAATCCCACATCACTATTACATGTTACTGGAAATGTTTCTGTAGGTGGAACACTTACATATGAAGATGTAACGAATGTCGATTCTGTTGGATTAGCAACATTCCAAAACGGCATTCGCGTCACTGATGGTAGTGTTGGTATTGGAACTACTAATCCAAAAAATAGATTACATGTTTATGATGGTAGTTCTGGAAATATATCTTATAATATCGGTGATGGTATCATTGCAGAAAGTAATTCTAATGTAAGTTTACTTTTACAGACTCCTAATGATAAATTTGGAGCAATACAATGGGGAGATACTGATAATCATTTCAGAGCCAGGATTCAGTATGATCATCCTACTGATGCGATGCTATTCAAAACTAATGGAAATAATGAAAAAGTTCGTATAACGAATAATGGTCGGGTTGGTATCGGAACCACAACACCAACAGCAAAACTTGATGTAGATGGAACAGTAAATGTTACGGGTGTTATTACAGCAAGAAGTGCTATTCATGTAACTGGTATTAGTAGTGATCAGGGTGTGATAAAAGTTCAAACAACTGGTGTACCTGCATCTGCTCCACCTGCTACTTTAGAACTCAAGAGTCCTCAGAATGGTCAGATTGATTTTAGTCCTCACAATAGTAATGAAATTTCTGGTCGAATAAGGTATGTTCATACTGACAATGGTACTAATGACAGTATGCAATTCAGTATAAAAGAAAGTGGGGGTGATCGAACAGAAAAACTTCGTATAACTAATACTGGTCGTGTCGGCATCGGAACTGGTACTCCAGATCAATTGCTTCACCTAAAAAGTTCTACTGATACTACTATTCTTATTGAAAGTGATGACGCCAATCTCACTAGCAACGAAAGGCAATGGGAAATATCTCAGAGTGCATCTGGTGGTCAGGGAGATGGAGCATTAATCATTGGAGGAAGTAACAGTAACAATGTTCTTGCACCTGCTATAAGTTTATACAGAAGAACCAATAGTAACCAAGTTGATCAAATTCGATTTAGAACCAGAGCGGATGATGCTTTAACTATAAGGCATGATGGTGATATTGGTATCGGAACCACAATACCATCACATAAACTAGATGTTGTAGGAGATACGCAATTATATGGAACACTTGTAATTGGTGATAATACTGATATAAGTCCAACTGCAAATGGAGCAGGGCAATTACATATTGATGCTAATGGATATACTCCCTACATTGCAGCAGATGGAACTGCGATGTATGTTGGTCACAATTCTAGTTCTAGAGATTTAATATTACAAACAAATGAAACTGATAGATTAACAATAGATGGTTCAAGCGGCAGTATTGGAATCGGAACTGATGATCCAACAGAAAAGTTATCAGTAGGAGGTGCAGATTCTTATCTTGGTAATCATGGTATTGGTGTACATAAACCACATTCAATAGGTTTAAAAAATGGTGTATTCGTATACACTGATGCTGGATACAATGGTTCCAGTTCTTATAGAGCAGCAGCATTCAAGGCAGTTGGAACTAGTGGTCATGCTCTTGGAATTTCTACTGATGCAGGATCGGATGCTCTTGGTGGAACTCAAAATGCTTACATAAACTTTGATGGATCTGCATATTTTGCTAGTGACGTTGGTATCGGAACTAATAATCCAACTTCTGATCTTCATGTTTTTAAGTCTACCGCTGCATCATCTATTATCGATGCAGCAGCAGGAGATGCATTATTAACCTTAAGAAATGCAGGTAATACTAATTGGAGTGGAATTAACTTTACAAGGGAAAGAAGCACAGGAACAGATGTAACTGGTGGTTCAATTTGGATGCCATCAGACACTTCAAACAATAGTGCGACATTATACCTTCAAACTCAGAGTGCTTCTGCAGGGGCAGGAGCAGCCGGTGCATTAACAGATAATAATGGTGTTAGAGTGAAACTGGCATCACAACCTGGTGGTTCCGGTCCCAATAGTGCATTCACTGTTGAAGTTGGTTCTGCAGAAAGATTTCGTGTGACTTCTGCTGGCAACGTTGGAATAGGAACTGACAATCCATTATCAACATTAGAAGTTGGTGGTACAATTCATCAAACAGGAAATGTCCAGCAACCAAACATTAAACCTGTAGTTGATTTTAACTTTGCAGCAACAAAGGTATTAGATCATAGAATTACTTTCGCTAGAAATGCCCAAGGAACTTATCATAATGAATTGGGTTTCATTGAGTATGCCTCTAACAACACTCCAAGATTTGATCACGACCCAACAACTGGTGAGAGTCTTGGGTTGTTGGTTGAGGAAGAAAGAACAAATCGATACTCAAAATTTAACAATTCAACAAGTCAACTTACTGGGGTTAACTCAACTTACATAGATATAAACACAAATGCAGGTGTAAATCCTGACAGATCTAATGCTGTTGCATATACAGCAACAAAAACTAACAATGCAAACCAGTTTCATGGATTTCCTAGCGAATCTATAACTGTATCATCTGATACTACAATTACATGGTCCATGTGGTTAAGAGAATTCAATAATAGTGATTATAGAGTACTTTTTGTTCTAAACGCTAGAAATCCTAGTACCAACAACAGTAATTACCTACTTAGAACATTTAGACCGAGTACTGGTGAATGGATTAGTGGCGCTAGTGTAGGATCTGTGTGGTCTAATGCTTCAGCTACTATTACTGAGTATCCTAATGGATGGTATCGTGTTTCATTGACCGGAACTTATACCTTTGAAAGTGGAAGGACTTTAGTCGAACCTGGTTTTCAATTGCTAGATGAAACAAATGATCAAACGTATGACCCACCAACTGCAAATACTCATGGTGTATATGTTTGGGGACCTCAGGCAGAATTGGATTCTTTCGCAACTTCTTACATCCCCAATGACGGCAGCGGGACGGTATCAACCAGGGTGCAGGATGCAGTTACAATAACTGGAACGAACTTTACAGATTTATTTAATACTCAGTTTCATGAATTTTCTATGTTTGTTGACTATGATAACCTTGATACTTTTGATGGAAACACTTTCGGTATAATTGATTTTTGGGGTGAATCATCTAATTTTGATAACCGCCTTCAATTTTTTAAAGATAATTCATCGCCATACCATATCGAAACAAGAGCATTTGCTGGTGGGGCAGCATTATTCGGCAATGGTAACCTAAGTGCAAGCAGTAAATCTGCTGCTCAGAGAGTTGCATTTTCATGGTATGTTCCAGATTATTCTACTTCTACAGGTAGAAGATGGGCATATTCTTTTAGTGGAGAAGATGTTGACGTTGTTGGTCCGATATCTTCATCTGGTCCACCATTGTTAACAAGACTTGGAATTGGTATTAATCCAACAAGATTAGATACTAGTGCTGGTCGTACTCATTTTAAGAGAGTCACTATTTTCAATAAAGCACTACCAGATGCACAGTTAAAGGGTCTCACAATGCCTTAATAAATATTATTCATAATCAGTGCTATAAAAAATGCCTAATTTAATTGGATCTGGATTGAGTCAGGTGCCTACCAATAGTATGTTGGGTGGCATGGCTTATCAGGATGCACAAAATGTAACTGTTGGTAAGTTAGTCACTAAAGGTGATGTGACTATTGAGAAATCAAATCTTAGTCTTAGTGATGGTAATATCTTCTTGGCAGATGGTCATGGCATTCAGTTTGGTGGTACTGAAAGCACTAGTATGATCGCATCTCAAACATTGCATGATTATGAAGAAGGTCGTTGGGTTGCTACGTGTGCTAATAGTGTAACCCTTCATGGTGTGGTTAATTCTTGTTCTTACATTAAAATCGGCGGTTGGGTTACAGTATATGCTCAAATTAGAGTTAATAGTAGTAATAGTAATTCAGTTCTTCTTATTAACAATTTGCCATTTGCTCCAGCAACTATAACTGTTAGTGGTCAGAATCCAGAAAACTCATATCTTTCTGTAGGAACTGTACGTCTTTACAATGCAGACATTCCTGCAGATGGTTTGTATGTTGTTTGTTATGCAGGTTCTTCGGGACTTGAATTTGAATATGTTAGAGATAATACTACTAGTGTTGGTTTACCAGCTACTGACAATGGATATTACATGTTTACCGCATCATACTATACGACGCCATAAATACCTTTGCCTAAACCTGTTTAGTTCGGAGGACTTTCCTAATGGCACTTACTGAAAGATTCGAAAACGACAAGATTGAAATTGTTGGACCATACAAAATAATCCAAGTTCGTAGAGCAGACATTGTTGAAAGAGACGGTGTAGAGATTGCACGTTCCTTCACTCGCCATTCATTACGGTGTGGATCATTAGATGCTGACAACAATCTGGTAGATACAGACATCAGTGGAGAAGATGCTGATGTACAAGCAATCTGCAACGCTGCCTGGACACAAGAAGTTAAAGATGCATGGAAAGCGTATTTGATTAGTCACTAATCTGCTACATAAATACTCAAAAAGTGTAGATAATGGCAGAAGCAATTTCTGGTTATAGTCCAAAAGAATTTGTAATTGAATCTTTAGCTGGTACAAAATTAGATATAAGCAATTCTGTACTGTCAATTGATTACTTTGAGGATATTTTAGATCATAGTATTTCTGTTATTGCACAGGTTACAAGTTCTTATGATATTGTTAGTGGTCTAAAGATTCGTGGTGGGGAAAATGTTTACATTGACCTTGAAACTTTTAGTGGAAATTTTACATGGAAAGATGGAAATAAAATTTTAAGAATTTATAAAATAAGTGGGTACGAAGCTACAAAAATGGCAGTGAACTTTACACTGCATTTGACCACTAAAGAATTCATTATGAATGAAGAGACCAGATGTGTAAGAAAATATTCAGGTAAGATCAGTGAGAGTGTTAAAACAATACTTACTGATGTATTACAAACAGATAAGTTTTTAGATAAAAATTTAGAGGAAACTGCTAATTCATATAATTTCATTGGTGCAAACAAAAAACCTTTTAAAACATTACAGTGGTTGAGTGTAAAATCATTATCTAAGAGTGCCGGTGCTGCTGATCCAGAACCGAACGGATCACATCAAGAAAAATCGAAAGGAACATGCGGTTTCTTTTTCTTTGAAAATCAAGAAGGTTATAATTTCAAAAGTATTGATAGTCTTACATCTAAACTTAAACTAACTGAAGGAAGTTCTGACGATAAAACTATTGAGAAATATTCTTTTAATGGTAAAGTAATTGAATCAAAAAATGTGAAGAATAATTTATCTATTGTTGATTATGCTTTTGATAAGAATATTGATTTGAGAAAGGCCTTGAAGGGTGGAATGTATCAGGGTAAAACTATCATGTATAATGCATTTTCCCATGACTTCACAGTTTATGACTATGATCTTGTAAGTAATTTGGATACCAAAAAATTAGGTTTTGATGAGGTATGTATAGCAAAGGATATTGATCCAAAGTTCAATACTACTATTAGTCCTAAGACCAGTTTTAGGATATCAGATCATGGCACAATGGCAAATATAGGAGTTGATCAATCTGGAAGAGAACCAACAGACATTCAAAAGTCTTCTGCTCGATATAGTTTATTACTTACACAGTCACTAAATATTCTTATACCATGTAACGTAAATTTAAAAATAGGGGATGTCATCTATTGTGAATTCCCAGAATCAAATGGGGGAGAGTCGAAAGAAATCGACAAAAATATTAGCGGATATTATTTAATTCGAGAATTAAGACATCACTTCTCCGCAAATCAAAACACAACAAGTCTCAAATTAATGAGAGATTCATACGGAGTAATTTAAAAATGGAAAAAAATATCGAAACTCATATTGAGAAGGACAAAGAACTTCTCAATGATCCAACACTTTCACCACAAATGCGGCGCCATACAGCAGATGAATTGATCCATCTACAAAAGTATCATGAGGCGCATCCAGAAGACCATCACGACCCCACAGCATTTGAAATGTACTGTGATGAGAATCCAGAAGCAGATGAATGTAGAATATATGAAGACTGATGATTGATGAAAGTTTTTTAAAATCTAATTTTGCTGGCAAGGACGGTTTTACTTGGTGGATCGGCAGAGTTGCTGATCCATCAGTTTGGAAAGCAGAAAATATCATCATGTCTCAAAGTGACTCTATGGGACAAAGATGTAAAGTTAGAGTAATTGGTTATCATCCTTTTTCTGGAACTGAACTTCCTGAAAAAGACTTACCCTGGGCTCAGGTAATGCTGAGTCCAAATATGGGTAGTGGTCAGGGTGCAATGGGAGATACTATTCCATTAGTTGGTGGAGAAACTTGTCTAGGATTTTTTCTAGATGGTGATGAGGCGCAACAACCAGTAATCATGGGAGTTCTTGACCGTCAAAATAATGTTGAAAATGCTATTGATGAATCTGAATTAGCATCACATCAAAGTTCAGATGGAAGACCATTTACTGGCGGTAACACTGACAAACTAACCAAGTCTAAAAGACTAGAAACAGTTCCCATTGGACAAGGTAGTCGGGGGCGAGTAAAACCAGACTCCAATCCAAAGACAGAACAGGGTACAACATATCCGAAAGGAAAGGTGTCTCCTGCTGCTACAAACTTTGAAAATAAATTTACTAAAGAAGAAACTAAACCAAGTAATTGTGGAGATGATGGTATTGGTAAGTTGACTCAAGTGCTTACTGATTTTATAGCATTCACAAATATGCTTGATAATACCGCTGGAGCATTTATAGATCCTCTTGCAAATAAAATTATTGACATTGATAATGAGATCAAAAAAGTTGTTAGTAGAGCCCAGGGTGTCATTAAGGGAGTTATTAATAACATAAGAGATGGATTGTTTGGTAAATTAACTTTTCTGTTTAGTAAATTTTTAGGAACTTTAAATCTAATCAATCCTTTAGATTTTATTAATGATGAGGTAATGAAGAAGGCCTTCCAACAGATTATGGATACCATTTTCTGTATCTTTGAGAAGTTAATTGAAGACCTTCTGGGATTCCTCACTAATCTCTTTAAGTCATTGGTTTCACAGGTAATCAATGGCCCATTTTGTGCTGCTGAGCAATTTGTATCTGGAATATTTGCCAAAGTCTTTGATACGCTTGAAGGTCTACTTGAACCTGTTCTCTCGGGATTAGATTGGTTGGTTGGTGGACTTGCTTCTGTACAAGATGTACTCAGAGACGTTAGTAGTCTTGCAACAACAATTTTTAACTTCATCGGTTGTGATGGTAAAAAATGTACCACACCAAGCAAGTGGATATCAAGTACTAATGCAGCACTAAAACGAGGTGCCGATGATTGGAATGCACAACTTGATAGTATTAATTTGTTTGGAACAATTGCTGACGATCTTAATACATTTGGTAATGAAGCAGAGGACGCAATTGGGGACTTCTTTGGTTCTGATGAGTTCCAAGAGACAGAGTATAACGGAATGAGGGTAACTAGTGTTCTAGAGGCAACTGACAAGTTGACTGGAGGAAGTTCTGCTGAAGAATTGAATAAGGGATTAGGTTCTATTGAAAGTGCAATTGCAACCTCAACACTATTTGGTGGTACGAATAGTGTCTTTGATGCTTGTAATACTAGAAGAGATACTCCAACAAGTCAAAGTGATGTTATGCCAATGCCAATTGGTTATGAATATGAACAGTGTTTACCTCCAGAAATTGCAATATTTGGTTCTGGATCTGGTGCATCAGCAACTCCAATTGTTGGTGCAGACGGAACAATATTTGCTGTTCAGATGAATAGTAAAGGTTCTGGTTATAATGCAGAAACCTCAGTTGCTTTGATTGATAATACTCGATGTGGATCTGGTGGTCAACTTATACCTATTATTGATGATGGAAAGATTGATAAAATTATTATTGACAGTCCTGGATCTGGATATGCACCCAATGAAGATAATCCTGTTGGAATTGTAACAGGTATCTTTATCAGTAGACCAGGAATAGGATACAGTTCAGGAGATACTGGAGTAATTGATGGCACTCCTATTGATCTAATCATTTCTGATAATGGTTCTATTGGTGGAGTTAAAGTCCCTATTATTTCAAATAATTTTACTTCCCCACCAGATATCACCATAAATACAAGCACTGGCAGAGGTGCTTCTCTTATTCCTATCCTGGAATACAAACCTCAATCAACAAAAGATGAGACAAATAGGTCGGGTCTTGTTGGAATCACTAGTGTTATTGACTGTATATGAACGAAGAAGAAATAAAAAATCTAGTTAAAGAATACATGGAAGACTACTTTAGAATGAGTCGTCCTGGATTTGAAATAGTATCAAATGCTAGTACTGAGGTTCATGGTAAGTCTGAATTTTGTTTAACAACTGATAAGGGTCAAGGTTTACACTTTTATCAACAAGGTAATTGTAAATTAGGTGCAAACAAATCTATAGAAATTAGATCTGGAATTGACTCAAAAGAAAATGAATTTGCAATTGTTATTAGTGCAAACAATGGTGACATAAAAATTGAAGCAGTTGGTGGAGATCTAATTCTTGAAGGTAATAATGTTCAGATAAGAGCAAATGCTTCTGATGGTGAGGTATCTTTACATTCAAATAAAGTTATTAGTACTCAGTCCCCAGAATTGCAAGTTGAATCAACAAAACTCAGAACAAGATCAACATCTGATACTTTGATTGCTGGGGGAACTGTTTCATTATATTCCGAAACAGGTTCTGTTACAACTGGTAGTGGGCAAGATGCAATTGTCGCCACTAGTTTTTGGGAAACTATTATTAATGTTGCAGATCAAGCAAGATCGTTACTTGGTATAAGATAATGTTTAAGAGTACGGCAGGAAAATTTGCAAAGGTAAACATAGGAACACCAGACTTATCCAAATTAAGTCTGTCTCAATTTACAAGTGCTGGTGTTCTAACTAACCCTGGTATCAGTATTTTTGGTGGGGTTCTTCCTTCTGGAATTATCAGAGCAGGTGTAAGTATTGGGCCACCTGCTGCTCTTCCTGGATTGACTTTACCATTTTCATTAGAAGTTTCAGGAATATCAAATTTTCTTGGAGTTACGAACCAGTTAGGGGCATACAATTGCACTGGAGCATCTAAATTTGATGGTGCTCATGTTGTTAATGGTGTTAGCGCACACAATGGTGCAACTACGGTTACTGGAGCATTCGTTGCGATGTCTGCAACAATCAATCCTCAGGCATGGAAAGGATTTGATATTAAGCATCCTAATAAGAAGAATCATCGCCTGAGACACATCTGTGTTGAGGGGCCAGAGGCAGCAGTGTATGTTCGTGGCAGACTGAAGGATGGTAATGAGATAAAACTGCCTGAGTATTGGGATGGTCTGGTGGATTACGATAGTATCACCGTCCAGTTACAACCCATTGGTGACAGACATTTCCACCTGAATATATCTGAGATAGATAAAGAGAAAGTCGTGGTGAAGGAATCAGATGACAAACCATTTGAATGCTTCTATCACATATGGGCATCAAGAATCGATGGTGAACCATTGGTTGTTGAGTATGAGGGAGAGTCAGCAGCAGATTATCCAAGTGATTCTGAACAGTTCTCTATCTCTGGATATGATTACGGGAGGGATGTAGAATGAGTAACAAAGATCACATAATCAAATATACCGGTGATGAAATAAACATCAATGATGCCAACATAGTGCAGTTGGATGAGACTCTGATCCCTGATCTTGATGTAAATATTGTTGCACTTAAAGATCCTGCAAAAGAACTTGATGAAGATATTTGTGATTTGACAGTACAAATTAATCAAAAACTTGATGCAATCAATACAGTCTCCACAGTATTAATAACTTGTGGATGTGGAACAACAACTGGAATTGGGAGTACTCCTGTATACCAAGGATCTTATGTTGGTTATGAAAGAATTACAATTACTAGACAGGATTCAGAAAGTCCTACACACTCTGGAGTAAACCCATTTTCTATTGGGATTTTTGGATCTACTACTGATCTTACTAGTGGTATTGGATCTACTACCTCTGTAAATTCTAGCGATTTTGGTAATGGTATAAAAACCAATGTGAATGTTTTAAGTGGTACAGGTAATACATCATTCCGTGCAACAGTCAATTTATCTGGAGTTTCAACTTGTGGAACGACTTGTACTGAATACAACACCCAACTTACCAATTTAAATAATGAGATTACAGAGTTGAGAAATCAAAGAACTGAACTTATAAATCTTGGACTTAATGACATTAAAGAAGAATTAAAAGTTCAATACACTAGACGGCATGGTTATAAATTTGCTGCTGCAGAAACAGAAAAGAGAACAACACAACTAAAGAAAATTAAGGATTTCTCCACCGACCCAGCAAGAAACAAATATTTCAAGGGTTGACAGGTCGGAGGGATCCTGGTATAATATGGGGGTAATCGAGAGACAACTGATGCAAATCGATCGTGAACCACTCGTGGAACTGCGTAACCTCAACGAGGATATGGCGGGATTCTTTTGTGATGAGAATCGGATCAGTGGAGAGACCTATTGGACTTGTGTTCAAGCTCTTGCTGAAATGAAATTGATGGAACTTCGTGGTGATCTTGTTATTGTAGACTAAAATGTAT
>Ga0213859_10001269_pt1 | contig 11237 bp, 9 predicted proteins | sample PICome_2_FD_160133 | JGI IMG/M metagenome (GOLD analysis project Ga0213859, IMG submission 160133) | Coastal seawater microbial communities near Pivers Island, North Carolina, United States - PICO304 | ecosystem: Environmental > Aquatic > Marine > Coastal | place: USA: North Carolina | collected... | reverse complement strand
TTAAAGGTCTCATTAAAGGGAAGTATAGGTTCAAAAAATGCAGTTGGGTCAAGAAAAAAGCAACAAAACGTCGTTGTGAATCAATTGAAGGCATAAAAGAGACTTGTCGATCAACTTGTCAAACTTGCACTGCATCAACATGTGGTAATGGTGTTCTTGACCAAAATGAAGAATGCGATGACGGTCTTTTTAACGGAGAGGATTGGATTTCAGAGTGTGACGACTCATGCACTTTTAGAGCCGACCCCAGTGGCTGTTGTGTATCTGATAGCCAATGTTTCAGTGATGTTAAAGAAGTTGACTGCCCACCTGAATCATTCCAGCCATTGGGTGTCTGTGGAGAATTTTCACCATCATGTCCATTCAATACTCCAACTGAATCGCTTTGCTCCACACCTGGTGGTTGTAATGAGGATAGTGTCTGTGTTAGCAGCTTCTGCAATACTGAAACGGATTCATGCGAATACTCAGTTCTACCAGGATATGATCTTGTCGATGGAGAATGTGTCTCTTGCACATTATCTTCACCTCCATGCCCAGAGGGAGAAATTCAATTTTCGAAAACATGCTGTCAATTATGTCCAGCCGGAACCTATGAGCTCAATGGTACTTGTATCGATTGTCCGGCTGATACAACTTCTGTTGAAGGATCATCAGGCATTGAAAGTTGCTCTGAGTTGCTAGAATGTCCTAGCCCTTCTAACATACCAAGTACTCACCCAACAATCCTTGATGAGACTGAATATCCATCGATTCCTCCAACATCAAATCCCACCATCCAGTCCACCAATGGTCTATGTCACGATCAATGTAACATCTTAAATTACCGCTTGGGACGACTCAATGTTATTGATGTCAATCTAAAAGATCACAAATCTCTTTCTAAACCAGAGGGAGTATCAGCAATGGGTAATTCAGTAACGCTTCTTTCGAAAATGTCCACATTAGCGAATATCGCAAATTTCGCCGAAGAATTATCACCAGATGCGATGGACGCAGTACGAAAAGCGTCTAGAGATATCATTGATGACACCGATTCATCTAGTCTTACACAAGCACTTGTCAACGGTGCACTTGCTCAAGATCCACTACTAATTAAGAAACGTGGGATGTCTATCTGGATAAAATTGACTGGAACTTGCTGTAAACGCAGACCATGTTGTGTAGTTTCTTCAAGGAAAGAATGGGTAGAAGTTGAGAAGTGGCACAAATGCACAGCCCGACCACCAAATTATCAAACAGATTCACCTCATATCATGTATGGATTCTTGCCAAATGACACTAGACGGATCCTTCACTCAATTCCTGGTTGTATCATGCAAGCATCAAAAGCATTTACGTGTTAAGCTTGAACATTATTTTTGATTATATAAGTATCTACGAAGAGTGTATTCGATTATTGATACCTTTTTTCAATTACATTCATTTCATCATATTCTACATTAATTAGATAAGGGCATAATTATTCCATTTTACTCTGACTGCTTTCAAGACGATTCACTTCTTTGCCGAAACATCTTCATTAAGCTTTGGACACCAGTTCGCGATTCCCCTAGCTCAAGTGACTGATTTTCAAATCCTTCGTTTGCAAAAGATATATGTATTGGCTTTGGAGGGGATATAAACCGCATGTCCATCTGCTTGCAAACTTCCAAACAAAAACTTGACAAATTTGCTTGTGATTCTTTTATCGGGCCGATATTTTGCCATGCTTCCACATGCTGTAGTACTAAAACATATCCTATATATCCCAAATCGGCTTCTACAGTAGTAGCACGGAATGCAAGTAGTTTCAACCATTCTTGAGGGTGATCTTTTACGAAATTTTCCACTACGGTTTGAAATATCTTGACTTTTTCATAGGACACATCGATCCCAAATTTCAGATTGATACAAACAATGGCCTTCGGAGATCTTGCGGCATTGATGATCCTAGTACCAGCAAGGTATCCATTGTTATAAGTTGCAACTTCATTTGTTGCAGCATTTCTAACTGTTGTGGAAAATAAAGTAACGGCCTCAACAAACCATGTCGTAGATCCATCGCTGCTGGTGTCCACTTTGGGGTCTGAAATGGCGATGCGATCACCAATGTCATAAGGCTTGCGAACAATGACGAATAGGACACCCTATGTAAAATATTAACTGTAAGACGGCCTTCATAGCTCACAAAAATTAATGATAAAAGGAGAAAGGTGACTATTACAATGCTTACTTACTTCAAACCATTTCGAGGAAGCATTACCGATCGCAAACGACAAAGAAACTGATAATGATGTTGTTGCCAAAAATATCTTCGTGGGATCGATTGAATATATGACTAAAATGAGACAAATCATTAGCACGTAAAAGACACAGTTTAATATCATTTCTAAAGCATCATCCAAATGATTTGAATTGACCACTGAGGCCCGAAATAATCTCAATCTTCGATAAACTTTATCGCATGCCTTCAAAAAATTAAGTAGAGTGATATTCCCTTCTACATCTGGACGAAACATCTTTATGAGTCTTCGTGACTTGTTTTTGTCAGTGCCACCATTTTCATCTCTTGCTAAAATGGAAAGAGTGTCAAAATGAAGAACTGATCTTGATGTGTTGCGATCATCTAGTAGCAAGCTCTTGTAAACGTTTATAGCGGATTCCATGCAATGCTTCCTAGTGTCCGCTAAACCAAATGCAATGGAAAAAGGTTTCTCACTGCCCAAATAATCTACACCTTCTCTAAACTCCAAAATATGACTTACACTGGTTGTTCGCCACTATATCACACAAGTAAAATCAGCGTTGAAGTCTTAGTATAACAAAAGTAAAACACCTATCATAAATGTATTTCTTACCACATTGTCACTTGAGATTATTGGCTCGTCCCACTCTCCTAACAATTTTTCAAGTCCAATATTGTCAAAATCCCCAGACTCTTCTCTTACATCCCATGTAATTTTCTTTATTTTTCTTCTCATACCATCCCATGTAAATTTCTTTCTTTTCATGTTTATGGGTTTGTTGCTGGCTTCTAGCTCGTCATCCTCAAAACTGTATTTTCTATCATACTGGATAATCTCATCTTCGTCATTCTCATCATCCTCATCATCATCTACTTCAATTATATCTGAAGACTTTACGTCAGAGAAAAGCCAACTCCTATCAACATTAGATCGCTTGTAAGCCCCAGACTTTCTTTGGCGTAATTTTGAGTCTTTCTCAAGTTCTTCAGCAAGGAGAGCTACTTGAGTAATAACAAGAACTCGCCACATTTCTCTTTTCAATTGAGGACTGAACATTTCTATGGAGGCATAATGGAACAAAAAACATTAAATTTTCTGTATTGATAATATCATAGCAGTACAGTTGAGCAGGAGAATACTTACCATACTTCTTTTTCCCAAGTAAAAAGGCAAAGTATGCTCTTTTCACCATTGTGGACAAACCAAGAATAATACAAGTTACCATGATAATATTGAGAACCTCTAGTTGTTCTTGGTTTGGCCCTGGATTTTTAGGTGTAAATAATTCAATTGTTTCTTGCCAGCCCAACCAATGTTGCTTCCATGGAATATCCCCTATTATCAATGCATAATTCCAAAAAGACCAAAATACGATTCTCAAAGGCCAGCCTTTGGCCTGTACTGTCATTAGTGTGAAAAATCTACCGATTGTCATCACTGCTAGCCTTGTTTCCAGGAATAAAAAATCAACAATGATGGCTTCAACGACAACAGCAAGAAAGGAGGTAGCTACCAACTTTGCAACTAACAATAAAATCCAAGAATAAGCTACACCATTGGAGTCCAGAGGGTTATCACAAAAGTAAAATAATATAGCAGCAACTCCAACCAACATTAAAGTCAAGATAGAAAGTCCACCTATGTACTTCCATGTGGATTGAGCTAAAATATTTACCAATTTTATACAGGGCCAACAATAGCGGTGGTAAAACTCGTTTCTGTGAGAATGTTCCATTTTCTTGACATTACCATCATAGCTGTAATTTATAGCATTATCATCATATGACAGCTTTTCAATAGATGCAGGCTTGTCCTCATTCTTTACATTATTTTCAATTTCGTTTTGCATACGAAAGAATTCATTCGCTTCTTCAATGGATGTCAAATCATTTTTTTCTTTAGTTAAATCAACTGTAGAAGTGAGTCTCTTGAGCATCATAAGACGATTAGTAGCAGATTTGAGCTTTTGATGTGGATTTTCTACATCTTCACTTCCTATCCCTACTTCCTTTCTTTTTCAACACTACCTATATCTTCAACATTATCCACAAATAGATGGACTTTCTCAGAAGGAATATCAGCAAGAAATGAGGGCCTACGAATACCCTGTTCATCAGTTTCCGTAATTCTAGCTATCTTTTCATTTTCTTCAATGACCTTGAGGATTGTAGCTTCTGCTTCGGTTTCGAATTCACTCTTTACATCCTTTATAGTAAAAGTCTTCTTATCACTATTTTGGTGAGAAGACAAGAGAGAGACAGAAGCACCTTCTTCGTCGATTGACTGAAGGTTACTGCTAGTGCTAGCAGTTCTTCTGTGACGACTCTCACTCATCGCTAATTTTTCAAAATACAAAAGATACAGGCTCAGCAAAGATATTTTATTGGATCTTTATTACCATTATTTAAGTTAATGCATTGGTTGTGTAGTAGTGTAATCGTGACTGCATCGTGGTCAACAAGAAGATCTCCCTAAAAAATGAGGCAGCTGGAAAAGAGGTAAGAAAAGAGAAGCAAGTTATGTCACACCTTTGTCCACAAAAGAAAGTAGACAAAAAAAATACAAATAAAATAAACTACTACATCATAATAGAGAATGATAATAATAATAATATCGATTGTAATTTGTTAATAATAAAACTAAATATTTTCATTCTCATTATTAAGAAGTAGTAGTACTTATTCTTATTATAATTGTTGAATTTAACATCACTTTCAATATAGTCCCGTACGTAGTCCTTTTTACAAATGTTGTGACTTTTATGATTCCAAATATATTTCTTGAATGATTCATTCATTCATTCATTGAGGCGAAGGCATTACCTCACGACTTTATAAAGTTTATTCATTCAAAGCTTTTCGCACAACAAAAGATATTTTTTCTTTCATCGTCATCATTAAAGCAGCACTAAAAACACCTCTTGTTAATTCAGGTCCAAGCCCTTGAAAGCATTCTCCCAATCCACCTGATACGTACATTTTGGCAATCATGGATGGAATATTTGGCTTTGAATTACTGTTTATATCCCCATTGAAATCATTTTTCTTTTGACTTTGCAACACAACCTTCGCTCTAAGGTAGGGAAAGGTTACAATAGTTGCAACAGTCCTCGCAAACATGCCTAACAAAAACGCCTCCATTGCAGACAGTGTCTCAGTTTGATTTCTACTCTTACCACCACTTCTAGCAGAAGCTAAACGTTTTCTAACCAACATGATACTTTTGATCTGTTCAAATACTGTGTATTGAATAGCCGGTTTGAGGCAGAGAATAGTATACGCCTGAATCCCCTTGTACATTCCACGAATTCCATCCCCTTCACTCAACATCGTCATCAATATTGCAAGTGGACCTTTATTACCGTTATCCCCTGTTTGAATTTGAGTCGTCCAACAATCTAATGGCAACGTAATAGGCAAATGAGCCCATTCTGCCATACACCCCAATAAAAGATTGACTGTAGCACCCATTTGCCGATTACCCGCGAAGAAAGTGTATACATTTTTAAAGGCAGTGTATGCAAAGAAGTACAATGCTTTTTCGGTCGCTGATTGGAAGGCAGATGTTTCAATTCCAGCATAGAAAGGTGCAATACCCTGCTGCTCGTATAATTCTTTGGCGTACGATAGAGCAGAGATTGATTTCGGTTGTGAGGACGTAGCATTGTCATTGTGTGACGATCCAGGAAAATCTTCAAGATCATCGCTTCCTTCATCTGACGACGTCGACGAGGTTGAATTCGAAGATGTACCTTGTTTAACGTCATCGACCATTTCGTTACTCTCATTGTCGTCGCCATTACCATCATTGGAGTCGTCATTGTCGTTCGACTTGGCTTGCATTTTTGTCTTCAAAACTTCGAGTGGGTAGAGGGCAGAGGCACTGAATGCCCCTCCCACAGATGCTGATAGCACCTCTGCTAATATTGACTCTTTTGGCATGATATGATGGGCTTTCTCTGTTATGATGATCTCCTCGTTTTCATCATCATACAAAACTATTATTTCGATGAACTGAATGACACAAGAAGAATCTGTAGTTGTGTAGTTGTTGTATGTCGCATTTTTCCGAAATTTTGGCGCAGAAGAAAATGAAAAAGGAAAAGAAGGGAAAGAAAGAGAGAGTAAAAGAAGAAAGTGGGTTGTCTGTTGTCTGTTGTCTGTCTGTTGTCTGTTTGTTTGACGTCCGGTGGGTTAGATTGACGTCACTTTTCGTATTTTAATGTTTTCATGTCAATGATGGTGCTGCTGTCCAGACAGAATTTTGTTAGTTTTTATTGTTGACAATGCGAATCAATTGTAATCATAGAGAGAGTGGACAAGGAAACAATGGAATATTCAACAATTAGCCTAATTTACATGTTGTTATTATTAATATTATTACATTGATACATTTGAGTGTACATCCTTTGTTCGACAATATAAATTGCATGAGTTGAATAATAATTATGAATATAAACAGGTTACAAATGCTTTCTTTTCTGTTTTACAATCTCGATTCTTCAACTCGTTTTATATTTGCTTCTTTCAATATAGCATCATCACGATGTCCTCTACAGCTTAGCCGTAATATTATCTTTACAGGCCATGTGAAGAACCTCCTTACATGTTGATTCCATATTGCTCTCTTCATAGTTTCATTCCTATAGTCTTTTATGATGTTACATTCTAATTCAATCTGTCTTATGTCGCGAGTGGACACATTTAAATACTTCAGTGTCTGATGTCTAATATGAGACGGTATCCTCATTTGATGAATATTACGCCGTTGACCATCACGGTACTGCTCATATGATTCTACTAACATCTCTTTCTGATCAAAATCATCGTAATTCCATCCTAAACTGATAGGGGGACCACATGAGCATGATGGATTGTCACCCAGCACTGTTTCATATTCTCGAATATACACATTGTCAAATCTTACTGATTTACAGGAAGAACCATTTGATATTATTGAATCATTACAGCAGGACGAGATTTTTGTTGACATGGAACTTGTAAGAGAAGTAGATTTTTCTCTCCCCCTAGATTTAGGTTTTGAGGAATCAGGAGGCTTCAAAGGTTGTGTTGGTTCATCATCTAAGTTATGGATACTTATAGTTGCTTCAAAGTGATCCATTGGTTCAGCGTGTTCAATGGGTTTGTTATGGAGCTCCGACTTATCATAGTGACCGCTGCTATGTTTTGTAAACATAACATCGTCTTTATCGTTATTACTGTTGTCATCATTGGTATGAAATGTGACCTTGCACCGTTTCATGAGGTGGCTTACGTGATGAGTTTCATCTAGAGGGTCGTCTTCTTGTATCTTCGACATGTGTTTATCACTATTATGATGTAGCATCGTTATTCGTTATTATTATTTTGATGTTTTTGTGTTTATTTTTTGTGCATAATACTTAGCTTTTTGTTCTTCAGTTTACACATCATAGATACAGGACTACTATCGTGCACTACGTAGGTTTGTATGTAGTATGTACGGTGGTATGCAGGTTCGGTCCGTCCGTCAGCACGCAGACACCATCTGTCCAGCTGAATGATAATAATTATTATTGATTAGTTTAGAGGTCATGTCACAAAAAATCATGCCTATTAATGCCTATTAATGCTTATTATTATTATTATTATGGCACAAATGAGAGGAGTGGTATATGCTATGTACTACTATCTAATTGAGTTGATGCTGTCAATACCAAAGTTGATACTCTATTGTATCCATCATCAATAATTATATGTAGAGAATATCATAATGTCCAGGGCGATACAGTAATGTAATTTCCAACGCCTCTTTTCCATCAACCTTTTCTGGTCCAAACTCGTGTAACATTAATTTTCTACTATAGCTGTAGTCATCATCATCACCATTCTCCTCTGTTGTCGTGGTCGTGACTTTAATCATTTCCCTCCCATCCAAATACTCAATCCTAACTCTAACACCAAATGCTTCTGCCAATGCCAAAACCTGTACCATACCACAATCCTTTCCCATCGGATCAACTTCTCTACTACAAAACGTTTCAATATCAAGATAATTACAAGTAGGATCATCAATATAATGTATGAATCTATTTGGATCTTTTTTCAAATGACATGATGTAAGAAGACGTAAGTACCATGTGCAATAGTCACTAGTACTATTTTCTTCATTAAGTTTCGTATGTAGTTCATTTTGTACTTGTTCCATTGTAGATATTATTATTGTTTTGGAATCTCCACCAACACCATTACTATCACTACTATCGATACCACCACCACCACAACTAGTACTGTTATTATTACTATTATTACTATTATTATTATTTATAAAATCAAATAAATCAACTAATTCTTCATGAAATGTTTCAATTACAAATCGATCATATCCATACTTTGTAACATCATCGATTGATGATTCAACTATATTATTATAAAAAGAACGTGTAATAACACAATTCAACATGATAGTAGTAGTAGTTAGTATTCACAAACGATTGCACTTTCTTTTTAATATTGCAATCAATAATAATAATAATAATAAAAATCACATACCAAATTGTTTCATTTGTTGTATTAATTCTTTATTATCATCTTTAATCAATGCTTCACAAATAGCATATAAAAAAGCTCTATAATAACAATTACCATCACCTCTAATCATTCTCCAATATTTATATTTCTTAGCTAAATATTGACACCCTTGAATAAAATGAATATTATGACCATCATTACTATTACCATTACTAATACTATTATTACTATTATTATTATTATTATGATAAAATTGTTCTAATGTAGATAATGGTTGTTTATATGATGTTAATGATTGTTGAGATTTGATTTCATTTTCAATTGCTTTAATTTGAGCTTGGATTTGAATGTCTTGTTCGTAAGAAGAGTTTTTGTTACTATTGGAATCAGGATGAGATGTCATATTTTTGGATTATTTTTAGATTATTATGATTACTTGGTTTTTGAATAGATTACGACGTATACTGTAGTTTGTTTAGATTGATGCCATTGCTTATTATTATTATTATTATTTTATGCTCTTTTGTTTTGGTCGTCTCGCGTCGTGTCTTTTTTTGTTTGTTTGTTTTCTTCTCCTCTTCTTTCCTCTCCTCTTCTCCTTTCCATCTTTTCCTTTTTCGACAATTTTTTTGGTCCGCACGACGAAAGAAAAGAGACAGACGTTTGAACAAAAAACAAAGAAGAGAGAAGATGATGATGATGACGAACAAAAAAAAGGAGACTGATAAAAAGAATATACTTTTAAAACAAACACTAATATAATAGAAGCAACAGCAACAGCAACAGATTCACAGTCTGCGTCATTTTATTATTGATTGTTCATTGCTATATTCGTAATTGTGTCTCTCTATTGAAAATTGCAAAGAAAATGGTGACGACATTCTCACAAAAACAAAGAATAATGAAGAATGGTGGTGGTGGACCAAGAGGACAACAATATGATGGAAAGTCAATATTATTGTCTATACCAGTATTACTTTCATCTTCTTCATTATTACTACTACTACATATTATACTTGTACTTTCAATGTCATCATCCACCACAATGGTCAATGCATTCTCTATACGTCAAACAACTGTAAGACCAACTAGTAAAAGTGCCTTTCTCAATCTACATTCGAGTAGAAATAGTGCTACTACTGGTAGTACTACTTCTACTTCTACTACAAGTCTCAACTCATCAAGAGAAGCAGCAGCACCTACATTTGGATCATCATCCTCTTCTTCATCGTCGCGTAAATCGAAATCTGAAATAACATACCCATATGATATCTCTAAAATACGCAATTTCTCTATCATTGCACATATCGACCATGGAAAATCAACATTGGCCGATCGATTACTTGAATCCACGAATGCAGTCTCTGAACGTGATATGGAGGCACAGTTATTAGATAATATGGACATTGAACGTGAAAGGGGTATTACGATTAAATTACAAGCTGCTAGAGTTATGCATAAGAGTAAAGTTGATGGAGAGATTTATACATTGAATTTGATTGATACACCTGGACATGTTGATTTTAGTTATGAGGTTAGTAGGAGTTTGGCAGCTTGTGAGGGAGCATTATTGGTAGTCGATGCTAGTCAGGGTATTGAAGCACAGACACTTGCCAATGTATACCTTGCACTTGAGAATGATCTTGAAATTATCCCTGTTTTGAATAAGATTGATCTACCCGCTGCTGATCCAGATCGAGTTGCAGCTGAAATTGAAGATACCATTGGTCTCGATTGTTCTGATATAGTACATGCTAGTGCCAAGGCAGGTATTGGAATTGAAGATATATTGGAAGAAATCATTGCTAAAATTCCACCACCTACTCCACCAAAAGAAGTCGATGCACCATTCCGTGCTTTGATATTTGATTCTTACTTTGATCCATATCGTGGTGTTATTGTCTTTTTCCGTGTTATTGATGGTGAAGTGAAAAAAGGTGATACCATCCGTTTCTTAGCATCAGGTGCACAACATGAGGTTACTGAAGTTGGTGTTATGCAACCTTATCAAGTGCCTGTGACTAGTTTACGTGCTGGTGAAGTAGGATACATCTGTGGATCGATTAAAGATGTACAAGATGCGCGTGTTGGAGATACTATCGCATTAGCACCTCAATACAAAGCTGCTGCATCTGCTATTAGTAAAGCGAATGGAGGTAAATCCATTGGTGACATTGAAGGTGCTCAACCTATCCCCCCACTACCTGGTTATGCTGAATCTGTACCAATGGTCTATTGTGGATTGTTTCCCGTTGATGCTGATGATTATGAAAGTTTGAGAGATTCACTTGGAAAACTTCGATTAAATGATGCTGCGTTGTCATATGAGCCTGAAACATCTGGCGCAATGGGTTTTGGTTTCCGTTGTGGATTCCTTGGATTACTTCATATGGAAATCGTTCAAGAGAGATTATCGAGAGAATACGATTTGGATTTGATTGTTACTGCTCCTTCTGTGGTATATCAAGTTGTTACTGGAGTAGGTAGTAGTGAAACGACT
>Ga0213859_10001268_pt1 | contig 11246 bp, 10 predicted proteins | sample PICome_2_FD_160133 | JGI IMG/M metagenome (GOLD analysis project Ga0213859, IMG submission 160133) | Coastal seawater microbial communities near Pivers Island, North Carolina, United States - PICO304 | ecosystem: Environmental > Aquatic > Marine > Coastal | place: USA: North Carolina... | reverse complement strand
AAAGATCATTACATCTATATGATGTGATATAACCTCTATCTAATAGATTTTCTGCAATCATTTTGAGACAGAACTCAATATGAGATGTAAGTGAAAACAGATCTTCTCTTTCAATAATCTCCACGACCTTACTCATCGCTTTGATTCCTGTCATAGTTGGTTGCCAAGTATGACCAAACTCCCAGTCTTTGTTCTTGATTACATCGCCAACTTTTTTGTTAGCGACAGAACATCCTAGAGGAGTATATCCAGCAGTTAGTGATTTACCTAATGCAGAGATGTCTGGTTGCACATCATACTTTTGCCATCCATGCCAATGACCAGACTTACCCCAACAGCAAGCAACATCATCAACAACTAACAATACATTTTCTTCATCACAGAGATGTCTAACCATCTTCCACCAGGATGGTGACCAGGGTATACCACCTTTCAACCAAGGTAGAGTTTCCATCACAACACAACCTACCTTACCCCTATATGTCTTAAGTAAGAGTTGTAAATATTTAAACGACTTTCTTTCTGCGGAAATCTGATCTTCTTTTTTCTTCCACAGAGGTGTCGGTACTTTTTTAATTCTTTTTACATAGTTATCATCATCACCCATGGCACGACATAAGAATGTTGTACCGTGAAAACTGGGTGTAAATGTAACGATATAGTTTTCTGGATTTCCCCAGTATTGATCGTTCATCTTGATTGCAGATTCTACTGCAGATGAACCAGAGATTGCCCAAGACAATACATCCCAGTTACCAGTCTCGCATACATGCTTGACCATTTCCTGTGCTAACTCACAGGTCTCTCCTCGGTTTCCTCTAACAAAGTTAACATCGGAATTCAAAGAGTTCAATACTTCTTGATTTCCATACCCTAAAATATAAGCGGAGTTTCCAGATTGCACATCGAGTAAACGTGTGCCATCTGAATACTCCACCCAGTATCCATCTGTTTTTGTTACAATCTTATCTAGATCACCGTTTGTCCATGCTCTAAGTTCTGTTGTCATCAGCAGGGTTTGGCAAGTATTTACGAATGTCGGGAGTTCTAGTCATTCTTTCGACTGGTTTAGTAAACTTGAGATCGTGCTTGTCATCAAAGACAAACTTTGTTCTCAGATGAGTTTTGTCCCGCTCAACAATTAAATGGTAGTGATGACCATAAAGATTCTTAGTAAATCCAATTGCGACAATTGGTCTACCTTGATATTCATCACCAGTTTTATATGGGCACGTCTCTGCAGTTCCATCAAAAGGAACTGCTATCTGTGTAGAGTTAACGTGCTCCTGCTGACGCAGTTCACTCGACTTCTTTAGCGCCATCTTCTGCTGCCTTGATTGTCATGTTCAGTGCTTCTACTGCACCTTCCAAGCGAAGCACTTGCTCCTTTCTGGTCTTCAGGGCAGTTTCCAACTCAACGATTGTCGCCTTTTGCTCTTTCAATTGATCGGTGAAATCTTTCACCATTTCTTCTGTAGTCATAGTTTTTAATAACAACTGAGATATTTAGTATAGCATCATCCAGCCATTTTCAGGAAGACATTACTTTCTGATCCTGACCATCCACCAGCAGCATCTCTGAACGGGAAGTATCTTTGCTCCGAACTGCCGTCAACGTCAGCATTGTATACACCAATAATTGGCAATGGTTTCTTAGAGGATCCACCAGTCCATCTAAAGTAGAAACGACCATAACGCCAAACGCTATCGTTTCTATCTGTTTGGTCAGTATTGTTTGCAGTTGGGTTATTCCAAGGACCATTGATACTACTGGTACTATGAGACATACCAGACAATCTTCCACCACTAACACCAGTGTGGGTACCACCGTTGCCACCCCATCTGGTATAGTTCACACCATCAAATCCTCTACCTTCCATATATGCATTGTTTCCTTGGTAAGTCCAACCTACAGAACCATAACCCCAAGATTCAAACGTTTGCCTTACTTCTAGTGCATTACTAAGCATTGCATTTAACCAAGTGCTATCTTGCTCAAATCCAAACAAACCTGAGAAAGCTGTAGAACCCTCACTAGCTGGATTTGTTTTACCACTTTGCCCTCTCCAGGCATTACTTCTACTGTAGTAAGATCCATCATATCTAACTCTTATCCATGCACCAGCAGCAGTGATACCAGTGTATGTTCCTGTGCCGTTGACATCAACAAAAACTTTTTCTGCAGTGGCATTAGCATCTGGTTTTACCCAATATTCACCAGAGGATGGATTACTCGTCAACCAATTGGTGAAGTTGATGATAGCAGTGCTAGGAGCAAGACCATCCTCTTGACCAGTTGAAACGGTTCTCCTCCACTCACTTCCATCCCAAAATGCAATCTGCAAAGCATTTGTATCAAAGATGGTTAAACCCGCATCGCTACTTCCGAGACCAGATGGATAGTTTGCCTCTCCAGCATAGGTGGGCAAGTTCAATCTAGTGCCGATATCAGCTACACTTGTATTAATGGTGGACATATCAGAAAATGATACAATTTACCTATATTCTATTTAGACAGAACAACGACGTAGAGACCATTCCACCACATAGAACTATCTTCAAAATCATTCAGAAGTTCTCTCTCATACAAAATTTTCCATCCAGTTGCATTGATGAAGTTTTTAGTAACCTCTACATTAGACTGAATATTTGCATCATCAATGATTAGCGTGAATACATCATCTGTATATGAATCTATCTTTGAGAAAAATTCATTCATCTTATCTTCATTGTTGTCCCCATCATAAAAGATAATATTTACTTTGTGGTCAAAGTCATCTGCTGAAAGGTTTGAAGAATCTCCAGGTATAACACTGACATCTATATTTTGTGCAAATCTCTCTAAGTTAGATACAAATACATCCATAGTCACATCAGATAGATCTAGAGAAATATCATCTCTGCCTGGTTGTAAGTCTGGTTGGGACCAATTATCATTTGCATATGCAGCTACCATGTCATTGTTTTCGATAGCTGCACAGAATGTTGATCCAGCATAAACACCAACCTCAAGATATACTGCTCCTTCTTGTGAGCATATATTGTTTAGAAAGTGTCTTACTCTTTCAGAAGTCAATCCAGGGACAGGTGAGGATGTGTGATTTGACAGATATTTGCCAGAGTTTCTAAACGCATCGATGCATGTTTCTACATGAGGATGAACTTGTAAATCTGATTTCTTCATGTGAGAATCTATAACTGCTTCGCAATAATTACATTCCCAACAATCAAACTTACAATTTTTAATTTTATCTCTCCATACATTGATTGGAGCATCTTTCATACTTAGTTCTGCCTGATATTTTTTATACTCAGGGAACATGTACTCTTCTTCTGCTGCCCATCGTTTGATGAGGTCCATACTTTCTTGCAAACGCATAGCACTCTCTCTACCATGCAGTTTAAAAACATCCACACCTTTGTCTATAATTTCAACCCAATCCGCTCTCCATGGTGGTAAATTAGCTTGCTTTAGATCCACTTCTGGATTTTCAACATCCCACGTAGAGCAAGAAACTCTACTAATAGGACTTGCAAAAAAGATAGGTTCTTCCGAACTACGTGTGCTGTTATAGTGATAATGTTCTGGCATGATGGGACATCCACCCCAACACGTTTCATTTACAAGCATAGAAATTTTTACTGGTTTTCCAATCTGCTTGCAATGTTCTTTTGCGTGCCTAATTCTGTCTAGAGAATCGCTATCTCTCATCAAATCCCTATCGAGATTTACATAGTGAAATCCTGCTTTAGCTAGAGCAACTACTTCGTTTGGTCTAGTTACTTCACGAAGAATAGTATTTTTTATAAAAAGTTCTGGAAATTCTTTTTGGATTTGTCCAGTAGACACCCAAGTAGTATGTGGCAGAGTAACTACTCTGACACCAGAATTGTAGTATGGTCTAAAATTTTCAATCCAAGTATCTAAATTTTTTTGATCTGGACGAACATATAGATTATTAAATGTTGCAGATAGTGGAATATCTGTTGCATGGGAAATGTATAATGCAGATCTCCCCACAACATCATTTTCCATGAAACAATCACCCATCGCATCTTGAGTGAATGGTGGAATGCGACAGGTGAAGTATAGATCAAAAATATATTCTCTATACTCTTTTAAAAATGGAATAAAAGTTTCTTCAACAAACTCTTCACTGAGCTTCGGATTGATTGGAAGACTGAATACTCTTGTGTCCATTATTAGATCCTTTCAATTTATCAAATAGTTGAATATTGAGACTGTCCTCAATATTATCAAATGTTGGAATGCGAGGAGCAGATCCATTCATCATCATCTTATCCAACTCTGGTTGGATTTGACTTTGAATTTTACCAATACCAGCATTCAAAAGACCAGAGTATTGCATTGCAACATTCAAAGTTGCAAATTGATCCTCTTCTCGCATCATAGCAATTGAATCTAGGTTGCCAATACCAATGCGTCCAGTGCAGTAAACATCCATTGCTGCTTGTTTACCCATGCGAGCGACCCAATACTTTCGCTCATCTTCTTCGTTTACCTTTGCACCTTCTTCAATCTCTTCGAGAGAATCATAATTTTCGTTGATCCAATTCATGAAGCATTGAAGTTCATTGTCATATTGAGTGATTGTAACTTTGAACTTACCAAAGTCTAATTTACCATCATCAATATCGACTTGAATCATGCGACGATCAAACTCATCCTCTGTAACTTCCAGACGAGCTTCCAATCTTTCGATTTCAATTTTCTTACGCTCAATGTCGAAGAGAACTTTCTTTCTATCGTGGTTTCTTCTCTCTACTTCAACTAAAACTTGGCGAAGTTTTCTATTTTTAGTAACGTGAGAATTGACTACGAAATTTTTAATTTGTTCGTGGGTCATCCCATATTCCATTGAACCCTCTACGAGAGATTCAATTTCATCAGATGTAATCATAGCTTTAATTAAAATTGCAATCCAGGATTAGTGTCAGTTGCAGTATATTCATCTTCAAGAACTTCACCTCTTTCAATTTGTTGAGAAATTGGTAATGGGATACCCATATAATCTCTCCACAAGAGATTAAGATCTTTGATTGTAGATGCTTCTTTAAATTTTTGTTTAAGGTCTAGCATCTCTTTATAAAGTGCTGCAACCTTTTTGTTAAACTTAGTATGACCAGCGAGAACGCCTTCTGCAACCTCAGCAACAGAAATACCTTTTGCTGTTGCAATATTATTTAGGATGGGTGTTTCACCCTCTAAATTGTTTGCCTCTCTAACTTGGGTTCCCCAAAGATATTGTTCAAGTTTAGATTCTTCAGCTTTGAGTGTAAGGAATTTACGATCAAACTGATCTTCAATCACTAACTTGGCAGCAATCTTCATGAAAGAAATTGCTGCGTCAATGCGTCCCTTCGGCAATTTAATCTTTACCTTAGGTCCACCTTGAGACAATGCGTACTCTTCATCTTCGCTGAGGGGATCTTCACTAGTGACCTTTACTTCTGCACGAACTTCGCCAAAGTGTTTTACACCCCATCTGCCAATCTCTTCCGAAACTTCTTCATAGGACTTAGTGAGGTACACAAGATCTCTTTCCCATTGTTCTTCAATGGAAAAAACTGAGAGACCATACATGTTCCACATCACATCTACTGTTGTGAGTTTGTCGATATATGGACAAGTCCTTGCTACGTAATACTTCCTCATTTTACATTCCTGTGTAACCGTACTGAAGACTTCCAAATTCTATAACAGCAGCAGATGCTCTTCCACTAACCCCCAAACTGTCCATTCTAGTATCTCTCTGGAATGAATGACTTGCATAAGTGAACAAGTATCCATTGTTGTTCTGACTACCATCATATTGACCAGTAATGAATCCATATTCATTACCAGTATGCATATTTTCTTCACCAGTTGTGATACCATTCTTAGAGACGCTTGCTCTACGACCACCATTGTAAGAATCTCTTACATGCCAGTCAGCGGAGGTACGATAACCACCGCTAGTGTTCCAATATGCAAAACCATTTCTACTTGAAAGAGTTTTGTTAGAACCGTCAGTTCCTGGACTATCTGTCCAAGCGTAGAATGTTTCGGTAGAGAAATTAAATGCTCTTGCACCACCCTGTCTAATCCAACCAACTGTAGCACCCTGACCACCTGCTGGGTTGTTCTGAGTACCATCTGGGTGTGACGTACTTCTAGAATTTGCTTCTGTGCTTAAGTTATACTTGACAAGTTGACTAGAGTTGCCACCACCATGAACGTATGCAAACATAAAGTCTCTGCACATGGATGTAGCACGGTTTCTAGTCGCTGCCATTGACGTAGCAGCACCAGCAGAACTATCAGTATTCATGTTGATCTTGGAAACTTGACTTGTCGTCGAATCCCAAGAGTTACCTGTTGCAAAAATATAACCAGTCATATTAGTTGATGGTTTACCATCAATATATGCACCTGACCAGTTAGAGAGGTCACCCAAATTAGTTTGAGTAAATGTAGAATGCGTTAAGCGATTTACGTTTCTCCACGAAGTAGAACTTCTATATCCACAGCAAGTATATCCTTTAGTGATATTAAAACCTGCTTTATATTTTGCTTGGGAAAATCCTTCAGCAGTGCCCTCTCCAGCTAAATCCCAATAAGCATCTCCACTAGTACCACCAGATCTCAAAACTGCACCTAAATTAGATGCGTCTTGTGTTGGTAGAGTTACAAATGGATTTCCGTTTTGCAGTAAGGTTCCACTAAAATCAATATTTCCAGTAACATTAATCGGTCCACTGAAGTTTGCTCCACCAGTAGGAAAAGCAACTGCTCCAGATTCTCCTCTATTTGTTACTTCATCAACTTTAATTCTAGATGCCATGAGATTAATTCTGTAGACTTACAGTCCAGACATTTTTATTTATACTGGTTGCCAAACACTGTTCATTGTATATCTAAACGAAGGTGCTTCTGGCGCAGCAGCAGTTGGTTTATGAGGAATTCTAGAATCGAAGATGACAAGTTTACCAGGTTCTGGAAACTCTACATGTTCAATTCCTTTCAGATCATCAGTTGCCCATACTGTATAACCATCCCAAGAAAGATCCCACTTTACATTTGCATAATACAAAATAGAGAGACATCCTTCTTTAAAATGATCTGGGTGAAAATGAGGAGATGTTTTTGATACATTGGCATTGATCCAATGATTTTTCAATTCTCTTTCTCCCATTATTTCTCTAAGTGGTTCAAACTGATCTTCATTCCACTTAAATTGAATTGTCAATTCTGTAGCGCCAATGGGTGGATGAGCGCTCAACACAAGATCACTTTTCAGTCCAACCAGTACACCTTCATTTGCTGGTCTAAACGTATATTGTTGCCTAACACACCAATCCAATAGATTTAGTTGATATGGATAATCATAACAGTCGCGGAAGACATAAATTTTTCTTCCAGATGATGTAGTATATTCAGATTTCTTCATTCAAACAATCAGGCAAATAATCATTTAGTGCATCAAACTCAGTAAATTCTAACTTTTCAAATTCGTCAGGAATATCTCTAAGTTTTTTCTTTAGGGCAACTATTCTAGATGCCTTTTCAGTATCAGATTCTTCTAGTGCTCTTATGTATGAAACATCCAACTCTTCAAGTTTTGGTGCTCTCAACTGTCTTAAAATTTCCAGTCTAGATTCTCTTAAAGCGTTGTGATCTGCAAAGGGTTGTGTGTCTTCTGACATATTATTTTACCATAATGAAACTTGGTTTACCACGAGTGGTTGTTTTATTGTTTGTAGATTCGCATCTCCACTGGTCTCCAAGACCAGATCCATCCTGCCAATCATCAAATCCAATACCTTGATATGCACCACTACTAGTTGCTTGATAATCTGACCAAGACCAGCAATATAAAGCTCTCTGGTCTCCACTGTTACCTGAACAACCCTGCATGGTGCATGTGACTGGATAATACTGACCATTACTACCATTCACTCTATATCTGGTTCCCGTGCCAGGATATGCGTTGATGGGACCATAGCTATTGTCATCATAAGTTCCAAAACCGAAGTTCTGACTACTATATTGACCATATCCACCATAGTCAGAATTCATTCTTTTGGCACCAAAACCTGGCCAGGTAACTTGATTTCCCATACTAAATCCTTGAAGACCATTATCAAATCCCCAATATTGTTGCTCATCAGGAATAGCAAGTTTATTGGACCATTGGTAATAAATGTATCCATTTACATTGCCACCATTATTTCCAAGAAAACTAGTATTTGATTGGGTAATTACCCAAACCATTTTATTGAAAGCGAGATTCTTTCCGTTAACGGAGAAATTATAGTTTGACGTATATGAATTGGGACCAGTAGAACCTACATGATTGCTGTATGCAGTAAGTCTTGGAATATGTGCCTGATTTCGGATGATACCAATAGCTGCATTATTAGCAAGGACCATCCAACCACCACCATCATATGCTGGATCTAGAATGCAATAGATTTGTTGAGTTGGTGAATCTTCAGTAGCTTTGATGTAATAAACACCATTAGCGGTTTGTCCATTTTGAACTAGTTCAAGTGCACTAGTTGCTGGTTTGCTAGCTGTTCCAATAGCGGATGAAACAATTTTCACCCACTCATTGCCATCGTAAATTTCTAGTTGTTCTAAAGTAGTGTTCCAACCAAATTTACCAACAACTCCAGATGGACGATTAGGAGTGGTCCATCTAGGTAAAGTCATGTCTGAAGATATGTTCAGACTATGACCATTGGGAATTTCAATTTCGTTTTGGTATTGTGAAATTCCTTGTAAATTATGTACGGATAGGCTGCTCATTAGACAATACTCCAGCTGCCTCCATCAGAAATGGTGACTGTGACACTGTTATTTATAGTCAAAGGTCCAGCAGACATACAGTTGTCACCATTGGCAACCGTAACGTTTTCTACAACTGTATTCCTGTTTCTCTTGAATACACCGTAACGATCGATCCACTGCTTATCACCATCGGCACGAAGAACAACTGCTCTCTGACCACTACTTACTCCAACGGAAGAAGTCTTGATATTCAGACCATTTTGTCCTTGGACCTCCAGTCTATATGTTGACTGAGTATTTTCGCTTTGACCAGAACCATAGATTGTCCAAGTACCACCATTACCATCGATGGAACCCATGCTGGTATTGTTATCAGATCTGAAGTAGAAGTTGTCTCCAGTTCTGAGGTATGTATGGGAGTTGTTGGCAAAGTAGAATCTAGGTTGACCACCATCATCATTAATCCAAACGTTAACACTACCACCCAAGTATGGAAGGTTGAGTGCAGTATAACCATCAAGCAGATCAGCGTTCAGGTTGGTAACCTTGGTTGTAGAACTGACTGTCATTGGTGCAGTACCAGTTGCAACCGTAGATCTAAATTGATTGTCAGTTTCGATAGAACCACCAACGTTCAATCTAGAACCAGCTCCCGTACCACCCGCTTTGTTAATAAACCATCTGCCAGTACCCTCATAAATTGCCAAGTTACAAGATCCAGTAGAACCTTGAGAGTTAATTGTGGCAGCACCACCTGGAGTAGAGAATCCTTTGATGACGAACCAAGAAACGTTGGCATCATCAGCACCCATGACCCAAGCATTATCATTGTCAGTATCTGTGAATGCGATAGATGGGGAACCAGCTGAGCCACCTAAACCAATTCGACCACGACCAGATTGCCCATGACCGAATGAGGCATATGAGAATAGACCATCTGCATTATTTTCAACAGTAAGAGCTGAACCTGGATTACTTTCTCCAATACCGATACGACCGTTACGGAAGTAAACGTTATTGTAAGAGAGATGAGTACCGTTCCAACCGAAGGAATTGCTATCAGTACCAAAGCGGATGTAACCAACAGCGGAATTTTGCTTACCTCTTAAAGTAGCAGTGTTAGTTGCTACCTTACCAATTGTAATACCATTACCATCTGCAAGACTTAAGGTTCCTGCACCGTTGTTGGTGAAGATCCCTTGGTCGGCAGTGAGATCATTAACAGTTAAGTGACCAGATGCATCTCTGCGAGCAATCGTATTTGCTGTAGCACTGGTGCTCTGAGTATAACCATCAAGATAGTGAGCATCTAACTGAGAGGAAGAACCATCATTACCAGAATGCCAGATGGTGTTACCATTGATAGTAAGGTCACCAGCATTGATTCTAAGAGTACCATTGCCATTGGAGGAATTACCACCAGAGACGATCATCTGAACGTCATAGACAGGTGCTTGACCAGAAGATCTGAAGTCAATCGTTGGTGTGGTAGAAGTTGCTGCCTTACCAATCTGCAGTTTTGCACCGTTAGCATCGTCACGAAGACCGATGATTGTGGTAGAACCGCTAGAAACTTTGTTGGAAGAAGAAACTGTCCACTTGGTTCCTGGGTTAGGACCAAAAACATAAACGTTTGCGTTAGTGTTGCTACCAACGAACGCAATTGTACCAGTAACGAGAGAGTAAAGTTCTCCCGTTGTGTGAGTTAATTCTTGAACACCACCAGAACCACTATCGACTACAATAGAACCAATGTTATTGGTTGCACCGACATCGGAGTAGATCGTGTAAGTGCCACCTGGGTTGATGTTACCGCCAGTACCAGTTCTACAATGGAAGTCTGGGATATAAAGAGTGTATTTGTTACCACTATCATTAACATAGAGGTTCTCAAATACCATCTTGTTCTGACCAAGAACTTCTGGTAAGAACATGTCACCAATAGGTGATGTAATACCAGCACGGGTATCACCAACGTTGTAACCAGACTGATACCAGAGACCCTGCTTACCTTCTAACAGGTCAGCGTCCAGTCCAGAAGCAGCACCATCGTTAGCAGAGGACCACATCTTCGCCCAGTTGGTGTACACAGCGTTACCGCCAGTGTTACCTCTGATGTAAAGGTTATTGTTATCAGTGAAACCTAACTGAGTAGTTGCAGTTCCAGTTGCCTCTCTTCTATATGTGACAACACCATGTGTGGTGCCACCATCGCTAAGACCTGTAGCAGCGTTATTTCTAAGTGCTGCAGCAACACCGTTTGTTGCCTGTGAAGGTCCTGGGTTAGAACCAGGTGCAGCAGTTTCGTTGAAGATTCTGTTCGCGGTATCTGCTGTACCAGAGATAGAGATGTTGTAAGTTGTATTTGCCAGACGTGCTGGATCAAGTGTACCAAACAGGATGTTGTTTGCTGTCTGGTAGAATGAACCTTGGTTGCCATCAAGTTTGTCAG
>Ga0213859_10001267_pt1 | contig 11248 bp, 5 predicted proteins | sample PICome_2_FD_160133 | JGI IMG/M metagenome (GOLD analysis project Ga0213859, IMG submission 160133) | Coastal seawater microbial communities near Pivers Island, North Carolina, United States - PICO304 | ecosystem: Environmental > Aquatic > Marine > Coastal | place: USA: North Carolina | collected... | reverse complement strand
GATGGGCTCGCGCCGATCCTGGCTGGCGGCTCGGCCGTCGGTGCGGAGGAGGGCCCGGCGGCGTCCACCTCGCCCGAGCCGGCGCTCCCCCGGCGCCCGCTGTTCATCGTTGGGACCGACACCGACATCGGCAAGACCGTGGTGGCGGCCGCGGTGGCTCGGGCCCTGGACGCGCGGTACTGGAAGCCGGTGCAGACCGGGGATGACAGCGACTCGGCGACGGTCGAGGAGCTCGCGGGTCCCCACGGCGATGGCGCCCGCGTCATCGCACCGCCGACCTACGAGTTCCCGCTCCCCGCCTCCCCCCACACCGCGGCGGCCGCCGTGGACGCCGTGATCGATCCCGAGGTGCTCCACGCCGCGCTGGGCGAGCGCGTGGCCGAGGCCGCTCCCGCGCCCCTCGTGGTCGAGTTCGCCGGGGGGCTGCACGTGCCCCTCACCCCGACCTTCACCCAGGCGGACTGGCTCGCGCGCGTGCGCCCTGACGTGGTGCTCGTGGCCCGCTCCTCCCTCGGGACCCTCAACCACACGCTGCTCACCCTGGAGGCCCTGCGGGCGCGGAAGCTCGTCCCGTTGGCGCTCATCCTGGTGGGCGAGCCCCACCCCGAGAACGCCGCGACCCTCGCCGCCCACGTGCCCCGCCTCTTCGAGCTGCCGGTCCTCGCGCCGCTCGACCGGGGTGCCATCGAGGCGTGGCTCGAAGAACACCCGCTCGCCGACGCGATCCGGAGGCAATGAACCATGGCCGAAGACCTCATCTCACGGGACGCACGACACGTCTGGCACCCCTACACCCAGGCCGCCACGGAGCCTGCGCCGATCGCGGTGCGCTCTGCCAGCGGCGCGCGGCTGGTCCTGGACGACGGAACCGAGCTGGTGGACGGGATCTCCTCCTGGTGGGCGACCCTGCACGGCCACGGGGAGCCGCGGCTGGTGGAGGCAGCGCGGGCCCAGATGGAGCGGCTCGACCACGTGCTCTTCGCGGGCGCCACCCACGAGCCGGGGGTCGCGCTGGCTGAGGAGCTCACGCGGGTCGCCCCGGAGGGGCTCACTCGGACCTTCTTCAGCGACGACGGCTCCACGGCGGTGGAGGTGGCCCTGAAGATCGCACTCCAGGCCCACGCCCAGCGGGACCAGCCCCAGCGACGGGTCTTCGTGGCGCTGGAGGGCGGGTACCACGGCGACACCTTCGGGGCCATGGCGGTGGGCGACCCGGACCCCTTCTTCATGCCCTTCGCGCCCTTCCTGTTCGAGGTGCAGCGGGTCCCGGCAGAGGCCGCCGCGATCACCTCGGCCCTCGATGAGCTGGGCGAACGGGCAGCGGGCGTCATCCTCGAGCCGCGCCTCCAGGGAGCGGCTGGGATGAAGATCCACGATGCGTCGGTGGTGCGCGCGACCCGCGCCGCCTGCGACGAGCGGGGTCTCTTCCTCATCGCGGATGAGGTCATGACGGGGTTCGGTCGTACCGGCGCCCTCTTCTCGTGCCTGGCCTGCGGGATCACGCCCGACCTGCTGTGCCTCGCGAAGGGGCTCACGGGCGGCATGTATCCGCTCTCGGCGACCATGGCCACCGAGGCGCTCTACGAGACCTTCCTGAGCGACGTTCGCACGAGGGCGCTCTTCCACGGGCACACCTTCACCGGGAACCCGACGGGCTGCGCCGTGGCCCTGGAGTCCCTGCGGGTGAACGAGGAGCGAGACACACCAGGCCAGCTGCAGCAGGTGGGCGAGTGGATCCTCGGCGGCCTCTCGTCTCTCGAGGGCGACGATCGGATCGCGAACCTCCGGCACCTCGGCGGGATGGTCGCCTTCGACCTGACGGGGGAGGACTCCGGCTACCTCAGCGCACGCGGACCCAGGCTGCGGGGCGTGGCCCGCGAGAACGGGGCGCTGCTGCGCCCGCTGGGCAACGTGGTCTACGCGCTCCCGCCGGCGTGCACCACCGAGGAGGAGTGCGCGACGATCTCTGCCGCGATGCTGGCCATGGTCGACGCCTGGGCGAGCTGAGCGCCCTCGAACGGCAGCGGCCCGACGGGCGGCGCGGGGCGCCGGCCGTCGGGCCGCTTGCTCGCTGGAGGGGTGAGCCCCCGCCGATCATTCGAAGGTGATCGTGTAGCCGTCGGTGAAGTTGGAGACGGGGAAGCCGAGGATCGAGTCCCGGTACCAGCACTGGAAGTTCCAGGTGTCACCCGGCTGCACGGCCACGTTGCCCGTGGGCTGGGGGATGGAGGTGAGGTCGACCGTGAGCGGGATGATCCCGAAGATGCCGGCGTTGCCGACCTGGCTCAGGTACCGCCCGGTGGAGGCCCCCACGCAGAGCGTTCCCTGCGAACCCCCCGGACCCGGGACCTGCGCCTGGTTGGGGCTGCAGATGAAGTAGCCCGGGGAGCTGATGGGCAGACCCTGGGCGTAGATGCCGAAGTCGTTGTTCGCGATGAGCTTGGTTCCCGTCCCCACGAGGGTCGCGGGCAGGCCCGTGCTGTTCGGGGTCTCGACGCAGTAGTTCTGGCCGAGGACCGGGCCGATGGGCGTCCCGAGGTTAGGGCGATAGAACTCGAGGGTGCAGCGGATCCGTCGCGCCTGCTCCTCGGTGAAGTTGGTCATGCACGTGTCCGTGCTGTAGTTCATGTAGTTCCGGACGGGGTCCGTGCTCCCGCAGCTCGTCGAGCCTGTCGAGCAGTTGAACTCGGGGTTGGACTCGGGGTTCGTGTCGCAGATCCGGTCGCCGCTCGTGTTGCAGTTCGATCCGCCACATCCGGACTGGAAGGTGTGATAGAGCCCGAGGTAGTGCCCGACCTCATGGGTTCCAGTGCGGCCCTGGTTGTACGGCGCGAGGGGCGCGTTGCGACCCACGGTCCCGTTCAGGAGGACGACCCGGTCCGAGTTGCTCCCGGCGTTCCCGCTCTGGGGGAAGTAGGGCACGTACCCGAGGACGTTCGAGCTGCCGCTCGGGGCGCCAAGGGTGTAGATGTTCAGGTAGACGTTCGGGTCCCAGGCGATGCTGTTCCAGTAGCTCCCGCTGTCGTTGAACCAGCTCGAGTTGTCGTACCGGATGATCCCAGTGGACGCCTGGCCCTGGGGGTCGGTGGTCGCGAGGACGAAGCTCACCTTGGTGTCGACGCCCGGAGCGCCCGGCGTGCCGGCGAGGGCGCGGAAGTCCTCGTTGAAGATCTCGACCTGGCTGATGACCCGGGAGTTCGGCACGTTGCCGCCGCCGTTGTTGTCGCGGATCACGTGGAACACCACCGGGATCACGATCTCGTCCAGGTTCGCCGGCGAGTAGGCGCTCGTGGGGTTGGTGCTGTTCGCGCTGCAGTCCGAGGGCGGCAGGAACATCGACTGGCTGGGGTCGAGGTCAGGCGTCAGGCAGCGCACGAAACCGAAGGGGCCGGGGACGGCGTTGGCGATGCTGGGGGTGGCCGGGATCGACGGGCCTTGGCCCTGGGCGAGGGCCGGGGAGGCGAGGACGAGGATTGCAGCAGTGGAGAGGGTGCGCGAGATCATGGGGCTGCCTGGTGGATGGGAAGATGGGGAGGAGTCGGGTCGCAGCGGCGTTCGCGCTGGGCCCTTTCTTTGATCAACCGATGTCCGGATTTGTTCGCCTGACCGGGTGGAATCAGGCGTTCGGCCGGCCAATTCCCTGTTCCGAGTCTGGCGCCGCGCTGTCTCAGCGGATCGTCGTCGCCGGGGAAACCTCTCCTGAGGCTTACTTTGAGCCGCGGCCCCACCGCCGGTAGCGCAGCCCCTACTACCTCCGCTCCGACCAGGGAGCCTCTGGGCAATGGAATGAGAGGACGCTGAGAGACGCCCACCCTGCAGGTCGGACGTCACCCAGCGTCGCGTTGGAGGCCTGGGCCCGAGCCCCGGTCAACACCGAGCTCAGCTCACTCGTTCTCGCCCAGGCAATCGATCAGCAGGCAGGCGCCGAACTGGTTGCCGACGAAGAGGGGCTGTGAGCAGGAAGTGTGGAACTCCAGCTCCTGGAGGATCGTGCCTCCTTGCACGTCGAAGATCGCGATGAAGGTCTCGTTCTTCAGTCGGTTCTCACCCGCGTTGGCCGCGTCGAGCACGAAGTCCTCGCCGAGCGTGACCGGTCCCTCGAACCAGAGGTGCCCGCTGCTCTGTTGGAAGTCGTCGTCGTCCTTCGCGACGATCCAGACCGTCTGACGCCCCGCGGGGTCACCAGAGCATTCCACCTTGCCCGGATCTTGGGTCGTGCTCGTGGCAGCACAGCTCTCGCCGGTGTAGGTGAAGGTCAGCTGCCTGGGCTTGCCGAACGCGCAGCAGTCGCCAGGGACGGGCTCGTTCTCCCCCGTGCAATCCACCAGCAGGCTGGCGCCAAACTGGTTCCCGACCGCGAGCGGCTGGGAGCAAGACGTGTGGAATTCCACGGTCTGCAGCAGCGTCGCGCCGGTCGGATCGAAGATGTGGATGAACGTCTCGTTCTCCAGGCGATCCTCGCCGGCGTTCTGGGCGCTGAGCACGAACGGCTCGTTGAGGTTCACGATTCCCTGGAACCAGACCTTGCCGTGGGAGTGGAACGCGTGATCGTCGTCCTTGGCGAAGATGTAGACGGTCTGCGCCGAGGCCGGGTCGCCGGAGCACTCCACCTTGCCGGGGTCTTGGAAGTGTGACGTCGCGGCGCAGCTCTCACCCGTGTAGATGAAGGTCAGCGACGCGGGGCGCCCGTTGGCGCAGCAGTCCCCGGGGATGGGCGTGTTCTCGCCGATGCAGGAGACGATCCGCATGCTGCCGTACTGGTCGCCGACGCAGAGCGGCTGGGAGCACGAGGTGTGGAACTCCACGCTCTGGAGCACGACCGTCCCTGTCGGGTCGAAGACGTGCACGTAGGTGCGGGAGTCGAACCGGTCCTCGCCCGCGTTCGCGGTGTCGATGACGAACTCCGAGTTGAGCGTCACCGCGCCTTCGAACCAGACATCGGCGTCCGTCTCGAACGGGTCATCGTCATCACTGGAGCGGACGAAGACCGTCTGGGCGAAGCCAGGGTCGCCTGCGCAGCTCCACTTGTCGCTGGGCTGGGTCGTGACGGTGGCGGAGCAGTCACGTCCGGTGTACAGCAGCGTGATCGACCGCGGGCGGCCGTCCGCGCAGCAGTCGCCGCCCTGCTGGTACCGGATGCAGAAGTCCGCGTCGAGGTAGGACTGACCCGGCTGGAGGGCGACGGTCACCTGGGGCGGGCAGACGCCAAGCTCCTTGGTGGCGGGGATCGTCGCCTGGTCCATGGTCACGACGCACGGACCAGGGAGCAGGTCGGAGAACAGGTAGAACCCGTTGGCGTCCGTGACCATCTGATCGCCGATGTCGTCCGGCGTGCCGAGAATCTGATCCGGGCCGGCGCAGAGCAGCTCGATGGTGATCCCGGGGACGCCGGGCTCATTCGGGTCCTGGACCCCGTCATCGTCGATGTCGCACCAGACGAAGTCCCCGACGGCGCTGAGCTCGACGAAGCAGAAGTCCGCGTCCAGGTACTCGTCTCCAGGCTGCAGGTTGACCACGACGGCCGTCGGGCAGATTCCTGGGATCTTCGGGAGCGCGGTGTTCACATCGACCGTGACCTCGCACTGATCCGCGGCGAGATCGACGAAGAGGTATTGCCCGTTCCCGTCCGTCGTCTGGCTGTCCAGGAGGTCGTCTGCGGTCCCGAGGACGTCATCGGGTCCGGCGCACCTGAGGTCGACGCGGACGCCAGCGATTCCCGGCTCGCCCACGTCCTGGAAGCCGTCGTTGTCGAGGTCGCAGAAGACCGTGTCACCGAGGCGAGCAGGCGGATCCACGAAGCAGAAGTCAGCCTGGAGGAAGGCGTCGCCGGGGGCGAGGTCGATCTCGTAGGCGAGCGGGCAGCTGGTGCCCGGGACCTTGGGCGTCGGCGCGCTGCTCGGGTCGACGCTCGCGATGCATCGGCCCGCGGGGACGTCCTCGAAGAGGTACATGCCGGAGGGCCCTGTCAGGGTGGAGTCGAGGACGTCGTCAGGGGTGTTCAGGATCGTGTCCGGCCCGGCGCAGCGCAGGTTGACCCGCACGCCCCCAATCCCAGGCTCTCCCGGATCTTGAATGCCGTCGTCGTTCTCGTCGCACCACACGAAGTCGCCGATGCTCCCGACCGGGGGCTCGATGAAGCAGAAGTCCGCGTCGAGGAAGGACTGTCCGGGCTGGAGGACGAGGATGACCTCCGTCGGGCAGATCCCCGGCACCTTGTCGGCGACGCTCGAGGGTTGGACCTGGACCAGGCAGAGGCCGGGAGGCACCGGGTCGAAGAGGTAGGCCCCGGCGGCATCGGTGGACGTGGAGTCGACGAGGTCGTCGGCGGTGTTCAGGATGTTGTCGATCCCCGCGCAGCGGAGCTCGACGAGGGCCCCCTCGATCCCAGGCTCGCCCGGGTCCTGGAGTCCGTCGTTGTCGAGGTCGCACCAGACGAAGTCTCCCAACGCCGCCGGACGGCTACGGAAGCAGAAGTCCGCGTCGAGGAAGGACTGGGAGGGAGCGAGGGTGAAAGAGACCTCGATCGGGCACACGCCGACCTCCTTGTCCGAGGGCGCCGTCGCGGGGTCAACCCGGGCGACGCACGTGTCGGGGTAGACGTCGGTGAAGAGGTACAGGCCGAAGGCGTTGGTGACCGTGCTCGCCACGACGTCGTCAGCGGTATCGAGGGCGCCGTCCGGTCCAGCGCAGCGAAGCTCGATGGAGACGCCGGCGATCCCCGGCTCTCCGGGGTCCTGGAGGCCGTTGTTGTTCTCGTCGCACCAGACGAAGTCGCCGACCTCACCGGGGGTGATGAAGCAGAAGTCCGCGTCCAGGAAGGCCCCGCCGACGGGCAGGTTGATGGTGTATTCGGTGGGGCAGATGCCGGGCACCTTGCCTGCGGGGATGGTGGCGGAGTCGACCGACACCAAGCACAGCCCAGCCGGGATCCCGGTGAAGAGGTAGAGGCCGTTGGCGTCGGTCACCGTCGAGTCGATGATGTCGTCCGCCGTCCCGATGAGGCCGTCTCCGCCGGCGCAGGTGAGTTCGACCGTGGCGTTGGCGAGGCCGGGTTCGCCGACGTCGAAGACGCCGTCATTGTCCAGGTCGCACCACACCAGATCCCCGATCTCACCGGGGGTGATGAAGCAGAAGTCGGCCTCGAGAAAGCTCTCGCCGGGGGCGAGGACCGTCGTGACGCTCGGGGGGCAGTTGCTGCCGGGGATCTTGTTCGCGGGGGGCGCCGTCAAGTCCACGGACGCGCGGCAGGTCCCAGGCGCGATGTCGGTGAAGAGGTAGAGACCGTTGGCGTCGGTGAGCTGGGTGCGGATGACGTCGTCGACGGTACCCAGGACGAGGTCGGGTCCAGCGCAGGTCAGCGTGACCTCGACGCCGCCGATGCCGGGCTCGCCCGGATCCTGGACGCCGTCGTCGTCCTCATCGCACCAGACGAAGTCGCCCAGGCTGGCGCGGTTCGGGATGTAGCAGAAGTCCGCGTCGAGGAACTCATCCCCCGGTCCGAGGGTCAACGTGTAGGCCGTCGGGCAATTCGACCCCTGGGTCTTGTCGGCCGGGACGCTGAGGGGGTCGACCGTGACCGCGCAGAGGTCGGGCGCCAGGTCCTCGAAGATGTAGAAGCCCGAGGGATCGGTGGTGGTGTTGAGGAACAGGTCGTCCCCCGTCCCCAGGAGCCCGTCCGCGCCAGCGCACTGGAGTCGGATCCCGACGTTGGGGATGCCGGGCTCGAGGGGGTCCTGGATGCCGTCGTCGTTGGTGTCGCACCAGACGAAGTCGCCGAGCCGTGCCGACGCCTCGACGAAGCAGAAGTCGGCCTTGCGGTAGATTCCGAACGGGATCAGGTCCACCTCGTGGACGAGTGGGCAGAGCCCGGGGACCTTGGTGGCAGGCACCGTGGTCGTGTCCACCGTCACACGGCAGAGGCCGGGCAGGAGGCCCGTGAATTGATAGCGGCCGTTGGCGTTGGTGACCGTGTCCGCGAAAGTGTCATCGGCGGTGTCCAGGACGCCGTCGAGGCCCGCGCACCGCAGGTCGATACGGACGCCAGGGATTCCGGGCTCACCGATCTGGCGGATTCCGTCGTTGTTCTCGTCGCACCACACCGTGTCCCCGATGCGGCCGATGTTGAGAGGGTTGAAGCGGATGTCATCGATCGCGCCCGAGCCGTCGAGCCAGATCACGGCCCGGCGGACGCGCTGGACGCCTGTGAAGTCGATCGTGGTGACACCGTTGTCACCGGGCGTCGGAACCATGTACGTCCCTACCGATGCGCCGGCGGGATCGAAGAGCGTGATGGTGGCGTTCGTCTGCTTCGGCTCGAAGTCGATGACGGTGATGGACTCCAGGTCGACCTCGTGGATCGCGGCGAAGTCCAGCTCGATGGAGGTCCCCGCGTTCTCGGCGTCGTCGGGATCGTCGACGAGCTGATCGCCGTCGGCGTCCACGAGGTCCGCGGCCACGATGAGGAGATTCCCCTGGGGCCACTGATTCACAAAGGGGCTGCCTAGGCCGCCCCCGGCGCCGATGCCGGGCCCCCCGAAGTCCTCGTTGGGCGTGCCGAGGTCGAAGTCGCCTCCGGTCGGGTTCGATGAGTCGAAGAGGATGGCGGCGTTCGCCCCGGGGAGGAGGGGGTTGGCCCCGGACACGAGGACGGGACCGAACCCGCCCGTGCTGGTGACCGAGGACACCTGGGCGCCGGCGGGCGCCTGCTCGAAGTCGATGCGCTGGGTCCAGCTGAACGCGCCTCGACCCCCGATACCTCCTCCGAGGAAGCTCTGCTGGGCTGCGTCAGCGTGCGGAGCGAGGGGGAACAGGCCGAGGAGGAGGAGGGGACTGGCTACGGCAGGCAGTTTCATGGCGAGCTGGGTGGGAAGGAGGCGTGGGGTCGGCGGTCGGACACCTACGTGCCCGACCGCGCCAAGGGGGAAAACCCTAGCCTTCCTTTGTTGCGAGGTGGCATAGCTCGGGGCAAGGGGGTCCTTTTTGTCGGTGAAAGTCCTCAAGCAATCCAGCGGGGGGCTCGATCCCTCTCATCCCGGGACCCATCGGGCCCACTCGGATCAGCAGACAGGAGACCCATCCATGAAAGGCATCGTGTTCACAGAGTTCTTCGAGATGGTGGAGCAGACCGGCGGCCTCGACGAGGTCGACGCGTTGGTCGCGGGGTGCGACCTCTCCACCGGTGGCGCGTACACCACCGTCGGCACCTACGACTTTCGCGAGCTCGTGGCCCTGGTGCAGAAGCTTGGCGAGCGATCGGGTATCCCGGTGCCTGTCCTAATCCATGCCTTCGGAGAGCACCTCTTCGGGAGGTTCCATGAGAAGTTCCCGGAGTTCTTCGAGGGGGTCAACGATGCCCCGACCTTCCTTGCGGGGATCGAGGACACGATCCACACGGCCGTCCGCAAGCTCTACCCCGACGCCGAGCTGCCCTCCTTCGACGTCAAGATGCTCGAGTGTGGTGGTGTCGACCTGACCTACACGTCGCCTCGACCGTTCGCCGACTTCGCCGAGGGGCTCATCGATGGTTGCCTCCAGCACTTCGGCGAGACCCGGACGATCGAGCGTCAGGACGTCGAGGGCTCCGACGGCAAGGCCTGCCGCTTCATCATCCGCTGAACCGGATGGAGTCGAGCGACGAGGTCTGGTCCGCGCGTCTCGGAAGGGAGAGGCGTGCACGACAGGAGGCGGAGAGTCTCCTGGAGTCGAAGGCTTCGGAGCTCTGGCTGGCGAACCAGTCGCTCGCCAGCGCCAGGGACGAGCTCGAGGAGAAGGTCCTGCAGAGGACGGAGGCCCTCAAGGAGGCCGTGGCACGTGCCGAGGAGGCCTCGCGGTCGAAGTCGGAGTTCCTGGCCAACATGAGCCACGAGCTCCGAACGCCCATGAACGGGGTCCTCGGGATGGCGACCGTCCTGAAGGAGACGTTGTTGGACTCCGAGCAGCAGGATTGTGTCGGGGTGATCGAGGACTCCGCGCGTCTCCTGATGCAGATCATCAACGACATCCTCGACCTCTCGAAGATCGAGTCGGGGCAGATGGACATCGTCGAGGCGCCGACGGACCTCGTTGACCTGATCCGTCGCGTGGTCGACCTCCTCACGCCCCGCGCCGAGGAGCGCGGCGTGAAGCTCTACTTCCGCACTGATCCGGAGGCGGCAGGTCACTTCCTCGCCGACGGCCTTCGAATCCGGCAGGTGGCGATGAACCTGGTCGGCAACGCCTTGAAGTTCACGGAAGAGGGCTCCGCCACCATCTCCCTGGGCGTCCGTGACGGCCGGATCCTGATCGAGGTGAAGGACACAGGCGTGGGCATTCCCGCCGATCGCCTGGAGCGAATCTTCGAGCGGTTCACTCAGGCGGACCAGTCCACGACCCGGCGCTTCGGAGGATCGGGGCTTGGTCTCACGATCTGCCGTCTGCTGGTCGAGCAGATGGGCGGGGCGGTCTATGCCGAGAGCAAAGAGGGTGAGGGATCGACCTTCGCCGTCGAGTTGCCCCTTCAGCGGGTCGAGGTCGAGCGGCGAGTGGAGCACACGGCAGCGGCCTCGACTTCGGCGGGAGCGCTCCACGCCCTGGCGGGCAGGGTGCTGCTGGCGGAGGACAACCCCACGAACGCCCGGATCGCGACGAAGATGCTCGAGCGGTTCGGCCTGGAGGTGACGGTGGTCGAGAACGGTCACGAGGCGGTGCGTCAGACCCTCGATAGCCCCTCGGACCTCATCCTGATGGACTGGCACATGCCGGAGTGCTCGGGCCTTCAGGCCACGGAGATGCTCAAGGCCGCAGGTCAGCCGCTGCCCCCGATCGTCGCGATGACGGCGAGCGCCATGCGCGGAGATCGGCAGGCTTGCCTGGACGCCGGGATGGACGACTTCATCGCCAAACCCGTGGGGATCCACGACCTCTACGAGGTCGTGAGCAGGTGGTTGCCTCGAAGCGTCTCCGAGCTCCGTCCAGCAGGCTGAGCCTGGATGGGGAGGCTCGCTGATCTGCGAGCAGTGATCGCGGTCCCTGCCTACCATGGGCCGCAGGTGGCCCCGGCTGCTCCCCCCCATGGACCCTTCCCCCAGAACCAACACCGAGGCGCTCCAAGGACCGGAGCGGATGGCTGAGCGATCGGGCGGGTACGGGGGTCGCTTCTTGCTGGTCCTCGTGGGCGTCCTGATCTTGCACCGGATCCCGCTCCTCCTTCAGCGTGGTTTCGACGTGGACGAGCTGCAGCACCTCCACGGCGCCTACAGCATCAGCCGGG
>Ga0213859_10001264_pt1 | contig 11259 bp, 22 predicted proteins | sample PICome_2_FD_160133 | JGI IMG/M metagenome (GOLD analysis project Ga0213859, IMG submission 160133) | Coastal seawater microbial communities near Pivers Island, North Carolina, United States - PICO304 | ecosystem: Environmental > Aquatic > Marine > Coastal | place: USA: North Carolina... | reverse complement strand
GTCAGTGGGATGGTATAAGAGTGCAGTAAAACAAGAAGCATCAAAGTACGGAAAAGACTTACGCAAGTTCGCACTGGATGAGAAGAGAGATAGGATACAACAGTCTGAACTAGAAGATCAGAATATGTTGCGTAGATATCCTGTAGCAGGACACATCTATATGTTTGAGTACAAGGCAAAGATGAAATGGTTGCCTTACTACGACAGATTCCCTCTAGTCTATGTTATTAAGTCTAATCGTACAGAATTTTGGGGAGCAAACTTACATTACTTGCAACCTAAGAGAAGATTGATTGCAATAAAAAAACTTAGACAAGGTATGATTGACATGCCTAAGGCATGTTTCCATAAATACTTGAATAATCATGTAGAAGGTTTATATCTAGACCTTGCCTCCACAGAATGGCAGACTGCTGTTCTACTTCCAACAGAAGATTTTGTTAAAGATGTCCAAGGACATGTGTTCCCATACGATAAGAAAGATGTGTGGGATGAGGTAGATGAAAACAGATACGATTCTATCAAAGCACGAAGAATTATCTATGGATATGGTAACAAACGATCAAAGGAGATGAGTAGATAATGGTTTTTGGAGAAGCATTTAACGAATATATTCTTGGTATTCCTCCTCAAGAAGAGATTGATAAAATAAAAACTCAAGCAGCAGCAAAAGAAAGTAGTGTAACAAAACTATCATTTCCTACAAGTGTTGCTAAGTTAGGTCTTAGTGCAACAAATAGTCAGGTTAGTTTGAGATATCCTATTGATATTGCAGAAAAAGAATCTGACTATATGTACTTTGAATTCTTTGATTATGAACCTCCTTTCAAAAAAGGAACTACAACTGAAGGGTTAGATGGTTATAACTCTACTGCTGGTGGAGGAAAACCATCTTCAAATCTAGCAAAAATTTTACTATACATGCCAGAAGGTGTGACAACCTCATACAAAGCAGACTGGACTGGTAAGAAGTTCAGTAATATTGCTGCTGGTTTACTAACATCTGCTGGACAACTTACAGCAGGAAATGTCAAGGAGATGATGAAAGAAACTGGCAATACTATTGGCAGTGCTTTTGGAAGATTCAAAGATGAAGGAACATTTCAAGCAGTCAATGCTTTAATTAGTTCTGTAACTGGTGATTCATTAACAAGAAATGATATCTTCTCTTCTACTGGTGGTGCTATCTTAAATCCAAATGCTGAATTAATTTTTGGTGGACATGATCTAAGAACATTCAGAGTTAAGTTCTTAATGGTTCCATATAGTAAGAAAGAAGCAATCCAAGTTGATCAAATTTCGAGAGTATTCAAAAAAGCAATGCTCCCAAAATATAATACAAGTAATTCTGGATTTTTTGAAGGATCATCAGACCCATCAGCAGCAGGTGCCCATGGATGGATTGGACTACCAAACCTGTGTAGATTTACATTTATGAGAGGTTCTACTCCACATCCACATCTGACACAATATAAGATGTGTGCTATTACTGATTATGATGTCAGTTATACTCCTGATGGTGTATATGCATCTACATATGAAGGGTATCCTGTTGCAACTCAAATTGAAATTGGATTCATAGAAACAAAACTTGTCTACGACGAAGACATTAAGAAGTCAGGAGCATCATACTAATGTTTTTTGGATCAACTTCAAAGATCGAGTACGATCAAAAACCAATCAAGTATCCGTTCTCTGAATCGGATTACATCGTAGCACATAACTTCTTCAAAAGATTTAGAATCAAAGAAGAAGTCTTCAACAATGCTGTGTTCTTTCAGAAGTATGCTATCCAGGATGGTGATACTCCTGACAACTTAGCATACAAAGCATACGGTGATCCATTCTATGATTGGATTATTCTTTTGACTAACAACCTGTTGAACAGAAGTTTTGATTGGCCAAAGACTAACTATGAACTGACTAAGTACATCGAGAAGAAGTATGATGATCCATACGGTGTCATTCATCACTACGAAACCTATGAAGTTAATGCAGGTTATACTGTGACTGATGCACAGTACGGTAAGAAAGATGTCATTGCATTAAAAAAAGGTCTCGTTGTGGACGAGACCTTCTACAATACACCATTCGTTTATTGGAATGGTACAAATTATTCATCTATCAATGGTAATGTGGCATCGAGACCAGTTACTATTGCAGAGTGGGAAACCACAGAGAACGATAAGAAAAGAGAAATCTATTTCCTCAAACCAGAATACTTAATTCAGTTTGTGAATGACTTCAAATCTCAAAACAGATACAAGAGGTCAAAAGCATACAAGAATAGTAAACTAAAGACCTCAGGTATTTGATCCAAAAAATTGCGGGAAAAATTTTTCCAGTTTTATGGAATTCACTTCAGCGTTTCGACAGCAGCGAGTGCTTTCTGACGCAACTCCTCAGGAAGAGGAACATAACCTAGTGCGTCTGCCTTACCCTGTTGGACTGGGGTCAACATCCAGCGAAGCATGTCCTTCACAGCATCATTCTTCTCATACTCAGGGTACGCTAGGATCCAAGTAAGGGAGACAATAGGGTATGCATTGGCACCAGCAGGGTTAGCGTCAGCACCACGAAGCTGATCGTCCAAGACGATCTTTGATAGACCTGCTGCAGATGTTTCAGCATTTGCTTTGACATAATTACCTGCCTTGTTTTGTAGAGCAACCTGTTGGAATTGACCACCAGTTACATAACCATAGTTCAGATAACCGATAGCACCTTCAAGTTGTTTGATACCAGCAGCAACACCAGAGTTACCTTTGCCACCGATACCAACAGGCCAAGAGACTGATTTACCAGTTCCTATAGTCTTCTTCCACTCGGGAGAGAAAGCAGACAGAGAGTTGGTGAAACCTTTAGTGGTGCCACTACCATCAGAACGCCATACAGTAACAATATTCTTATCGGCACAACCAAAGTGAGACCAGTTAGTGATCTTGCCAAGGAAAACATCAGCAAGTTCAGTCTGTGTCATCTTAGCATCACAACCAGGATAATTGTAAGCAGGAACGATGGCACCACCAGTCATGGGAATGTGGACCATCGGCAGTTTCTGCTTAGCATCAGACACGGCACCATCGCTGGCACCGAAGTCAACAGTCTTAGCAGTAAACTGACGGACACCAGCACCACTACCAACTGCTTGGTAGTTTACTTTGTTGCCAGTTGATTCCGCAAGGTCAACCAGAACAGAATTATAATAAGGAGCAGGGAATGTAGCACCCGCACCATTCAATTTGTATGGTTCGTTTGCTTGCTCAGTGGAACCACATGCCACCACCAGGGGTGCTGCCACGACGGCAGCAGCGATTGCTTTGAGTTTCATATCCCCCTACCTCAGAACTTGTACTTGGTTCCGACTTCAACCTTCCAGTCGCGAGTGTCATCGCTGTCTTGGAAGATGTTCTCCCACTTACCATAAGCAGAGAAACTATCAGTGATCTTCAGTTTTGTACCAACTTCAAGTGCCTTGAAGGTATCATTATCACCACCATCAGGAACGGAAACACCTAGACCTGCTTCAACGTAAGGGGAGAAGCGACCAGTTTTCCATTCGTAACCTACACGACCTTGATGGACTGCTTTACTGTAGTCTTCATCAGTGCCTTTAAATTCGTGTTTGGACTCAACATAGGGTCCTGCAAATGCAGGTGTCGCCAGTGCAGAAAGTGCCAGTGCGGCAAGTGCAATTTGTTTCATTTGTTTGGAATTCCTTTGTAAAAAATGGATCAACGACTTTTGATCCTCAAGTAATTTAGCACGGGTTAACCGTTAGGTAAACTAAGGTTAGTTTAAACTTTAAGTAAAGGTCAGTAAAAAGGGTCTCGGTTAGGAGACCCTGATGATTAACGAATGAACTTATCCATTCTCAATTTAATGTAATACATCCCAATGACCCAGAGGGAGAAGAGAAACCCTTCTCCATAGGACATGGAATTCCATGCATGAACTACATCCATATCACTCCTCTGCAAGTTTAGCAAAGTAGGACAGGGCATCATCGTCCTCAACGATCGCCTCTTCCTTCACAGGAGAGGGAGCAGAACTCATCTGCTGACGGAACGATGACTGAGGGGTGATGTCAGCATCGTTAAAAGAACCACGACCTTCAGACTCATCCTCAAGGGACTCATCGACAGGACGGGCAGCAGGACGCTGACTAATACCGAGCACCATGTTCAGGCGTCGCTCAAGATCCTCGTAGGACTTAAACTGATCCTTTGCGGTGAATGCTTCCAGGGAGTGCTCAGACTTCCAGGTTGCTTCAAGTTCATCATCATCTGCACTGAGAGCAGAGACAGAATCAAACTCAGAAGAATCATAGTTCCAGTAACCTGCAACTTTCTTGATCTTCAGTTTGAAGTTAGCACCTTCCCAAAGATCGAAGACATTGACTGGTTCTTCGTCTTGGAACTCAGGTTGCATGGCAGCAAGGATCTTGTCATGGATCTTCTTGCCATACTTGTAGAGGAATACCTTACCCTCGTTCTCAGGGTGCTTAGGATCCTTCACGACATAGATGTTGCTGTAATACTGAAGCTTACGCTTCTGCTTACGAGCAGTCTCTTTGTCTTCATCACTACCGCTGTTCCAGAGACGGCGGTTCACTTCACCAACAGGATCCTTTTCATTAAGGGTGGTGAGTGAGTTCTCGATGTACCAACCACCAGGACCTTGGAAGGCGTGGGAGTACAGTTTTGCCCAGGGAATGGTTTCCCCTTCAGGGGCAGGAAGGAAACGGATAACAGCGTATCCATTTCCAGAAGCGTCAACCTCTGGTTTCCAGAATCGCTCATCAACATTTTTATTGCTGGATGATTTCTCCAGTTCCTTCTGAAGGAAAGAGAAATTGTTCTGGGATTTACGCTTCAGATCTGCAAAAGACATTGGATTACCTCGGATTGTTTTGGATTTGGTTTGTGTGATGCCCTATCACTCAGACATAATAACAGGCAAAGGGGCGGGCGTCAACCCTCTGCCTCTAGTTTTTCTTTCATTGCTTCGACTTTCTCAAGCAACTCATCGAACATGTCTTCGATGGTAGTGCCAGGTGTTGCACCAAGCATGACGATACCTTGCTTCATCGTCTCAAGGACAGACTTCGCTTCAGGATCGTCACTCAATTTAACACGGAAGTAAAAAGTCTTCTGTTTCTCAATGAGTTCTGCTAACACATTGAAATATTTCATCTTGTCATCCTTCTCTAGAAGGACAAAGTTCATAGCAGATCTAAAACAGAACTGCTGCATCTCAAGCATCTGCTGGATGTCACCTCGGACTAATTCTGACTGGAAAAAACTCATACTAGCATTAACTTCGCACGACTGGTCTTCTTCATAAAATTAAGTTGCTGTGCCTCATGACGGAGTTTTTCCTTTAGAGGTTTGCTGATCAACTTACCTACACTATCTAGTTCAATTTCATTGATCTCACAGTAGTGGATTACCGAATCAATATAATTCATTTCGGGATTGTGTAGTGCAATCTTCTCCACTTCCTGCGAGAATCTCGCAGCGGTCATAAATTTATCCTCTAATAATTGTTTTTTGTCCATATCGTTCTTGGTATTCGTCGATGTAACTCATTAGTTTCATAAAGAATTCTTTTTTAGGTGGATGTACCACCACTTGAGTCTCTCCGTTTTCGCAAGCAACGATTGTGACGAGTTGCTTAACACTCATCCCATAGTTTTCCTGCAACATACATGCGTATGCTGTTTCCTGTACGAAGTAATCGTAGAGATATGCCTCACGCTTGGGTTCTTCCGCTGTCTTAAAGTCAATGATAGACAGCACTCCGTCAAACTCAGCGATACAATCTACACGCCCTGCCAGTTCCAAATGCTTGGAGTAGAGCGCCGCTTCCTGTAAGTAAATATTATTTATACGGTCCAAAGTATCCCTACTATGATGGAACATAAGGACAGGAAGTGGGTACTTACTATACTTTTTCAGGTCTAAGTTGTTGTTAAAGTAATCCTCTGCAATAGAGTGATACTTTGTGCCACGACCAGTAGCACGAGCAGATTTAGCGTTTGCTTTCTCCGCTCCTACTCTAGCACGCCAGCGAGCAATGCCCGCCATCTTCTTAGCATTGTTGCTAATCACAGTGGTGACAGATGGAAACTTGGAACCTTCTGGTGTGAGGTACATGCGTTTTCCGTCCACCATCTCGGCAACCATTTCAATGGGTTCAATCTGACCCACATGATTAAACAACTTCATAGACCCAGGTTGATTTTGTTGATGAGGTAAGACTTAACGATTCCAGAACGAACGATATCATCGATACCGAACTCAATTAGAGAGAACTCTTCCATGTTCTGGAGGATGCGTTGGAAATCAATGATGCCAGTACGCTCACTGATCTTTTGCAAGTCAGTTTGTGCAGCGTCACCACAGAATACAATTTTACTATCCTGTCCAATACGAGTGATGATACTATCAAGTTCATGGAAGTTCAGGTTCTGACACTCGTCAATGATAACAATAGCATTGTCTAGTGTAGTACCACGAATGAAACTGGTAGACCAGAAAGAGATAGTCTCCTGTGCCTTCAGGTTATCGTAGAGCATTTCATACGATGCATCATCAGGCATCTCGAACATAGATTGTACCATGTTCTTGTAAGGAATCTGATAGAGAGAAGACTTATCTTCGTGGTCACCAGGAAGGAAACCAATCTCTCTAGTAGCAACCAGAGAACGAACGATATAGATCTTTTCATATGGCGTGTACTCATTCAGTACATCTTTAAGTGCCTTGTACAGTGCAATGAATGTCTTACCTGTACCAGCAACACCATAGGCATAGACCATCTTACCTTTGTCCCACTCATCAAAAAAGATTTGTTGGTTATGGGTAAGAGGTTCGATAGGAAGCATGTACGCTTCATCAATAGGTTTACGACGCTTGCGTTGCTTCGCAGTCATACCTTGTCCAGGTGCTTTAGTAGTCTTCTTTCTAGCAGGCATATCAGTAGTTGTACTTGTCAGTAATAGTTTTGTTTCGTGGTGCTTTGGGAATCACCTTGTTCTTCATGATGTCTTTCCATCCAGGATGGGTCTTCGCCATCTTGTCTCTCCATTCACCAACTTCACCAGAGGCAGGGCATGTATCTGGATCACTCCAGTCTCGTGTCCAGTCTGGGTTGTCATCCTTCCACTGGTCCCAATCATGAACGCTGAGTACAACATTCTTTTGTTCACCAGTCTTGGTATTAACAACTGGATAAGTCGCCATCTTCTTTCTCCTTTTTATTGAATCCAAATGGTCCTGCTAGTTTTTCTTCTAGTGCTGCCTTCAGTGCGACACCACCAATCGCTTCCATAACTTTGAGGACTTGCTCTGGTTTGGCATCCTCCCCCAGTTCTTTAGCGATGTACCAATACTTAGGCCAGAAAGTTTCACCTGCTCTCTGGTAATCATCTAGTGTCAAAAGTTTCATTGCCATCCAAGTGCCTCCGCACAAATAGGGAACTGTTCTGCGAACACACGCTTAGCATCTAGTGCGATGTCCATGTGTTCTTTCTGCGTTCCATTAGCAGAACGCAATTCAATATAATGGATCCATGACCGAACTGATCCCGTCATGTAAATTTTTGTCGGTACTGCCAAAGGAAGCACAAAACGTGAACACTCCTTTGCGATTCCCATCTCAAGCATATGCTTGTAGATATCCATAGCACTCTCGAAGTGTCGCTTGATAGTAATCTCAAGTTCTTGCTTCAAGAAAGGATCAACATCATCAATAGAATTCTGACGGTTCTTTGTATCCTGAGAGCGTAAATCAAACAGAGGAATAGTATCTGCCAGCATAGAACTGTCAGCATACCGTTGTGAAAATTCTTGATATGTGAACGAACGATGACGTAAAATTTGAGCTGCGATTGCCCTGGTAGTTTCAATCTCCAGGGTCATGTGTGCCTGCTCAAAGACAGACCAGTGATTATGTTTAATGCAATATGCTAGCAGACCAGCGACCTTAGGGTTCTCCTGGTTGTTCGGGTTGCTCACTCTCGCCACATACCCCATCGTCTTTTCTGCGTCGGGTGTGACTGTCACTAGTTTCACTGAGTTCATTACTAAATCCTTTCTCCTGCCTACGGCGTTGTTGTTTTGCTTTTAATTGTACTTTAGCAACTTCTAATTGAACTGCCATGTACTGTAACTCTTCTTGTGTGAAGAGGTCAGGTTTCTTTTGTGCAATCTTAAGTGCTTTCTTCGCCAGTCTTATCTGGTCTTTTAATCGAGTCATAGTATGCCAGGTAGTATTTTACAATCCCATCAGTTCTAATGTTTCCTTGGGACACCCAGTCATGAGCACACTCATAGATTGATCTCTGTGAGTATACTGGTTCACCATTTGATCTCAATTGCCGACCAAAACGAGCAAGCAACACACGAAGTGCTGCTTCTCTATACTTCATGCGTTCTTCACTATAACGCCAGTCAGTCTGGGTATCCGTCATCGTCTCCTTCGTCATAATTGAATCCAAAGTGTGGTCCACCCTGTTGCAACTGAATATTATATGCAGAGGTATCGGAATAAACCTCACTCTCCAACGCATTAGTCAGAGACTTGAGATTCTTGACGATGAGTTTTAGTTTCTCTCTATCCATATATTTATGGTAAGGTGTATTAAGTATATCATAAAAAAAGAGGGGTGACAACCCCTCTAAGAATTCTATTTAAGGATGTAGCTACAGATCCTTTTGCATGAACTTTGATTTAATGAGTCGCACTCTATTAAACATTCAAAGTAATCGTTGAGTCTTTGATTTTCTACCTCCAAGTCATCTAATGTGTCTTCAAAATGTCGCCACTCATTTAACTGAGCGCGTGATAGTAGATTGTGCATGGTCACCTCCAAGCAATGAACCATAATGTAGGGGAGGGTAAGGGTTCATTTTTTCACCTCGCATAATTCTACTACTATCTAGGCGTAATATCATTAAATGTCATCGGAATCAGTATGAAATACAACAACTCTTATCTTCTGTATACCTTGCTACACATTTATTGTAAAGAAAAAAGAGAGGTCATAGACCTCTCTTAGTTGAATATGCTGGAGATGAATACTTATCATCCAACCAGTCTCGCAAGTGAATACGATAGCAAGACCAGTATGTTACTCCTCTATACTTGAGCATGTAGCATGAAGGTGGTCTACTATCTTTATCCATGTCATCATCATGATAGACATATGATTCCATCCTACCCCCTGTGGAGTAAAAATAGTTCTCCATATATCATACCGATGAATGCAACACATGCTAAGGATGTTAATCCGACTACCTGTAATGCTTCCATGGCGATCACTTGGTGTATGTGCGACCACGATAGCAGTAAGTGCCATGTGGTTCGTTCATCTCAACACAACGGGTCTTATACTCAACACCACGATATGCAGCGTGAGTAATTTGAGCGTCATGAAGTGCAGCAGCTTTGTTGATCTGCTTTTTGATGAGGTTAAGGGTGTTCATTGTAGGTCTCCTAAAGAAATGAGGTGATTAATCCCCGTTCCTTCAGTCGTTTGCGTCCCAGTAGTGATTACAATGTGGTACAGAATCTTTAATAGTCTCTACCAACTCTAACTTGTACTCAGGTTTCAGACTCTCATGCTTTTTAATCCTAAAGATTACAGCATCAGCATCTGTACATGCCATTTGGGCATAGAGTAATAATTCTACCATGGGATGAACGCTCCGTTCCGCGACTTACTTGCGTCTTATACTAACATATCTTTACATTGACCTTCTACTTTAGATCTAAGATAACCTAGTAGATTATATTTAGACCGACGATCCAAGTTGTCATCCATAAGGATTTCAACTCTTCTCTCTAAGAACCTTTCACAACTCATGTGCCACCCATAAGGTGATCCTTCATTATGATGGGCAAGGGTCAATGCCAGCAAGATGCTGAGCATAAGATGAACGATATGGTAATTGTACCAATACTATCTATGCTTTGTCAAGTGTATCGTATGATACCGTTTATTCAGGGAAGTAGAAACCACTAATCTTTTTGACTTCTGCAAGATACTTTCCTTCATCTGCTAATTTTTTTACAAAAGCAAATGCATCTTGAACTTTTACAAATCCATGTGCTTCACTTCTTTTTTTAGCAGCAACTAAAACGCCATCACTTCTCTCAAGTTTCATGACCTTCCAGTTTCTTAAATCATCTTTTTTGCAGTAATGAATACACCACATTGTGTCCCCCTAGTTTATTTCTTTTTTGCTTTTGGATCTTGCCAGAGTTTAGGATTTACTCTTCCTTCTGTTTGTGTCATGGTAACAAAGTCACGACCGTACTTATCATAGTAGTCATCAAAGATGTCTACTTGTTTAGCACCAGAGGCAATATCAAATTTTGATAATCCTCCTTCCTTATATTCTATCATGAATGCTGTGTAAGGAAGTGATCGATCTTGACACATAGAGGGATCACAATCCTTGTGGATAATCTTACAACCTTTTCCCATTAAGACCGATTCCCCCATTGAATTTGGGGGAATGCTTCTTCCACACACTGCTTAGTAATCTTCCAACGCTTACCAATTTTCTTATCTTTCATAAGGCATAGCACTTCTGCTTCACCTTCTTGAAGACCTTCTAGAAGTTGAATGAACAAGGTTTCTCTCCTTGCCTGAGATACATTTGCTCCTCCTTTAAAGAAGAGATAGAGCTTACGATACTCATGCACGAGTTTTGTATGCTCTGTACCCTCAGGTGCTTCATTCTTTTCAAAAGGAACCTCTCCCTCTGGAAGCATTGATACAACACTCTCATCAAAATTAGCAATCAGAATTTGTCTGAGTGCTGGTGAATTATATTGTTGTAAGAGTTTAATCTTTTGTGCTTTTGTTTTAGCGTTGCTAACTTTTTGAAGCACTTCATTCAGTAGTAATTGCATGATTATTTGATAGCGTAAGTATATTTATTCCTCTTCATATTCGTCCTCATCCACGAAACGAACAGAGAGTAATTCTTCGTTGATCCACTGACCTTCAGAGTTTAACATCTCTGGGTGAACATTCTCTTCCTGTGCTGCATACATGTACTCGTGAAGTTTCTCATTTACTGTCCAACCAGCAAACACACCTACACATAAAAAGATAAATGATGCTGTTGCCGATAGATAGACGAATAAAGTTTCAGTCATTGTTCAACTCCGAACTAATTTTTTTCCTTTTCCCACCAAAGTTCTAAGTTGAAGTAGACTTTTCTCTTTAGGAGGGTGAATAAT
>Ga0213859_10001263_pt1 | contig 11260 bp, 8 predicted proteins | sample PICome_2_FD_160133 | JGI IMG/M metagenome (GOLD analysis project Ga0213859, IMG submission 160133) | Coastal seawater microbial communities near Pivers Island, North Carolina, United States - PICO304 | ecosystem: Environmental > Aquatic > Marine > Coastal | place: USA: North Carolina | collected... | reverse complement strand
CCCATCAAGCAGATCCACAGCGGCAGCAAGTTTAAAAATAGCCGTGGCATGTCTGTGATTAAAGATGGCATCAAGGCCTCAGCAAACCCAGGGCAGCGTGCGACGAAGCCCGATTGGCTTAGGATGCGAGTACAAAGTACCGAGAAATCCGATGCTGTCCGCGCGATTGTTCACGAGCACGGGCTGGCCACGGTCTGCGAAGAGGCCAAGTGCCCCAATATTGGCGAGTGCTGGAGCGCGGGTACCGCGACCATCATGCTGATGGGCGATGTTTGCACGCGTGCCTGCCGTTTCTGCTCGGTGAATACAGGTAATCCCAGTGGCTGGTTGGATCCTGAGGAACCCGCCAAGACAGCTCGGGCGGTCAACTTGATGGGTTTGAAATACGTGGTCCTCACCTCGGTGAATCGAGATGATCTGGCTGACGGTGGCGCAAGCCACTATGCCGCCGTGGTGCAGGCTACCAAGGCGCTGAATCCCGACACGGCCGTTGAGGCGCTCACACCAGACTTTCTGGGTGAGCTGTCAGCGGTTGAAACTCTGTTGGACTCAGGCATCGAAGTGTTTGCTCAAAACGTGGAAACCGTCGAACGTTTGACGCATCCCGTCCGTGACCCGCGTGCTGGTTATCAGCAGACTCTCAATGTACTCAAACATGGCAAGAGGTATCGGTCTGATGTGATTACCAAGACCTCGCTCATGCTGGGCTTGGGTGAGGAAGAGGATGAGTTGCGGCAGTGTATGGACGATTTGCGTGAACATGACGTCGACGTTTTGACCCTGGGGCAATACCTGCAACCGACTCAGCACCATCTCCCCGTGTCGCGCTTCGTGTCGCCCGACGAGTTTGAGCGATACCGAGAATGGGGCCTGGAGCGGGGTTTTCTCGAGGTCGTCTCCGGCGTATTTGTACGGTCCAGTTATCGTGCCGAGCAGGTACTGGAGCAGAACAACGTGGGTCTTGGCGCTCCCTGAGGTGGCATGAATGCATGCGGGCGTCGCGGAGTGTCCCGCGGCCCTACCGGGAGCCGTCAATCCCGCATCGGTTAGAGGCCAAGGGCTTTTGGTCGGCGTATAGATGCGGCGTCGCCTACTGCGGCGTTACAATGGGATATTGAGAGAGCGACACACGCGTTGCGTCGCACCGCGTTGATAGCACGGGAGGAGGGGCTGTCGATATGAGTGACCTGATCACAGCACCCGCACTATGACTAACACCTTCACACACGTTGGTTTGCTGGGTAGGAGAGAGCACCCCGGGGTCGAGGAAATCGTTTCTGGTTTGCTCAACCTTCTCGACGATCGTGGTCTGAAGGTCACCATCGAGGATCGGCTGGCCACGCTTGCTCACTTTGAAAAACGGGAGATGGAGTCCCGTGATCACATCGGAGCCATGGTCGATCTGGCGATCGTTATCGGTGGTGATGGGAGTCTGCTCAGTGCTGCCCGGACCTTGGTGAAACACGACACGCCAGTCATCGGCGTCAACCGTGGTCGACTCGGTTTCCTAACGGATGTGAGCCCTGACGAATTAATTGATCAAGTCAGCGCCGTATTGGACGGCGACTTTATTAGTGAAAAACGCTTTTTGCTCGATACAGAGGTCTGGCGCGGTGAGCAGGTTATTGGCCGCGGAGACGCACTGAATGACATCGTTGTGAATTCAGGTGCATCGGCCCAAATGATTGAATTTGAGCTGAGTATCGACGGTGAATTCGTATACCGCTTGAACGCAGACGGTCTTCTGGTCGCGACCCCCACAGGATCCACCGCGTATTGCTTATCCGCTGGCGGGCCGATCATGTATCCCGGTTTGGATGCACTGGTTCTGGTTCCGATGTTCCCGCATTCATTGACTAGCCGGCCCATTGTTGTGAGCGGGCAAAGTGAAATCCGCATCGATGTGGTGTCGAGAAACGATATTCATCCGCCCGTAACCTGCGATGGCCAAATTTCGATTACTGCGCTGCCAGGTGACTCTGTGCGGATCCGTAAAAAAGCGCGAGACCTGACCTTGTTGCACCCTCCCGGGTACAGCTTTTACGCCAGTTGCCGGGACAAGCTTCGCTGGTCTGATGCGCTGGTTAAATAATCCTCCGGTAGCCATTCAACGCGCTCCGGCAACATTCATGTTGGTCGTGCTGACGACCGCATGTTTCTTGCTCTTTTATCCGCTCCAGTGGGTGGCCATGCTGGAGCTCTTCAATTTTGTGCCATTTCGCGCAGCCGGCGGTTATGTCATGTTTGGCGAGAGGGGCGACTGGTGGCGCTGGGTCACTCCAACCCTGATTCATTTCGGATGGCTGCATGTCGTATTTAATTGCTTGTGGCTGTGGGAATTCGGCCAGCGCATTGAGCACCGCTTGGGTGGCGCGAACCTGATTGGCCTTTTTGTGATCAGTGCGATGGTCAGTAATTATTGTCAGTACTGGTGGGAAGGCCCGTCCGTATTTGGTGGCATGTCGGGCGTCGTCTATGCGCTGATGGGCATGATTATGGCCAGCCAATGGCTGAGGCCCGGTTGGATTGTGCCGCCTCCCATGGCGGTTATGGCGTTTATGTTGATCTGGTTAGTGATTGGTATGGTCGGCAGCATGGAGTTTATCGGGGCGGGCGCCATCGCAAATGGCGCGCACGTTGGTGGTTTGGTCAGCGGCTGGTTGCTTGGTCTGCTGATCAGTGGTTTTCCACGTTTGTTCAGAAACGTATGACGATTTTTCATCATCAATCGAGGAGGCACTGACAGTGTCTGATCAGTATCGTGATTCTGTGCGACAGATGGATCGCCAGATCTACGACCGACTCGTTAGCTCACTTGCGACTGGGCGGTGGCCTGACGGACAAATGTTAACGGTCGATCAGCGTGAGCACGCGATGCAGGCCGTGATCACCTGGGGCGAGATACATCTACCACCAGAGGAACGTGTGGGTTACATCGATAAAGGGGCGAAGGCCGGAGAGGTGTGTGACGAACCGGCAACGTTGACTTGGAAGGAATCCCCGTATGACTGATTGGCACGGCAGCCTACGGAAAATGACGACCGAGCTCGCAGATCCTGTGCGCTACACGGTGCTACCCGATGAGGGCGGGCCCTGCCTCAATGATCTGTTGGGGAAAACGCTCTCCGTCACTTTTACCGGGGCGATCCATTGTGTTGCCTGCGACAGGCTGACTAAGAAGAGTTTCAATCAGGGGTATTGCTTTCCCTGCTTCCGCAAGTTGGCAGCCTGTGACAGCTGCATTATGAGCCCTGAAAAATGCCACCTCGCGGAGGGTACCTGCCGTGAGCCCGAGTGGGCAGAGACACACTGTCAGGTGCCGCATATTGTGTACTTGTCGAACACTTCCAGCGTCAAAGTGGGTATCACCCGGGAAACACAACTGCCGACAAGATGGATTGATCAGGGCGCAACACAGGCGAAACCCATTGCCCGGGTGCAGACCCGCTATCAGTCGGGTCTGTTGGAAGTGTTATGCGCGAAGGAAGTGGGTGACCGGACGGCTTGGCAAACCATGCTGAAAGGAAATGGTGAGCCGCAGGATCTGGAAAAGATCAGGCAGCACTTGATGGCAACCTGTGCAAACGGGGTCGCTGATCTCAAGCTTCAACACGGTGAGTCAGCCTTCGAGCTGTTGGAAGACGCGCCTGAGACGCAGATCGACTATCCGGTGCTCAGCTGGCCGGAAAAAGTGAAGGCGCACAACTTTGACAAACAAGCCCATGTCGAGGGGACGCTGATGGGCGTCAAGGGGCAGTACCTCATGCTGGACACCGGTGTACTGAATATTCGGAAATTTGGCGGCTATGAAGTCGAGATCAAGGTAGGGACGTAATGGCATTGCGAGAGGGTTTACCGGGCACGATTTACCGCAAGGACTATCAGGCCCCAGCTTTTGGTATTGAGACCGTGGATCTGCTGGTGCAGATTGAGGAAGGCCGAACCTTGGTGACGGCAACCCTCGACGTGACCCGGCGGCAGTCAGGCGCAGCGCCGCTCACACTCGACGGCGAAAAGCTGGAATTGGAGTGGGTTGAGCTCGATGGTGTCCGCCTAGAATCAACGCAATATGGCGTCACAGACACGCAGTTGGTCATCGCCTCTGTCTCCGATCGTTTCACTCTTCGAACCCGCGTGATCATCAACCCGGAGGAGAACACATCGCTCGAGGGGTTCTACCGATCGCAGAGCGCCTACTGTACTCAGTGTGAGGCGGAAGGGTTCCGAAAGATTACCTATTTTCTCGACCGGCCAGATGTCCTTGCAACCTACACCGTGACGCTGGAGGCCGATCGGTCTCAATGCCCGGTGCTTCTGAGCAACGGCAACCTCGTTGAAGAACAGTCGCTTGAAAATGGGAGGCACCGGGCCGTTTGGCATGACCCGTTTCCAAAGCCGAGCTATCTCTTCGCGATGGTGGCGGGCGATTTAAAAGCTGTCAGGGATACCTTCGTCACGGCATCCGGCAAGTCTGTCGATTTATTGATTTGGGTCGAAGAAAAAGATGTGGGTTACTGCGATTACGCGATGAAGTCCCTGCAAGAGGCAATGCGCTGGGACGAGGCTGTCTATGGTCTCGAGTACGACCTCGATCTGTACAACATCGTTGCCGTGGACGATTTCAACATGGGTGCGATGGAGAACAAAAGTCTCAATGTTTTTAACACCTCTTGCGTCTTGGCTGATCCTGATATCACCACTGACATGGGATTCCAGCGTGTCGAGGCGATTGTGGCGCATGAGTACTTCCATAATTACTCAGGGAATCGTGTCACTTGTCGTGATTGGTTTCAGCTCAGTCTGAAAGAGGGTTTTACCGTGTTTCGCGACAGCGAATTCTCGGCTGACATGAATTCGCGCGGTGTGAAACGCGTTGAGGATGTGCTGTTTCTCAGGACCCACCAATTCGCAGAAGACGCCGGCCCGCTGGCGCATCCGGTACGCCCCGATGCCTTCGTCGATATCTCAAACTTTTATACGCTGACTGTCTACGAGAAAGGCGCGGAAGTTGTGCGCATGCTGCACACGCTGCTGGGCGAAGCGGCTTTTCTGGCCGGCGCCAAACTCTACTTCGAACGGTTTGATGGGCAAGCGGTAACCTGTGACGACTTTGTTGACTGTATGGCGGAGGTATCCGGCCGAGATTTAGAGCAGTTCCGGCGCTGGTATGAGCAGGCGGGGACGCCCGAGCTGTCCTTCGATGAGCAGTACGACGCGCAAAGCCAACGCTATATCTTGACACTGCGGCAGGCCAAACCCGCGGCCAAGCAAGGCGATGAGCGTCCGCCACTGGTGATTCCTGTCGCCACAGGTTTGCTGGTAAACGGCAAGCCGCTCGATCTTGGGGGTGGCACTACCCGGATTTTGGAGCTCGCCGAGCCCGAGCAGTCATTTGTTTTTGAGAGCGTTCCGGATCAGCCCGTATTGTCGCTGTTGAGAGGGTTCTCGGCTCCCGTGAGAGTCACGACAGAGCAAGCTGAATCCGATTTACTGGCGCTGATGGGTGGTGATGATGATGCGTTTGTGGCGTGGGACGCGGCGCAGACCCTGTTGGCCCGCGCCATCGAGTGTGCGACGCCCGACTCGACAAGCGGGACGTCGGCGGGACTGAACAAAGCGTGTGAGCAGGTGGTTACGGGCGCCATGGATCCCGCGATGAAAGCCTTGACGCTGACATTGCCCAGTGAGGAATACCTCGCAGACCGTGCTGCGCAGCAGGGACTGGTCGACGTGGCAGCTCTGCACGCGCAACGTCAGCAGGTGAAGGTATCCTTGGGAGAGAGCTTGAACGACTGTTGGCAGCAGATATTGGCGGGTTATCCCGCGCCTGCGAACTACACGCCCGCGGCAGGCGACATTGGTATTCGAGCGCTCCGTCATCTCGCCCAGGACTATTTGCTGGCAGCAAACCCGTCGGATCTCGATACAGCGCGAGCGCTATACCACAGTGCAGATAACCTAACGGATCGCCTCGCGGCGCTGCGTTGGATCGCGTCTTATGCCTCATCTGAAGAGCGGAACGAGGTGTTTGAGACGTTTTATGCCAAATGGCATCACGAAGCCCTGGTGGTGAATCAGTGGCTGACGATTCAGGCCACGCGGCCGGCGGAGGATTGCGTGGAGAGCGTAAGCGCGTTGATGGGACATCAAGCCTTTGACTGGCGAAACCCCAATAAATTAAGGGCACTGGTTGGCGCTTTTGCAGGTGGTAATCCGATTGCATTCCATCGCGCTGATGGCGCTGGATATCGTTTGATGGGTGATGTGATCGAACGCGTTCAGGCCAGCAATCCACAAATTGCGGCACGCATGCTGGCGCCACTGACACGTTGGCGCCGGTACGCTAGCGGGCAGGACGCAATGCGCGCTCAATTAGAGCGGTTAGCCGCGATCGATCCGTTGCCCAAGGACGTATACGAAGTCGTGAATCGCGCGCTCAATGATGCCGCCTAGGTAGAGCGCACGCGCCGCCTAGTGGAAGTGTTGATGAGACGCGAGCGGGCGTCTCGGAAGCCGCAGGTGATTCAGGTGGGATACAACGCCAACTCGTCTGCCCGGTCCGCGCGCTTACTCGGGGCGGGCTCTTCCCGCAGGGCTTCCACTAGACCCTGTTTGACGGCACTGATATCGCCATCACCATAGAGACAGCGGTCTAGTACGATCAACCTTTTTGCGAGACCTTCTGAGCTGGCGGCTGCCAGTTCGGTGAAAGTGGCGAAACGCCTGTTGTGGTGAAGCTGTGCCCAGGCCAGCACTGCCCGCCTGATAGCGGTCGGGTCATTTTGCTCGGCACTCCGGCGCACTTCTACCAGTGCCTGGCGCAGGCTGCCGGGTTCGGGCTGATAAACGGCGCTCGCCGGGGAAGTGCTGGGACTCCGACGACGGCTCATCCACATGATGCCAACCATCAAGAGTGCGGCAATCCACCCTGATCCACTCAGGATCCACATCCACAAGGGCGGCGCGACAGGAGCACCCATGGGTTCAGCTACCGGTTGGCTAGATAGTGTGGCGTCTAGCGATACCGGCGTTGCGACCGACACACTCCGCGCTGGGAGGAGGGCGTATTGGAGCGAATCGGTTTCCGTGTTCCACCACGGCACGCGAATTTCAGGTAGTTGCCAACTGCCGCCAGATCGCGCGACGAGCGCTTCACTCTGAATGCGTTGCCCTTGCAAGCCGTCTGATAGCTCGCTCTGGTCGATCGATTCTTGATCGGGATAGAACCGCAGCTCGGGGATATTGAGAGATCCCTGAACGCTGCTGAGCGGCGGCAACTGGCTTCCTTGCAAACCTCTGGCAATCAGCGTGAGTGTTCGCGTGGTGGAGTCTCCAACATTCAATGTTTCGGGGTCGATCGACCAATTCTCGGTCAGGCTCAGCTCGCGCGCGGGTAGCCATACCTCGCCCGGGAAGCTGGCCGGCACCGGTTTGACGTCGAGTTCGATGGGCTCTGAAGCCAGGCGCAGTCGGCGTCCTAGTCTGGCACCGAGTAGGGATCGCCCAGGCTGGACTTCACGAGCGGTAAAACCCACCGCAGGGATCGTCAAACGACCGCTTTTCTGAGGATAAACGGCATAGCGCAGTTCGGTGACCAGCCACGTTCGGTTCCCGACCCGCCGCTGAAATGAGCGGCGTTCCAGATCCTCTACGATGGCGTCCGGGACATCAAAGGCGGAAATCTCGCCGCCGTCGAGATTGATGGCTTGTTGCAGTGTGATGGTCAAGATCGTCTCGGCCTGCACGTAAACAGACGCGTCTTCAATGCTGGCTTCAAGCAGCACTAGCGCGTCCCCGGGCGCCACAACGGGTTCAGGGTTTACTCTGATAGAAAGGGGTGTGGTAGTGCGTCCGCCGTTGGTCAAAGAGGGAATACTGAGTGTTCCCTCGCGCAGCGGTGCCAGCTCCATTTCCAGTGTGCGCGTGACCTGATTCTGGCCATTGATGTATCGCGCATTGGTTGCGCTGGACCGTGAAAGAATTTCCCAATCCCGTGCCAGGGGTGTTACATCAATTTCTGCCGGTTGCTCTCCTGCATCGCCGAGGAGCGTGAGCCGCAACGTCTCGCCCATCGCAATCTCTCTCCGATCAACGGTTGCAGAGAGCTCCGCCAGAGCCAGTCCCGAATAGAGCAAGGCGGCGACAGTGAGTAGCCTGCACGCTGTCTTACCAACGAATGGATTCATCCGGTTCCTCACCCTCTCTCAATCGTTGCATTGTTTGATAACGAAATTTTCGCCGTAGTAAACCGCCGGGGTCGTCGGGCACGCGGCGCAACCACTGCTCCAGAGCCTGTTGTTCCTCCAGTGCCTCATCAAATTTCGCCATCTGTTCCTGCGTTGCGGCTTCTAGTGCCTCTGTATTGATGTCCTCGGCGTCGGCCATATTGGGGTTCTGTTGTTCTGATTGTTGCTCTTGTTCGTCCTGGTTATTCTGGCCCTCGGTGCTTTCGTTGCCGGACTCATTGTTATTGGATTGCTCCTCTTGGTCAGAGGGCTCAGATGAATCCCCCGACTCCGATTGACTGTCCTCGCTCTGCTCCGATTCTTCACCTTCCTGGTCTTGTTGCTCGCCCTCTTGGTCCTGCTGTTCTTGCTCCTGCTGATCGAGTAAGGACTGAATGAAATCACGATTAGCGATGGCATCCTCAGCATCAGGATCTTGGGTCAGACTTTCTTCGTACGCTTTGAGCGCGCCACGGAGGTCGCCCTGTAACGCCAATGAGTTTCCGAGGTTATACAGATTGTCCGCAGAGGGTTGACCAGCGAAGGTGCGCGCCGCCTGCTCGTACCCCCCCGCTTGATACTCCGCGATTCCGCGCCAATTGGGGTCGCGGAAGGCCTCGGCAGCCTCCGTCGGTGCGCCGTCATCGAGATGCCGCGCGCCTTGCTGATCACCTGTTAGCCAAAGATCCTGCCAGTCCGCCGCCTCAGGTGGTGGTGAATACGAGAGTACTAGCAGGGCAAAACTGGCGACAACGCCCCTCCGAAAGGCGGGTAGCAGCAACAGAGCGACGAGAGCGGCGAGCCAGAAGCCCTGATCTTCCCAGGCATCTGTCTGGCGGTCCAGATCGAGTTCTCCCTCGCTTGCAAGCAGGTCGCGTTCCGTGAGCGCAGCAATGTCTGCCTCATCGAGTGTGACCTCTCTATAAGGGGCGTCCAGAGTGTCGGCCACAGCGCGAATGACACTCGCCTCAAGAGCCGGAATCACAATCTCTCCGGCGCCGGCTCTCAAAAATCCACCGTTGGGCAGTGGAATCGGTGCGCCCGATCGGGTGCCAATTGCGAGAATAGACAAAGACGCGCCGCTGTCTTCCAGCGCGCGCTGTGCCATGTCGGTGTCAAACGCCGGAAGTCCGTCGGTTATTAGCAAGATCTGACCACCTTGTGCACCTGCGGTACGAAGGAGTTCCGAGGCCATTTCGATGCCGCTGGTGGCGTTGGCCCCGGGTAGGGGCATGATGGCGGGGGACAGGGCGGGCATCAGATTGGCGATCGTCCGAGTGTCGTCGGTTAACGGCGTCACGACATGCGCATCACCGGCAAATACGACCAACCCTGTGACACCCTCATCGCGTCGTTCGAGCAGATCGAGAATTTTTTGTCTGGCCCTTTGTATCCTGCTGGGCTGCACATCGGCCGCCAACATCGAGGCACTCAGATCCAGCACGATGACCAGCGCGTCGGCGCGCTTGATCACCGGTAGTTCAACGCGTTGCAAGCTGGGGCCGGCTGCAGCCAGGATGACCATGGCGAGCATCACGATGGGTATCCAGATTAGCGATCGCTGTTTTTGCTGGTGGTGATCAGGGAGCAGATGCACCAAGAGCTCCGCGTCGATCGCTTTTGACCAGTCGCCTTTCTGGATACGTCGATACCACAAAGCCAGCGCCACCACAGGGCAGAGTAGTAATGCCCACAACAATTCCGGCCGTAACAAGTGAAACCCGTCGATCATGTCTGTGGCCTATAACCCTGGCTCTGACCAAGCCGCCGCAGCCAGTGGCTGCGGAGAACGGCCAGTAGAGTGGCTAACGCCAGCGCAGCCAAGAGGGGTAACCAACTGAGCGCCCGCTTGGGTCGAAACGTACTGGCTTCCTGCTCAACAGGCTCCAATTCATCCAGCAGGGCATAAACTGCCTCGAGCTCAGCGGGCGAGGTGGCGCGGAAATAGCGGCCGCCGGTTGCTTCTGCGACGGCGTTTAACATGGCTTCATCGACTTCGCTCCGGCCGTTCACGGTTCTGCCAAGATTTCTGCTGATCCCTATGGTGTAAATCTTGACATCCAGCTGGGCCGCGAGGGCAGCCGCTTCCATGGGGTCAACTGTACTGGCGGTGTCCTGCCCGTCCGTTAGCAGGATAAAAATGCGTGAGCTGGCTGGCCTTTCCCGAAGACGTTTTATGGCTAAGCCGAGTGCGTCGCCTATGGCCGTATCTTCACCGGCGAAGCCAAGCTGTGCCTCATCGATAAAACGCGTCACGGTACTGAGATCAAAGGTCAGGGGTGCTTGTAGATACGCGCGCGTCCCGAACAGGATTAGGCCTACGCGGTCGCCTTGCCGGCGCTGCGTAAAGTCGGCAGCGATGGCTTTGACTGCGGTGATACGGGGCACCAGCCGGCTGCCTACCTGCATGTCCTCAATCTGCATACTGCCGGAGAGATCAAGCCCCAGCATGAGATCTCGCCCGGTATTGGGCAATTCAATCGGCTCGCCAATCCACTGGGGTCTCGCGGTGGCGGTAATCAGCAGCATCCAGACAAGCCACAGAATCCACCAGTGTGCCCGCCCAGTCCGCGAGTGCGTGTTGGCCGTTCCTAGGCTCTTCCATCGGGTCGCAAAGGGCGCCCGCAGGGCGGCGGGCTGCGGCGATTCTCCGCGGCTCAACTGATAGATCAGAAGTGGTAATGGGGCGGCGATAAACACCCAAGGCCAGAGCCACTCAAGCATGCCGCACCTCATGCCCGCGAATCCATTGCTCGGCGGCTGCATAGAGCGTATCGCTGCCGACAGAGGGCGCGCGCTGGTAACGCTGTTCCAGTTCAGCGAGGTCATTTGTCTCGAGCTTTTGGCATGTGCTCGCGAGGAACTGAAGCCATGAAAGTCCGTGCAATGCGGCGACTCGGTCTGAGGGGTACGCTTGTAGGGCAGCCGCTTTTAATAACCGGTTAATCGCATCACTCCCCGCCCGTTGCGCGCGCAGTTCGGAAAGTGCGACGAGCGCGATCCTCCTGTAGCGTCGCTGTCTATGCCGCTTGGTC
>Ga0213859_10001262_pt1 | contig 11264 bp, 9 predicted proteins | sample PICome_2_FD_160133 | JGI IMG/M metagenome (GOLD analysis project Ga0213859, IMG submission 160133) | Coastal seawater microbial communities near Pivers Island, North Carolina, United States - PICO304 | ecosystem: Environmental > Aquatic > Marine > Coastal | place: USA: North Carolina | collected... | reverse complement strand
GCGTATGTCTGGATTCACGACGAACCCATTCTTTTTCATCCATCCTGTTCCCATTAGCACAGGGTAGTTCATGTGACCACGATCTGCTAGAGAGAACCTAACGGGATATTCTTTTTTACGAAATGTCATAGGAATGGTAACAACAGGTCGCCTTTCCTTGTCTGTACCAACTGCACCTTGCACAGTCTCAAACTCGTCAACAGGAAATGTTAATGTCTTACCTGTATCGCCGACTTTGAAAATGGCACGATTGTTCTTTGTTACCTTGAGACCTCTGGCATCAAGTGTCGATGAGCCAGCATTACCTGTATCCATCTTTGCCAACATCTCTCCCCATTCAAACTTCACAGGTTCGATGACACCGATCTCAGTTTTCTTTCGAGACCAGTTTTTATCATCCTGGAAAAAGGAGTGCATAGATTTCACGACGTCTTTGCCATCAATATCTTTTTTCTCGTTGATGGAATAGTATTTTCCAGAGACGCCAGGAGATCCATTCACTTCAATAACTGTCAGACCAAAGTCACCGACTCCAATATCGACACCACAGAATCTCATGTTCATCGCATGCGCAGCAAGTTCAGCAATCCTTATCATTTCGGGTGTTGGCCGAAAAGGTTCGTAGTCTGATCCAAGTTTTATATTTGTACGGAAGTCCTTGTCTGCTTTGAATCTTCTCATCGCAAAAATAGACTCGCCCATCAGAACTCCGATACGAATATCATATTTGATGGGAAGGTACTGCTGTAGTAGTATTTCTTTTTTGTCAACATCGAAGGCATCAACTACTGATCGTAGAGAGTCCATCGACTCAATCTTCATTACACCTTTACCCTGTGATCCTGTAACAGTTTTCAAAATCATTGGAAACTTACCACCGACTGTCTTGACAGCATCATCAAGAACAGAGGGATGGACTATCGATGTAATCGGAGTTACAAGTTTAGCATCAGTAAGAATGCGAGAAGTCGTGAGTTTGTTTCTCGCATTCTTCATAGTGCCGATCTCATTGAGCATGCACACACCTATGGTCTCAAGAGATTCGACAATACCTAATCGAGACTCATCGGATAAAACAGAACCGAGTGGTATAGCAAAAGTTTCATTGACATTTATTTGAAGACTGTCGAGTTTACCATTGTAGTTGTTAATGGTTATCTTGCCTGACCTAATCTTCTTAGTATCGAGATAGCATTCATCAACAAAGACGATATGAGTATTGTCCATATCTCCCCAAAACTCCTGGGGATTGCTATCTGTTGGGTTAGAGATAGTAAGAACAAGGAAGGTCGGTTTCTTGACCTCTTCAAACAAAGTCTTAAAATGCTTCACTTTGCTCCCATTGCCTTTCGTATAGCGATGAACATTTTCTTCACGTCAGGTTCCCTAAGTTTTTCAGGTGAACCAAGCATGAAGTGTTCGTAATCGTTTTCCATAGCAAAGGCACGCATCTTAGATGCAGACATACCTTCTGCTTTGTCAGAGTCAGGGTCACGTTCCCCTGCTGAAACTACTTGCAGTTCTACCCCAATATCCTTTTCAGGATCAGGATGCCCTGAGTATTTCTTGAACATAGCATTATACTGCGGGACCCTGTCGGAACCTGCCACAAAAAATACGTGGGTGTATCCCTCGTCTCGCATCTTGTAGACAACGTCGAAGGGATTGTTGACAGAATCTTTTTTGACCACTTTACCAAATGCTTTACTAGCAATCGCAATCTTAGTGTTATAGTCAAGAGGATCCTTATCTTTTTTCTGGGTATGTGAGAGGAATACAAAGGGATCTGCTGAGTTCTGCTTGGCAACCCTCAAGACATTGTCCACCAGTTTCTGATGTCCTATGGTAGGAGGATTCATTCTACCAAATGTAACTACAGCAGTCTTTTCCTTTTTCGCCTCACCGATAAACTGAGTATAAGTTTTCATATTACTTTTTATCGTTTTACCGTTCTTGCTTTACCTTTACCAGCAACGCCAGGTGCGTGACCCCAACCTTCTTCTCTTTTCTTCAACTGCTCTTCCCAGTACTCTTTAGTGGTCTGGACTTGAGTATCCATGGCCAACTTAACAGCATCTTCCCAGGAAATACCTTCCTTTTTGATTTTCTTGGCAATCTCTTTATCCATTGTAACCTTATGGACTTTGTCGCCAATCTTAACTTCTTTTTTGCCTTTGCTGGCAGCATGAGCGATGGCACCCATGAATGATTCTTTGTCGAGTTCAACATCCTTTTTCTTTTCAGACAGGTTCTCGACTTGCTTGAGATCAATATTCATATCTTCCTTTAGTCTATGTTTAGCAAGTTCCTGTGGGGGAATCTTATAGTTATCTTTTACGATGTTGTAATCAAACATCTTACCTTTATACTTACCTGATTGTGGGACACCAGAAATAGTATTACCATCAGGTTTCTCGAACTTAAATACTACCTTATCATCTTCCTTAGCACCATTCTGTCCTATCGCTGGCCACCAGTCATATTTCATTTGACCTTTGAGAATAAAACCTACTGTAGTTTTATCAATGTAACCACACATTGCTAGATTTGACGGAAGTGTTCTTTCATCTAAAATCTGTTCTTCTTGATGCTCTACTGGTGCCTTCGTATCTTTTTTCTTAACAGGGTTTGAATGGCCCTCAGTATCTTCTACATTTTCAGGATGTTCAGGTTTTTTACCTGTAATAAATTTATCACGATCATCCTTGCCTTCAGATCCAGCATGAAAAAACTTCTCTTCATAATCTGAAGTCTGTTTAGAAATAGGGTGCTCTTGAACACCATCTTTCTGTCCAGGCGTATGGCTAGACTTTGCTTCGTCTACTCTGTTGATTACATTTTTGATTTGGTGCTCAAGTCTCATAAGAACCTTTTGTATTCTTTCTTAAAGTTTTTAGCCCACTCAATATCATACTTTTCTAATCCTTTAGTATTTAAAATATTGAGTTCTTTTTTATCCATAGCAACACCAAATTTAACATCGGTCAAAAGTTTGCCTAATCCTGCCGATGGAGTTAATGGTTCTTGCTTTAACCAAAGTGTTTCAATGCCTTCTACCAGTGCTTTTAGTGGAAGCATTTTCCATGCTTTGTCTTTTTCTACTTTTAATATTGCTTCTTTGACTGCAGATTTCATTTGCCCTGGTCCATTTTTATAAGCATTGAAGCAAATTTTGAATCCATCATCATTTACATAATCTCCAGTATCAACTCTGCCTTCCCCAAGTTCATGTTCTATCTGATCCTCAGGAGAAAAGTGTCGTGGTTCCATAGGTTGTACTTGACCACCAAATCTATCTGCAAGATAGCACTGAACCAAAGGGTGATAAGAATCATCTACTGACATAAGATCCCCTATCGGAGTCTCATAAGGATTCCAACCATCTTCCATGTCATTCATATCAGCAAATACTTCTTCCCAATCTTTATCGGGATCTTTTCCTTCGTCTTCTAGATATTCCTCCATGTCCTCTTTGTCTTCAAAATTCTCATACCACTCATCATAAAAGAGATCCTTGAAGTTTTTCGCATATTCATCTTCTATCCCACGATTTTCTAAATCTTCTTTAATTTTCTTAGGAGAATAAACATGAACATAATAGTCTATCAACAAACGAATGGCAGACAAAGGTTCTATCTTAAGAGTTTTATCGGGTGCCTCTGCCAAAAATGTTTTTAATGTTTTCATTTTTACCAACTCTTTATTGCGTTAAAGTTCGCCATGGAGAACTCCAGACGATCTACGATTTTGACAGCATTACCTTTCATCTTATCCACTGCGACAAAACCTTCGGGTCCTGTAACTTTGAATCCCTTCTCGGTTTTGACGAAGGTATCTGTCATTTGTTTTACCTTTTCTAATTTCTTGACAACAAAATCTTTGGCAGTCTGAATAGCATTCATCAAATCAAACACTACTTTAACCTTTCCTTTCTGTTTTGTCAAGTCGGAAATAAACTTTTTTAGATCGGCAGTTTTGGCGTCGATGGTCTTTTGGGTTTTAAGTTTTGCAATCTTTTTCATCTGCTTCTCTTCAAGATATTCTAGCAGTTCAATAGCCATCTTCGATGTATTACCAATCCTCTGACCCTGACGAATCTTAGAGTTCATAAATGCTTTTATGTCTACTCTCAGTTTTTCGTCAGATGCAAATCTCTCGATCAGAGACTTGTCAACCTTTTTTGCAATCTTCTTGGCATCAACAATTTGCGAGGAAAAATCTTTGCTTTCCTTAGCATTAAAAACTGCTGTACCAGAGGCATCAGAATATTCAGCATCTTGAATCCATACATCTTTTGGTGCCTTTAGTTTATTCACCGCAGGATTGAAAGATGCTCGATATTCTGAAAGATCTCCCGATCCTGAATAGTCAGTATGGAAGACAACACCTATTTTACAACCTTTGATTTGTTTTGCGAGGGGAGTATTTTTTGGTATGGCGTAAACGATGGTATTTGGCTGGAACGTAATGTAGTCTGTCCCGTCGATCGTCTTGTCCTCAATGTCTTCTGACGTAAACATCATATCTCCTTGGTAGACATGTCCGTCAGGGATTCCTACATCAGCGAGTTTAGCCAGGGCGATTTTTAGTTTTGGATTGAGACCTGACTCAGAATACATGTCATCAACATCCTTGGCTGTCTTACAGAGTTTAGGATTCTGATTGAAGACAGACTTGGTCCCAACAAAAAACTGACCATCGGCAGGATCCTTGCCACAGAAAATGGCAGGAGCACCATCCCACTTAGTAGTAATCTTAACACTTGATTTTGAAGAACCATTCATCATTTCTTCTAGAGAGTCCAGAAACTTAAAAGCCAAAGAGACTCCTTCGACACCTCCGTTCAGAACTTCATCCTCTAAATGCTCTAGATGAAGATTCTTCCCTTCTTTACCTTCAACAATAAATCCTGTTTCAGGTGCTCGAAACGATGAAAATCCTAACACTTTACCCCTATTAAAAGATTGCTTTTTATTTAGGGTTTCACCATTTTCTGTAAAACTTCTGCTTTGAGTGCTGTAAGGTGATAGAGTTCGGACTTGACTTCGACTGACTTTACCTTCTGAAATCTCTCAAAGACATCAGACTCATGGAGTGTTCCTTTGCGTACGTAGTCGTATGCCAGTTCTGTAGAATAGGCATCAACCTCTAAAGGATCAACAAAGTCGTAAAGAGGATCATTTGATATTTGAATATCCTTTTGGTCAGCATGAGTGTACTCGTGTAAAACGCATTTCGTAAACTCATGTGACAGTTCGGATAGTACTGGGAGGGTTATAGGAACATTTCTTCTATAAACATCAGTAGAGCAAAAGAAACTGATATCTATCCTAGGGAACTTCAAATGCTCGTCTGGAACATAGGTAGACCCATCTATATAACACTCATTGGATTGAAGACGTTTTGCTATCTTAACTTTGAACGAAGTAGGAACTGAGAGAACTGTACTTAGATCTCTTGTTAGATTTGTTTCTACTTCATCCCAAGATGTGGAATGATGATTAACGAAATGATCCCAGCATGTGTGTGCCGCATCTATCGTACCAAAGATACGATGCATTCTTTTTTCTTCGAACATAAGCCATTAGAAATTCCAGTTACCGAATTCACGTTTGTTTGTCATTCTATTATCAGTACCTCTATCAAAGGCAGGAGTATCATCTTCCCTGTCCTTTTTACCTTTCTCAGAAGGTCGATTTATTTGTGACTGATCTTGGACGTCAAACAGACGCATTTTTGAACGATCGACTCCAATGACAAATCTCTTATATTGAGAAGGGTCATTGTATCGATTTTTGAGTTGCTTGACAAGCAGTAAACCTTTTTCCTCCAGTTCATCAGATGTCTGGATTCCGACGAAAAAGTCTGCCGTGGCAGGCAACCCAAAACTTTCTGAGGTATCTCCGAGGTCAATATCAGACGACATGAATCCTGTACGATTCAACTGCGTCGCTGAGACGATGGGAACCTCAATCTCTACTGCGAATCCTCGAAGTTCCTCAGCGATAGACTTCACCATCTGGTAAAGATTTGTTGCTGATCCCTTCATTCGAGAGGATGCACAGATGTTCAAGTAATCAATGTAGATAATATCAGGTCTGATATTTCTTTTGATTTTTAGTTCGTTGACAAGATGACGAAAGTGCCCGACATGCGCAGAGGCAGTGGGATATTCTTTGACAATCAACTTGCCTTTAACTGTACTTCTAAGACTCGCAATCTTTTTATCGTAGACGTCGCGAGGAATATCTCTTAACTGATGAATGGGAATGTCAAGTAAGTTTGCATCAATCCTTTCAGCGATCCTTTCTTCAGCCATCTCCATTGAGATGTAAAGGACATTTTTGCCAGAGTACATATTTGCTGCTGCACAATGGCACATGAAAAGGGATTTACCAACACCCGTACCAGCCATGACAATATTCAAAGTTTTGTCAGGCAAACCACCATCGGTTATTTTGTTGAAGTAATCGAGATCGAACTCGATTTTAGTTTCTTTTTTGTGATACCAATCATATCGGTTTTCAGAGTCCTTGACATAGTCGTGCCCAATATTCGGATCGAAGGAAACTGATAAAGCATCGGATAAGAGTTGTGGTATCGCTCCCTTATCTTCCTCTGCCTTGCCATCAAAAATCTCAATGGACTTCATAATCGAGTTGTATACTGCCTTGTCTTGGCAGAACTGTTCAGTTTGGTCACATAGCCACTGTAGATCAGTAGCAGGTTCTTCAGGAGTTAGCTCATTGACAAGTCCAACTGATCCTTTGAAAATATCCTCAGAAAGATTCTTTTTACTGAGATCAATACTTAGGGATTCCTGGGTTGGACATTGGTTGTATCTTTCAACAAATGTAGATATTTCGTTGAAAACTGTTTTCTGTATTGCATCGTGAAAATATTCTGCTCTGAGGAAGGGAATCGTCTTCCTCATGTAAGGTTCATTAGTTAACAGATTCCTTAGGATTGTTTGCTCTATCAAGTCCATCTCTCGCTAAGATTTGTATTGCTATGTGTTCAACTATCTCATGAAACTCTTCTTTATCCTCCTGTGTCCAATCTTCCCGAGTATCTGCAGGTGTATCTGTTTGCACTCCAATGATGTCATAGTCTACAAAGAGACGACCTGCCTTTGGATGCACTTCACCAGTTTCGGGGTGGGGATCATCTCCTATGACACCCACTTGATTTAATCTAATTATTGTTCCAGTATATTTAGGGTGTCTAATGTCTATACAATGATGTTCGTCTGTTTCATCAAATGGATTCAAACACCATGCCCAGGTAACTTCTGCCTGGGCCATTCCTTGTCTTCCTGCTAGTTCGTCGTCCGTGTCATATTGCATAGTTCTGCTATGTCCCTTCGTTTGTCTTCACCTCGAACAAGACCGAGCAGTTCCCAGAACTCTTCGTCCTTCCCATTCAGGGCAAGTTTTTGTAGTTGTTGAAGAGTCTCATGCTCAAAGACATGATCCCTTTCATGCTGTAGTTCACCAGGTACGTATTTACTCGGAATCAGTGGTGCTGGTGGACTCGGTCTGTGACTCGCCATCTTCTTCCTCCTCGATAATTTCTGTGGATGAATATAGGAACTCCTTTTTGGCACCTTCATCAATCTGTTCTAAGATTTCTTGCGTGAAATATTTTTCAGGATTTTCGTTAATCGTTTTCCCAAACTGCTTGGATCCATCAGGAAGTTCGACTCGTGTCGAAACAGCAGAAAAAATATTATAACGCAAGGCAAGGTCCAGAAGACCATAATGGCGATCAAGACCTGAATCGTATCTGACTGCAACTTCTACCTGCTTATTTTCTTTGGTTAATCGAGACTTGTAATTCTTCGCCTTGACGATATTGCCAATGACTTCAGTCCCATCTTTTATTTTCTTTTTTCCAAGAAAGATAATATTTGATGCGGCATACTTTAGACCAGCTCCACCACCCATATCTTTCATCGGAACATAAGAACCAATCACATCAAAGGTATGGTTTGTAATAAAGATCGGAATATTTGCTTGTCCTGCTTTAAGAGTCAGGACACGAAACGCACCTCGTATAAGTTGGGCACGAGTCATGTCCCGAGTATCTTTACCCTCCTGCATATCATTCACCTCTTTTTCAGTTGACAAATTGCCAAGACTGTCGAGGCACATAACCAAAGGAGGACGATCTTTCTCAGGAGTTTTCAAGTGGGTCTCAATGACCTTTAGTGCCTGTGAACGAAACTCCTGTATCGTAGTCACGGGCATGATATACATACGTTTAGAGTCGATGCCTCGACCTTCAACCATTTCCTTACTTAGTGCTGATTCGCTCTCAAAATATAAAACCCCACCAGTTGGATTGCTGTCAAGGAAGGAACGAACCATTCCCAGTAAGAAAAAAGTTTTTCCAGTGGCTTGTTCACCAGCAATAGCAGTGATTTTATTCGACGGGAATCCACCAAAGATGGAACCAGATACGAGAGCATTAAGTACATAACTGCCACTATCAATAAAATCGGTAACATCGCCTGCAGAAACACCTTCTGCAACTTTTCCTGCATATTCATTTTTAGTTTCCTTTACCAGGGAATCAAAATAATCCATTACAATTTCCTTATTTCTATAACTCGCCAGTTGTAAGACGAGAGATTAAAAAACGCATACATCTCATCCCAAGTTCTACATGTATGCTTATAAACCATGTTTGGGTCTTTCGGATTTTGAACAGTCACAATTATACCACGAATATTGATGCCTGTCAAGTTTTTCTTATCCGAAGAAGTCCTCGATGGTATTCCTCTTTTCAAGAGACCAGCCAATCTTTTCAACAATATCATTTAACGGCATCCTAAAAGTTTTATCAAACATCATGTCACGATCGACATATTCATTCAGTCCAAACTCAGGTGGCAACCCATCAACCATGGCAATCACATTTTCACGGATAGGATTCGGCATCTTGAGATAAACGAACTTTATCTTTTCACCTTCCTGTATCTTAGCATATTTTTGTGTGAGTTGATGCTTAGATAACTGATTATTGTATAGCAAAGAACCTCTGACATGAATCGGAGTACCCTGTTTATAAATCTCATTCCGATCACTGTACTTACCTAGACCCTTCACTGATCTTGGAAAGCAGACATCTTCAATAGGCAGTCCGTGGAACTTCTCCTTAAACTTACTAACGAACTCCTGAAGATGATCTTCGGATTTGTTCATAATAATATTGAAGGATTCTTTTAGATTATCTCTGCAAGCAGAAGGAGTTGAAGATTTGACAGCATCGATACCCATCATTTTCAGTTTAGGTTTCGAATACTGGACACCTTCATTATTCCAGACGTTGAGAATATAATGTTTCTTGGCAGTCCAAATACCTTTAGAGGAAATACCTTCCCTCTTCATAAACATTTTCTGCTCGAACGCATTCGTGTATTTAGCCAAGTCGTTATACGATTTATCAATGACATCTTGTAGTGGGCCATCACCAACCTTGTCAAGGAACTCCACCACTGCAGTCTCCATAGGATCGAATGGTAAATCCTTGAATCTATCATTAACCATGTCCTCCATATTAACATACAACGAATCTGTATCTGCTGCAATAACATAATCTTTATTTGTTTTGAATAGTTTGTTCATCCAATCATTCACTGCCTTCTCTGCAGTTTTGATGGAAAGTTGGCCAGCAAGAGTAATCGCTTCAGCAAGATTTCGATTGTACCATCTGAAGTGAATATTACCGAGGGCACCGTATGCAGAGTTTAGAGAAATCTTGCGAGCCATCTGTAGATTATTCAGACTGGAGACAAGTTTGCTTAGACGCAGTTTCTCAGCAGGATCGGAAGTATTTACCATTTCCTGCTCATGCTTAAGCATCTGTTTCTTGAACTGTTTCCTATCATCATAAAACTGTTGCATCAGTTTAGGCAAGAACCCTTGGGTATCTATATTGAACTTAGCACCATTAGGAGTCATGGTACAGTCTGTCGGGATCTCAGCAGTTTTATCAAGAAATGCTTTTACACCAGGAGTTGTATCTACACCTCTGTAAGTCTCAGGAGAGACATTGTACTGCATAATCAAATGAGGATACAGACTGTTCAAGTCAAAAGACATTACCCAGTTATACATTCCAGGATGGACGTCTTTAACAAAAGCACCTTCAACAGACTCACGATTCTCTACATCTTTCCTCGGAGGAACTACAATCTTCTGCCTCCAGAGTACATCGTAGATTTTGTTATCCCACATTTGTACCTGAGTGAAACAGGCATCTGGGATAGACTTCATTGAAATAGTCAGAGTTACGGCAGTCTCAATAAGTTTCATCTTTTCCTCTAACTGGACTACCAAGTCTACGTCTTGTATATTGTAGTCAAGGTATTTCTGATAGTCGTGCTTCCAGAGAGTGTGGAGACTGCCGTACTCTTCAAAAGAAAGTTTACCCGTACCCAGTTCGACATTGGCAATGTAGTCGAGTCGATAGGATTCTTGGTTTACGTAGGTAAACTTCTTGTACAACTCAATATAGTCAAGTGTAGCGATTCCGAGTACATCAACGTAGTTTTGCTTTTTGCCCGTAGAGCCAAAGGTCTCTCGCATTCGAGCAGTGCCCCAAGGAGAGAATCTTCGATTGACATCAGAGCCAAGCAGTTTTTCGTTGCGATTGAAAATATAAGGAAGGTCAAAGAATCGTACGTTCCATCCAGTTACGATATCAATATCAAGTTGTGACCATCTCATCATAAAATCGTCGAGCAAGGTTTTCTCGTCCTCAATCAGATGGAACTCGACATCAAGACCTTTTTTGTTTTCCCATGGTTGGGTCGCCCAGATATAATACTTACCTTGGAGCCAAAGAGTTATGGCAGTCACAGGATAGTTCGCCTCATCGGGACTTGGAAAACCTTCTTCGGACGAAACCTCAATATCAATGAAGGCAACTCGAAAGAGACTGTAATCGAAGTCAATCTCAGGAGGGAAGTTTTCAGTTATCCACTGTTGGGCATACCTCTCATATCCGTAGATAGGGAAGTTTTCGATTTCTTTATATTTTTCTTTCCAGCGATGTAGCTCGGTAGTATTTCCGACTTTGATGGGAGCGACGCACTTTCCGTCGAAGGTGCGCCATTCAGATTGTCCAGTTGAATCAACGACAAATAAGGTGGGTTCATAATTTTTGATTCGATTACGGACACGTTTGCCATTCTTGTATCCACGAACACAAATGTCATTGGCTTGTTTTGAGACTGATGTATAGAAATCCATTATTCT
>Ga0213859_10001257_pt1 | contig 11312 bp, 7 predicted proteins | sample PICome_2_FD_160133 | JGI IMG/M metagenome (GOLD analysis project Ga0213859, IMG submission 160133) | Coastal seawater microbial communities near Pivers Island, North Carolina, United States - PICO304 | ecosystem: Environmental > Aquatic > Marine > Coastal | place: USA: North Carolina | collected... | reverse complement strand
ATCGTTACACTCACGAACCCAACGCTAAGCGTATTGTTTCTGCTGAAATCGTATGACAACGAAACAACTATTCAAACTTGCTAAGTTGCAAGGTTGGACAAAGAAACGCAACGGTGGATCACACTATGTCTTCACAAAACATGAGCACAGCATCACAATCCCCTATCACGTTAAAAATGACTTCACAGGCAAACTCATCGCAAAACAACTACAGCGAGTTTAAGATTATCAAACTTAAAGCACAGAAACCTCGCAAGGCACAGTTACACTTTACGAAGGGTCACTAATTAACACTGAGGGGCAGTTAATTTGCCCCTTATTTGTTATATTGGCGCGGCCGGGCGATTACGGGTCCCATCTAGCACTTTCTAACCTACAAAAGTATCCAGACGAGCGATAAATATCTTAACGGGTCCCCCAGTACAAAAAAATTCGCCCAGAAAAAATTGCCCCCAGGAAGTTGAATGGCTGCATTATTACCAGATGGAATTACAGTAGGACCATATCCACTACCAGCGACTGCGTTGAAGCTTGCAGAACTGGCAAGTGCAGGAGATTTTCTGATTAATGCCATACCTGCAGGATTCTACGAGTTCAAACCGGTAGTACCTGATGGAGCAAACTTTTTAAAAACTTTAATCAAAGCATTATTTCCAAATAATTTAATTGAGAAAGAACCCAAATATATTAGTCCTTACGATAGTTGGATACTTCCAGTTACTGCGGTGCCAACGTTTTTAAATGAGAAGATACTAGGAATGGATATTGATGGTCCATTTGCCTGTATGTTAGAGACACCTGGACCAATATTAGAGCTTCCGAATGCTGTTCGAAGTTTAGATAGAACTGTAAGGATTGGTTTAAGTCCTTATTGGTCTCCTCAATTATTTTTCGAGCCTTTTGTGGGCGACATTGATGCTTTAGCGCAACCGAGACTACAGTTTGCAAATTATGCTGGTGCCACGACAGCTCCTGGTGTTTATAGCGGTGGAATAGGATCCGTGCAACCTGATGGATATCCTAGTTATACTGTTACTCTTGGTGGATATTATACCGAACGCAATTGGACTGATCGATATTATATTACTCAAGAGTATGATTGTTTTGCGAAGTATGATATTAATGGAAGATTTACGAAGCCGTTCAATCGTGGAAAGCCATTAGACCGAAGTGAATTACCATTAGATCCTAACAGTATTAAAGATTATCAAGCAAGTAGAGTTACACCTTTCACCTTTTTTGCGACGAATCCGATAACACAAAAATGTGTGGAAGATGTAATGCCAAGTTATTTAAGATGTGCCGAAAAGTTATTAACTTATAAGCACACTGAGATTAGATCAATGAGATTTTATTTCAGGGGTATTATTGATAGTATAGTATATTTACCTTATTCTTTTCCAGGTCCTCCACCACCTGCAATATTTTTAAGAACTCCATTTATTGCACATATGAGTGTGGATACAAATCATGATCTTACAAGTGTAGCACGAATTTTATGTGCTGCAAAGATGTGTAATGGTCCTTGTAGATCTGAAGCAGTATATAATGAAGATTTAGGTGCTGTGCCGAGAACTGTAGGTCCGGACACATTAGAGACAGCATGTTACACTACATTAAGTGATTATGAGAGAGTAAATTCGGAATTACAAACTGAATTTGATGAATATATAACTAGTAATACACAAGGCGACACCAGCGAATTGGAGGAAATAGAGGAATGAGCGTATTTCCGGCATTATACACTCCTGCTGACGTTACGAGTGGTCATGGGTGCTTTCCTCCTGTAGGGTACTTACCGCCTCCCATAGGTGCCTCTAGTAACGTTTTCATTCACTTGGCACCGGTACATCGAGTTGGAGATTTAACAATTCCTCATTTATGTTCTGGACCTGATATTCATCCTGATGTAATTGCGACTGGATTTCCTACTGTGTTAGTAAATACAAGACCTGTTGCGTTATTTGGTGCGAGTATTTTAGCACCTGCAGGAATTGTAGCAGGATTAAGTGCAATTAATGTTTATGTTGGATCTGCTTTGGTAAATGGTGGAGTATCGTCTAGAGTTGATACTGTAGTCAAATCTACGACAGATGCAGTCATTAACAATGTACCACCAATAACGATTGCTTAATAAATAAATCATAGAGTATTTCTAAACAATGAATAATCATAAAATTACCTATAAAACAAAAGATGGTACGTTGAAAGAACAATTGTTCGATGATTTTAATGAGTTTGCAGATGCAATTGAAAATGCTGCTGGAGATTTTTACAACACAGGTATGATGCCTGAAATGGATATTGAAACACGTTATGGAAACATCACAAGAAAAGAATCAGTTACAGGAAATAATCCAACGCCTGAATTCCTTGGAGAATAGACTGGAACTGGTTGAAAAGAAAATTTCTAAAGTTTTGTACAAGCGCCCTGGAAGCAGCGAATATGAAACTTTGGCACAGACACTCGATTATCTGCACAATGCCCTTGACAAGGGCAGGCAGGGGTGTTAGAATGAACATGTAAATTGAGAGGCACTATGGCAAAACGTCCATCATTCACTGGAGCACAGACTATTGAGTCGAAACCGAAAAAGACTCGACAGGGATGTGGTCAGAATACTAAATTGTCTGCTACCAGTCGAAACAAAGCAAAGAAGCGTTATCGCGGACAGGGTAAATAAATATTATTGAGATAGCAACCTCCTTAAAAGTTCTACTGATGTAGTTCTTTAAGGAGGTTTTTTTATGCAACCCGATAGAGACGTAAAGTATATGATTGAAAATTGGGGGACTAATCGGTTAATTACCGATTATGTGCCAGAAACTGAACAAAAAAAGAGAAACGATCCACCTGGGGATAGATTATCAAGACCATGTGGCGGCAAGAATGGGTTTGACGATTATGTGGAGAGGTGGAACTAGGCACATAAATAACAAAGAAGTTATACCCTATTCTTGTGCCATCTTTTCAGACATTTAAAGATCTGAGTATTACGTTTAAACCGCATCCCGTAACTGAGGATGTTCTGGTTAAAAAGGACGCTGCTGCAATTCGACAGTCTGTGTCTAATTTACTATACACAAGAAAAACTGAAAGACCTTTTGATTATAACATTGGCACAAATTTATATAATTTGTTATTTGAACCGTTGAATTCTATTACTGCTGGTTTGATTGCTACAGAAATTAGAACAGTAATAACACAGTATGAACCTAGAATTGTCATCGATAATATAGAAGTATCCACCAATTTTTCTGATAATGGATTTGATGTATTATTATCTTATATCATAGTAGGTAGAGATGATGATTTAATCGATTTAAATTTATTCTTAGAGAGACTATAAAGTGCCATATTCACAGCTCAACAATCTAGACTACTTAGAAATCAAAGAGAATCTCAAAACCTATTTGAGAACTCAAACAGATTTTACTGACTACGATTTTGAGGGATCTGCTCTAAGCAATATTCTAGATGTTTTATCATACAACACATATTACACAGCATTTAATACTAATTTAATTGCTAACGAATTTTTTATTGAATCTGCTTCTATTCGTGATAATGTTGTTAGGATTGCAAAGCAACTTGGATATAGACCAAGATCAAAAGTTGCTCCGTCAGCAAAAGTAGATTTTGTTGCAAATATTACTGATTTAGTTACACCTTCTTCATACACATTAAGAAAAGGAACTGGATTTGTAACCAATTTCGAGAATTCACTTTATAATTACGTTGTAATTGATGATGTTACTACCAATGTGTCAAATGGGGTAGCAGAATTTACTGATGTTGAGATATACGAAGGATCTTTAGTAACAGAATATTTTACATATACAGAACAAAAAAGTAACCGAATTATTCTATCAAACGCAGACATTGACGTTTCCACTATTCGAGTTAATGTTCGTCAGTCAAAAAATTCAACTGCAAAGACACCATACAATCCAAAAGAAAATATACTTGATGTTAAATCTACAGATCAAGTATATTTTGTAGAAGAAGTTGATGATGAAAGATATGAAATTATTTTTGGTGATGGAGTTTTTGGATCAAAATTAGAAGCTGGTAATTATATTGAGGTAAGTTACTTAGTTACCAACGGGCCCGTTACAAATGGCGTCAAAAACTTTAGATTTAATGGAGTTTTATCCGATAGTGATAACATTCAATATACCACAACAGTTTCTGTCACTAACGTCATTGAACCGTCCGATGGTGGTGCAGATATTGAAAGTATTAACGAAATAAAATTTATTGCACCCAAATATTTTAGCACACAAGATCGTGCAGTGACTGCTAATGATTTCAAACCAATTATTAGTAAAATTTATCCCAATGTTTCTGATATCATCGTATATGGTGGAGAAGATGAAAATCCCCCTGAATATGGTGTGGTTAAAATTATTATAAAACCAAAAGCAGGATCAAAACTTACAAATTTTACAAAAAAACAAATTACTGATGAATTGAAGCAATACATGGTTGCTTCAGTCACACCTGTAATTATAGATCCATCAATACTGTATGTTGAGATAACATCAAGAATCAATTACAAAAAAATTCTCACAAATTTAACATCTAAAGATATAAAAACAAAAGTTATTGATAATATTAATTTATACCTCAATCAGTCAGATACAGAAAAATTTTCTGGTAAGTTAAGATATAGTAAAATTAATAGTGTGATTGATCAGTCTGATGAATCGATTCAGTCTAATCTTACTAGTTTTACAATGAGAAAAGATTTCAGTCCAATATTAAATACTAAGACATATTATGAAATCTGTTTTCAGAATGAATTTGATAAAGATTGTGAAGGTGCAACTGTTAGTAGCACTGGATTTACAGTTTTTGAGTATCCTTTATTCACAGTGTATCTGAAGGACATCGATGGTAAAATGGTCCTATATAGGATAGGTAGTGATGGCAATCATATTATCTTAAATAATGATGTTGGTGTAGTAAATTACGGAACGGGAGAAATTAAAATATACGATTTAATTGTCCTAAAAGGAACTTTATTAAACAATACGATACAGATTAGATCTATCCCACATAAGAAAGACATTTTTGCTACTAGAGAGCAATACTTAGATGTCGATATCGACAACAGTAAATTTATCGCAGAAGTAGAATAAGTAAATGGCGATCAAGTTATCAAACTTAGTATCAAAACAACTTCCTGAGTTTATTACAACTCAGTATGATACTTTTGCACTTTTTCTTGAAAAGTATTACGAAAGTTTAGAGATCGCTGGCCAACCTCTAGACATTTTATTTAATTTAACCAATTATTACGATATCAACTTCTACGAGAAGTATCTCCTAGAGAGTGGGTCTGCTCTTGTTGGAAATTTATCCACAACATCAGATGAAATTACATTAGAGAATGCTGGGTCTTTTCCTGATGAGTATGGATATGTAAAAATTGGTCAAGAACTTTGTTTTTACGAAACAAAAGAAGGTAATATCCTCAAAGGTGTAAAAAGAGGAGTTAGTGGAACTACAAAGTTAGGTGATCTATACAATAAATCCCAATTCGAATCAACTCAAGCGGCAAATCATTTTGCTGGAGATAAAGTTGCTAACATAAGCAATCTCTTTCTATTTGCTATTGTAAAAAGTTTTGAGCGTCAGTATCTTGCATCCTTCCCAGAAAAATATCTGAAAGAAGGTGTTGATAAGAGAACTCTGATTAAAAACATCACAGATTTCTATAAAGCAAAGGGATCTGAAAAATCAATCCAATTTATTTTCAATTCATTAGTATCAGAAAATCCAAGAGAAGAAGTATTTGTAAAGCGTCCCGCAGATCAGACTTTAAAATCTTCAGTTTCAGATTGGATTAGCAATTATACAGTAAGCATAAAAGTTATTTCTGGAAATCCACTCAACCTTATTGGACAAGAGATTATTCAGCAATCACCTTATGCTTCATTTGTTGTGGATAATGTAGTATCTACTCCAGAAAACGTTATATTGCTGGTGGATAAAACATCAGTAAATGGAGAGTTTTCAAATTTTGCATTTACTACATTAGTAAAACCAATTACTTCTTCCACTGGTCAGAATCTAAACCTGGAAGTCGTATCCACCAAAGGATGGAAGAATTCAAATAGTAAGTTATATATTGGTTCTGAAGAATTTACAATTTCAGAAAGAAACATCAACCAATTCAAAACTTCGTCTAGATCTGGATCTAATACCTATCCAGTGGGCACAGAAGTTTATTCAAAAGCACCATTGTATGTAAATGGTGTCAAATTTTTTGTTTCTGGTAATGTATATAATCTAGAATCATCTTCGAAGCAACCATATGCGCTGCCAAACACTAAAATTGTAAATTCTACTCAAAGATCGAGTAAGAACCCTATAGTTTATGATTTTACCAAATCTGACTATAGATGGATAAAGAATAATGACAGAGAGCGCCCAAGCGTTTATTTTTCTAACACATCTTTACAAAACAAACTTTCTAAAGTAAATGCAGACGTTTCTGCAATTTTGGAAGATTCCAGTTATTTTTATATCTGTTCATCTGGATATCCATCAACTAGTATTTTAACTGCCGATGATACCGGTAGCATTGGTGATAACAACTACCTGAAACTTATTAGAAAAAATCCTGTCGCAACTACAGAAAGATATTCTACTGGGTCTTATGATGTTGGTATTCTTCTAGATGGAACTCTTGCTTATAGTAAGATAAGCAATTCATTTGTTAAGTATGGTAAAATTGAAACTGTAACTATTACTAATAAAGGTTCTGGATATAAAGCACCTCCAGTTGTATTGGTAAATGGTGCAAAACAAAAGGCAAAGGCCATATTGTCTGGTGGGGTAATATCAGACATTGAGATTGTTACAACACAAACATACAGAAGAACTCCATCTATAGAAATCACCTCAGGAAGAAATGCTAAGATTAATGCTGTAGTTACTTCAGGTGAAATAACAAGTCTTGTAATCGAAAACCCTGGAGAATTTTATGTATCCCCCCCAACATTACAAATCATTGATTTAAATGGAAAGGGAAGATTTGCTGAGTATAGAACTGTAGTTTCTTCTAATGGACAGATTGTTGGCGCAGAAAAGATTAACGGTGGAAGAAATTACGGGTCTAACGTAATTATTAATGTTATCCCTCAAGGTAAAGGCGCAACAGCACAAGTTGAAATTAAGAAATGGTATAAAAATAGATACCAAGAAATTGATTACCTCGACGAAAGTAATGGTGGTTTAGTAGAAAAGAAATTTGACACTAAGAAAACATATGCAGTACTTGCAAATCCAAGAAGATTAAGATTAAAACTTAATGATAATATTGACAATCAACTTGAAGAGAATTTAACAGGACATTCGAAGATTATAGGATATGCATATGACGGCAATCCTATCTACGGTCCATATGGATATTCTGATCCTCTAGACAGTCAATCTTCGATCACACGTTTGAGAACTGGTTATTCTCTTAAAACTTCACGAGTTAATGGACCATCAGTTTCTAACTATCCATTGGGAACTTTTGATGAAGATTATGTCTGGATTCCATCTTTAGAGGTAGGAAAATTATATCTGGATAAGAATAATGGTAGATACTGCGTAACACCAGAATACCCAAATGGAGTTTATGCATATTTCGTAACTATCGATGCTTCAGGAACTCCGGAGTATCCATACTTAATCGGATCTGATTTTTATTCAATTCCTGTAGATGCGAACTACAATTCAGAGACTACTCAAAAGGATATACCTGCATCAGCAAAACTTATTGATTTTTCAGCAATTCCAGAAACCGGCAAAGAATTCTCTGCAAGTATAGAAACTGTTAGTGCAGGAAAGGTTTCTGGCGCTTACGTTGAATCTGCGGTTAGTAAGCATTCCCCATCTAATAAGATATTTGTAGATAATAAGGGATCTGGTGGTGAAGGAGTAACTGCATTTGTTGATACAGTTTTGGGTAAAGATGTAGAGTACTTGCGTTCTAGAAAAGAAGTTGCCGTTATAAAAACAACGGATAACGTTTATCTGTTTAAAGATTTTATTTTAAGGCAGCAAAATACAAATTTAGAAGGATCTATAGTAGGAAATGTATTCTTTGATTCTTTGTTAGTATTAGAGTCCGCTACTGGAGAATTTGATAAAACTGAACTATTTGATTTGATTGATCCAGATACTAATCAAACTGTAAGTATTTTAAATGTATTGCTATCTAATAAGTCATCATTTACTGCAAATACTGTTATTGAATTAACTGATGGTTTGACCAACCCAGATTCTGTAGTGGCAACCGGTCTAATTCTAGAATCAACCATTGAGCAGAACACACTTAGGATTAAAGTGATTTCTGGAGATTTCTCTCTAGGAATAGAAAGCGAAGAACTAATCTTACAAAGTAAAAATTTATCTGATACTGTTGGAACTTCAATAGTTACATATTCAAGCATAAGTGAAAATATTTCTGCATCTACAATTGATTATAATTACGCAATAGCAAAAACAACTGAAAATCACGATCTAACTATTGGCAACATTGTTAATGTAACCATTAATCCAGATGATACAAGTTCCAACAAGATTTACTACGTTAGAAAGAGACTATATCAAGACATCGAATTAAGAGACAGAATTTTAAATTCGATCCTGGTAGATTCTGGAATTGGTAGTGTTTCTGTGTTGGAGAGTGGATTTTACACAGGAACTACTGGAGGATCATATGATCTAACTTTAGAAAATGCTACACTTACAGTAACAATCAGCGAAAGTGGATATGTTACTCAGATTGATGTTGCAGATAAAGGAGCGGGGTTTGATGAAGATACAATATTCCAACTTGACTCCAGTGAGTTTTTAACTGAGTATGGAATAACTCAAGTAAAGCCCGCCATTTTCAGAATAAACCACGTTGGTTTATCATCTACTGATACCAAGATGGTTTTATCTCAGGTAGGAAATCTATCAGAAAATGACCAACTTTTAATTGATAATGAAGTTGTTACGGTAACTTCTGTTGATTATTCAACTAAAACTGTCTTTATTCAAAGAGGACAGGAAGGAACTCAAGCAGCAAAACACTTTAATAGAGCCCAAGTAACATTTTACAACTTCAAGTATAGATTTACAAACGGTTCATACATTCCAGAATTGGGAACTGGACCATTTAGTCCAAAGGTGTTTTCGTATAATGAAGATACAAATATTTTAACTTTATCATATGAGTATCTAGTTGAACCAAGTCAAACTTCTACAATAACAGTATCCAATTTCATTAGAGACGAAAGTGTAGATAGAAAAGATGTTCTAATTTCCACCGTAGGTGAGAAACAGTTTAAATTAGAATTTTCTGAAGATAACGAGTTGAATTTTGTAATCAACCCAGATATTGATGTTCAGTTGTACTACAATTATACTTTTGATACTTCACATCCAAGTATGGTTAATACATATTTGGATTTCTCTCCAAGTATTAACTATAACCTTGTTACTACAGAAAAAGTTGTTGGACCGGAAGAACCCGGATCCGGTCTTCCAGGTAGCTATGTTTCATTGAAATTAGGTTTTGGTGATCCACTTCCATCAAATGATTATCAAGAAACTCAAAAACTAAGATTCTCGAATTATTATTACTTCATCAAAGCATCTAATGTATTTACGGACTCCGGTAAGCTTCAAGTAATTGACGATCCTCTTTCAGGAAGCAGGGAGATTTCTTACGTTACAAATAATAAATTTGTTTATCCAGTAGAATCCCTCGCCCAGCAAAATGGAACTGGTGCAATTACTTACACAACAGACTCATCTGATGCAGTAGGTTTAATCAATACTATCCGAATTGAAAATAAAGGAAATTCATATACAGATCTTCCCGTTGTTGTTGGTGTCCAGTCTCCTAAAACAATCGTTCCTAATTTAATTCCAAAGTTAAATCTTCAAGGTGGAATAGAATCGATTGAGGTTATAGGAGAAAGTGGGGTATTTGTAGATCCAGAAATTATAGTTGAGGGTAATGGAAATAGTCCGGTCCTCCAAATTAATTTAATTGATAATAAAATTAATGCAATCAATGTAATTAATCCCGGTTCTGGATATACAAAAGTTCCATCTCTGACACTTATAGAAAAATCCAATAAAATTTATTTCGAATCCAATACTATTGGTATTCCGAAGAATATTAAAATTAGTAATTCTGGAGGTCTATTCACTCAGAATTCATCAACAATTCCAGAGTTTTCTACGGTGTATTCTATTGTACTAAAAAATGTAGTAGAATCTAAATTTGCATCAGGTGTATTACTTAGACAGTTTGATGAAAATGGTAATGTAACCTTTACTGGTAGGGTCGTTAAAACCATACGAAAGGATTCCAATATTGTAAGAGTAGAAAAATTATCTGGAGAATTACAGAAAAAATACCAAATTGGTGGATCTGATATCATATCTTTCTTCAATACAAATTACGAACCAGAGTTAAGAACATTCTATGATCGCGTGGGATATTTTGACTCCCAGCGTGGTATTTTAAGTTCTAGTGAAAGTAAATTAACCGATTCATATTTTTACCAAGACTATTCTTATGTAATTAGATCATCAACTCCAATAGAACTCTGGAGAGATCTAATTCTTGATGTTGTCCATCCAGCTGGATTTAAATTATTTGCTGAGGTTGCAATTGATGTAGATAAGATTGATGTTATTCAACCAGTAACAACTAGAGAAACTCCAGTAAATATCACAATCAATTCGGTTGGAATTTCCAATGCATTTACTACAACTTCTAGGTATCAAATTACTGAGTTAGTAGAATCTGTAAAATCCGCTGATGATGTAAGAGGAGTTGGTAGATTATCTCTAGATGAAAATAATTTACTGGAAACATCAGCACTGGATGTTTATCTCTCACCAAGTTTTGATGGGTACATTGACACAGATACTTCACTCACGTTTGGAACAAAGACTTTTACTATATTAGATAAAAAATCTAACAATCCAGTAACACCATATAATCAGAATGCTATTGTTGTTAGTCTTTCCGGGGTTATCCAGGAACCAGGTGTTTCATATACTGTAAGTGGAAATCAAATTACCTTCAGTAGTGCTCCTCTTGGTCCAAGGGTATCAGAAGGACAAAACTTAGACGCTGATGTATTTTTAGGTAAAGTATTTAATTATACAGATTCCACAAAAAATCAGCAATACTTTAAGAAAGTAAAGAACATATTCCAGAGAAATGGTATATGGTTAGATGCAGCAAATCAAATAAGATCTAACAGAAACTTTATTGTTCAGGAAACTATTGGTTATGTAA
>Ga0213859_10001255_pt1 | contig 11321 bp, 4 predicted proteins | sample PICome_2_FD_160133 | JGI IMG/M metagenome (GOLD analysis project Ga0213859, IMG submission 160133) | Coastal seawater microbial communities near Pivers Island, North Carolina, United States - PICO304 | ecosystem: Environmental > Aquatic > Marine > Coastal | place: USA: North Carolina | collected... | reverse complement strand
CCAGTAACAGTTACGTTTCCTGACAGAGTAATTGCAAGAATACCTCCAGTTTCTACAGCAATACTTTGAATACCAGTATCATCTGCAAATGCTACAGTACCTGCAGTCACTGCACCTGTTGAAACTCCTCCGGTACGGGTAATTGTGCTATTTGTATCACGAACAGTCATGATTGGAGCACCAATACCACCGCCCGGCGCACGAATAAACTTCGCAAGATATGAAGGGTCTGTATTCGTAGTAGTTTGAGCTACTCGAATAATAGGGCTTCCATCAGCAGCACGAGTAAAATTAGTGTCGTGTGGAAACTCTACCGTAAAGGGCTGATACTCTGAGTTAAAACTAGTATCACGCTTTACCTGTACACGAACTCCTTCTTCATTTTCAAGAGTTCTGTGGTAAGCCGAAGTAGCGGTAGCGGTAGCATTTGCATAGTCGCCTGTACCGATCGCCATATGGCTCATCATACGAGGAATTTGATGGTTCCCCGTAATGTCTTGACGTGGGTCAATCATTCGACCAACAATGTGTGCAAGACCATAATCTGTAACCATGTTACGAATAGTCTTGTGTTGTTTTACTCGACCCGCGCTATCTCGCAAAACGAGATTGACAATTCCCTTAATTTGAGCACTGTCTTTTTGCATTTTTAAATCTCCTAGAAATTGGCAGATTTGCCGGCTTCGCTGACATAAGGCTCCATAAAGTATGAAGCGCAGTACACGGGTATAAAGGCGGATCCAGGGTCAGCAGCCTCGACCGTTTCCGTATGTGTTCTTCGATAATTCATTACTCTTTTGTAGAATGTCTTATCGGTTGATGTATTTTTCGCCTGAACTCCAACAGGTTCAAGAACTTCCCCTGGAGCAGGCTGTAAATTTGTATAAGTTTTGTAGCTTACTTGGCGCCACGTTCCTCCCGGAGGAGTACCCGTAAAAGAACTATTAACAGTTCCAGTGGTTGGATAAGGTCCTAATCCGCCTAAGTTATGAAGAATTACGTATAGGTGGCCGTCAGTATGAAATAGTAATTTTCCTGCTAAATTTACTGCATTAGTAGAACCTACAGGGTACTGAACATCCCCTCCCATTATATCTACTATTTTTCCTAAGTTTTGCCATAGATATATTGTTTGTAAAGCGGGAGACGAAAAATAAGGAGGAAAATAAAAAGTAAAATTAATTAATCCACCATTTACTGCATCAGGAAGTGTATGGCTTCCAGTGGGTCTTTCAGGGTCAGAAGCTGTTAGGAATTGAATATAATAATTAGCTTCATCTATCCCAATAATACCGCTCGATCCTATTCGTAGTTGTCCCCCAGAAGTACCTACACCATCTATAAAAACCCATTGATTTTCTGCATCATACCAAAAAAATCCATATGCACTACCACTATTTGGTATATAAACATAGTATGGAGTATCGTCAAAGGTAGGAGCAATAGAATACCCATTCCAAGCGTAACCTTTATTATAGTTATAAGTTTGATCAAACTTAGAGTTAGTAAATTGTATTGTAGGACCATATCCTGGTCTTTGCCAATTTTCTAAAGGATTATCGGGAGTATATGTGTTGAACCCAGTATATTTATAAGCTCCTTGATCCGCTCTTCTCGTTATAAGTCGTGCATAAGAAACATAAATACTATCCTTCCAACGTCTTACTGTACGAGTAGTTAGAGGCTCTTCTGTTTCTAAATTAATTCTATTACCAGATGAGTCAAATTCATTAATTATATTTAAAGGATTTGGCTCGTGCTCTAGTATTTCAATAGATTGTTTTTTTGCAAAGAGTTCTTGCTCAATAAAGAACCTAGATTCTGCAATTTTGCCTCTTGCGGAAATAAAAGTTTCGCTAAGATATGCTTTTTCGTTAGGTATTCCAGTTATACCTTCTGCGATTTTTCCAAAATAGTATAAGTTATTTTTTATAGAGTTTGAAAAATGGTTTGACGAAGTTTCTTTTGCGTGTGCTTCTTCTAGTTGAGGCTGTACGTTAGTTTTAATTATAAGGTCTGACTCTCCGCTAGCTTGCGGGTATCTGCGGCTACGAAGAAACAAACGTTCAAAATAAATATCTTCAGGAGCCCTTCCCACCGTCACAAATCTAGATTTAGGAGTAATGTTACTTTCTGAACCTCCTACGCTTCCATCAACTTTTTGTGTTTGGAGCTGATTTATAACTGAAACTGTATGATAATTCTTAAAGAATTTACCTATACGTTCTAAAGAATCTCCATTTAAATCTATACCTCCAATTTGTACGAAGTCTTTACGAGTTCCTAAAGATTTTCGTAATTTTACATCTTCAGGCTGTCCAGGAAGGTTTTGTCCAAAGGGGATAAATGTAGCAGTAACTCTGTCTGTAGCTACAGTGGGTAGAGTTCCTGCAACGTTAGAAGCTACACTGTTTACAGTCGCACTAGAATTTAAGTATTCTACACCTAATCTACGGAAGAACAATCCACCCAATCTTCCTAAATCACGAAGCTTTTCAAGAACACTTTTACCTGTTGCTTGAACATTTAACTGCATAAGCTGAGTACCAACTTGAACACCATCACTATTATAAACAGGCACTGCTACTTGACCTCTACTTATATCTAATGGGGTCAAGTCTCTATGAAACATTATTCTACGACCTTCCGGAGTCTTTGTAGGATGAAAATTATTACTTAAGGTACTCCATCCTATATTAGCACCTCTCCATATTGGCCTAAGTACTTTGTACTCTCCACCAGTAGGATTATGAAAATCTCCGGACAAAGAACCATGTCCATCGTCTATCATTACATAATCTTCTCTATGCTTACTATCTGGTTGAAATATAATTCTTCCATCCTGCGGGTAAGGAGTTGTAAAAGTGTTAGTTCCATCAATAAGAAAAGAAGATACTCCAACACTCGCAAAAGTTGGATATTTTAAGTTTCCTGTTATAGGATCACGAAGATACTTATATATTTCATTGTATTTTTTAACATAAAGAGGATCAACAACCGGATTATTAATATTTGAATCAAACTTAATTAAAGGAGTTCCCGGAGCTCTTCTCTGAGAGCCTCCATATACAAAATCTGTTGCAAAGAAAACAGGAACTGTTTTATTAATTTGCAGTGTATGTTTTTGTATTTGATCAAAGTTTACACGATCTCTTATAGGTAAAAGAGGTCTGCCCGCGCGATTAAGTACTCTATCTTGTACTTTTACTTCTTCTTTTTTACCAAGACCGGGCTTTAAAACTGTATCATCTTCTTCATATACGTCGTCATCCGTATGCCCAAGTCTACCTTCGGTGACTTTTCCACTAGGTAAAACTGTAAGTATAGAATGATAATTTTTAAAGAACTTTGAAGGCTTTGCTTCACTTTTTATTAAATCCTGTAATATAGCAGACTTAGAAATATCTACTAAAGTATCCTGCGCTTCTCCTATATCCTCGTTAAAGTTTTTACCGCTAAAAAATGAAACAAAATTATTGGGAGCATTTGCAGGATCTCTTTGAGCATTTACTTCTACTACAAAATCTAACCCAGACTTTCCGCCAGTATTGGTGGCGTGCTTGGCATTATGCTTCCACATCCACACACTTTTATCTTCTTGAAAAAACTGATCCCTTAATACAGAAGGGCTAGACAAGTTTAATAAAGTATCATTAGCCTCTCCTATATCATCGTTAAAGTTTTTATTAGCGAAAAAAGAAACTTGATTAGGTATTATCTCATTGGTCGAGAAGCCTGGATTTGTTTGATATAACCCCCTCTGTGCAAATGCTCCTACTATAATATTTTTCGTAGAGCGGCTCGCTGGCGTGGGGGAGCGAAGAGCGTTATGCTTCCATAACCACTTAGACTTATCTTCATTATAAACACGATCTCGTTCTATTTGAGATAGTGCCGTGGATAAAACAACATCACTTAACTCTGTAGCTTCTTGAACAGTTTTTACAATATGTGTAAACTTAACATAATTTAAGAGTCTATTTGCAGTATCTCTTTTTGTCTGTATATATGCTATATCTGTCGAAGGTACATTAGGATCGCCATTTACAACCTTATGAAAATCTAATGCTTCCTGTACTGCAGTAAATACTCGGTCATTCGGATCTACTTTTCTTGCTACAAAAATTTGCTCTAAAGCGCCCATGCCAATTTGAATTGGTGGACGAATTAATAAAGTATCAATTCTTTCATCAAGAAACTCAACAATGTGATCAAAGCCAGGTTTTTGAGCTACTGAACCATCTCCAAAAGGATCTACAAGTTGAGTTTCATGCTTTGCTACTATCCCTCGAGCACGAGTTACTACCTCTTCAGTAAATACTCGCTCTCTGGGGCCTTGGAATCTGTATACATTAAATATTTCATTAAGTTCTGCAATTTCTTTTGGCAGTCTATTTTGTATATGAATTAAATCAAGTCTTTCGTCAAAAAGTTCTACAATAAAATCTAAATCGGATTTTTCATCTTGAGTTGCATGTCGTGCCAATAAATCAGGCAATCTTTTACTAACACGATCTGCGGTAAACAGTAATTCATTTTGTGTTTTAGTGCGCGGAGTTAGTACTGATTCTTGATAAAGTACATTCTCTTGCCGCGAACGCTTCATTAAATGAAAATATTCAAAATCATTATCTTCTAGAAAGAGTTCTTCAAATTGCGATGCTAAAGATACTGCAAGTTTAACTGTGTCTTCAGTAGGAATTTCTTCAAAGAATTTTCTATGATAATGTGCAATTCTGGAAAAGAAATCTTCTTGATATACTTCGTCCAAAAGAAAGAAACGCATAAGCTGCTCATGCGTAATCCTTAGGTCGAAAAAAGATAAACTAAACCCAAACGCATCATCAATCTCTATGGCAGTATCTTCGCTATCTTGTATTAGTAGCGAATTGTCTGTTAGAGATATAAATCGAAACTTTCCACTCATGTATAATCATCCCGCACCTGTATTGTAATTTGCTCAAAAGTTGTATAAGTGTCCGTTATTTGATTATTAGTTTCGTCTACGCCTGCGGGCACAACAAATTCTACTTCCGCTTCGTAAAAATCATCGTTTACATCGGCATGAGTGAGGAAGGGTTTTAAATTAAAAACATACTGACCTTGAGTATCTACAGACTTAAATGCATCCGCAGAAATACTAACTATATTTCCTGGGGTATCTTTTCGTCGAATATTTAAATATACATTTGAAGCGTCCGTCACAAATCGATCATTATTTTCATTTCTGACAATAACTACAGTTAGATCTGGTCCCGTATCATTTTTAACAAGTGTCACTAATCTATTCATTGGAAGGGCGTCAACTTCTTACTAAAGAAGGCTTTTTTTAAATATTCTATGGTATGATTATAACAAAGCATACCTGCCTTGTCAAGATATATTTTTGTGAGGGGTATTACACTTATGCAAATGCAATGTCACACACAGCACGGACTTGAGTATCTTCAGCAGAATAATCTTGGCCTTCTGTAATCATATATCTATTATACTTAGAAGATAAGAGACTACCATTCTCTAAAATTTTTACTTGCTGACGAACTGATACAAGAGTTATAGGACTTCCCTCCATATCCGTATTATGGATAATTTGTATTCTATCTGTAGTAATTTCTTTTGTTAAAGACATTTTTCCTCCTTAGTCATCACTAAAATAAATCATTGTAAATCTTAAATTTGTATTTCCAGTTGCAATATCTGATACTTTTACGCTAGTATCATAATAATAACTGCTACTAGAAGAGAATGCATTTGCATATAATTGAATATAAGAAGTTCCCGGAAGACCTAATGCATAAAGACCCTCTAGCTGTCGTGTTAAAACAGTAGCGTTTACCGCTGCAGTTGGAGTATGAACCCTAGCATTAGAAATACTAAACGGTAGATTTCTTATAAAAATATCGTTAGTACTTGTAAGCCCTGAAGTATTTATTTGCTGAACAGGACAGCTAATTGTAACTTGTCTTCCTATTTTTGTATATTCACCAGTAGTATAGTTAGCACTTGCACTATTTCCTCCAGTACCTGCATCTGCGACTACAATTGGCCAAGTGCCTTCTTCATACTCGCCTATTTCAGACCAAGAATAAGTTTCAGGGTGGATAGTAGAGTTTGTAATTAAAGCGTAGCCCGCGGTTAGCAAGCTTGCTTCTGGTGCGCTAATTCCATAAAGATCGTCTAACTCGAAAGGAGTTGAAACCCATTCACCTGCGCCGCTATCATAGGCTAAAACTTCTGGGCTGCCCCCTAAACCTAATACTGTTCCTGTAGGAGCATCTACAGCAGAATTTACATTCTCTAACTCTCCTATAGTTAATGCATCTGGCTTCCAAATAGGAGGAGTTGCACTTCCATCATATTTTAAAATTTTACCGTCAGTAACTCCTGTTGTAGTAACGTCTCCTAAATCTCCTAAATCTTCTGCAAAACTAGGCTTATCTGCTAAATCGTTCCAAGAGCCCGAAAAAGCATCTGTAATACCATATCCTGCTAAGGTCGTAGGCTTGGATTGAATTTCACTAAACGCTACCGTTCCTGTTTCCCACTGAGTATTTGTACTACTATAGCGTAAAAATATACCATCAGAAAGAGTTGTTATTGAAACATCTGTTAAGTCATTTAGCTCTTCTACTGCGCCAGCTACTTGGTCAGCATCTACCCAGCCATAGTCTGTTCCGGTCCAACTAAGAACTTGATTTGTATATGCTGAATTTATTTTTAAGTGACTATCAACATCAGAATCTGTGTATGCAGCTGGTATAGTAGGAAGGTTATTTAAATCATTATAGGACAGTTGAGAGTTTACATAATTTGTCCCGTTATAACGAATTACTTGGCCGGTAGACGGGCTTGTATTAGTAACATCCCCAAGATTATCTAAATTAAAGTTTGATAGTACAAATGCGCTAGGAACCCAAGCATTAGCAGTGGTACTATAGGTAAGAAAGTCCCCACTATTTGGAGTAGTTGAGCTGACATCACTTAAATCTCCTATTGAAAAATTACCAAATGGAATACTTTCCCATTCGCCATTTGTATTATTATATACTAAAAGATCCTCATCAGTAGCACCAGAAGTTACAGTACTAGAAACATCGCTTAAACTTCCCAATGCTCCGGGAGCATATGATGATGGACTTTGCCAAGTATAGTCTGAGCCATTCCACATTAAGAAGGATGCAATAAAAGCACTACTTGTATTTAAGTGTGAATCTACATCTGCATCTGTATAAGCAGTAGGAATAAGATTATTAACCTCAGTTTTTGTATAAGCATCTGTAATTCCGTACCCTGCCAAAGTAGTAGGAGTACTTCCTAAATCACTAAAGTCTACGAATTGATTTGTCCATTGCCCCGTTCCTACGCCCGTATCCCACATCAAGACTTCCCCGTCTTGAAGTATATTTGAGCTACTTGTTCCTACGTCAGTAAGATCGTTTAAAGCTATTGCTAAACTTGATGCGTCAATAGTGACATTTCCTGCCCCTACTAAAGAATTATTATTTACTGTTTTTATATCAGTACCGCTAAGTAATCCTATGTTATAGCCTGCAAGAGTAGTAGGAGTATTACTTAGATCCGCCCAAGACCCAGATTCTGCAATTGCTGCAAATCCTGCACCTGTTTTAGTTTTATTTTGCCATTCATCTTCTGGTTCTTGATAAACAAGAATGTGACCGTCAGCAGGGTCTGTAATATTTACATCAATTAAAAGAGAAATGTCTAGATCTTCAGGCTCGTATTTACTATTTGAAGCATTATATTGTAATATTTGATCGTCAGTGGGTGTAATGGCTGATACATCTGTTAAGTCCGTAGTAGCCATTACAGGTATGAATGTTACCGGCTCATACTCTCCACTTGCTGACTTATACTGAAGTACTTGATCGTTTGTAGGAGCTGCATTAGATACATCATTTAATTCTGATATTACATGGTCTACTTCACTCAAGGGGCCTGTTGCATTAACTTGTTTTAGTATATAACCTTGAGTAGCTCCTAAGTCTAGACTAACTCCTGTTATATTACCGTTTTCGTCAATACCGCCTTCACCTGTATCAATAGAGTTTGCAGTAATATTTCCGTCTGAATCAACATTGAAATCAGTTCCAATATCAATAGAGTTTGCAGTAACGTTGCCGTCTGAATCTACAGTAAAATCACCGTTTCCAATATTTAGATCGTCGCCAACAATGCTATCTATATAGCCAGTGCCGTCTATATATAGATTTCTCCACTGTTTTGCACTCGAGCCAATATCGCCTGTATTATCTACGTCTGGTATTAAGTGTCCTGCTATTTCTGCATTTATATAGATAGTATCTGCGGTTTGATCCCCGAGAATTATATTTCCTAGAAGTGAAGTGCCTCCGTCTACAGTGACATGAGAGTGAAAATGAGCTATTCCATATACATCTAAAGTATCATTTAAACTTGTGGCACCGTCTACATCCAAAGTGCTATTTAAAGTAGTGTCTCCGTCGACATTTAAAGTTCCATCTGTGTCGATATTTCCATTTGCAGCAACAGTCATTTTAGGAGCAGGATCCCCTATATCTAATGTTTGTCCTTTTAGTTGCCCTGTTGCTTCAATATCTCCGTCTACTTTTAGACTCTTATTCAGATTCCATTTATCATCTGAAGCAGTATAAATAATGGTAGCATTTGCACCATCAAGAGTAATTCCTCCTCCGTCTGCAGCTGCTGCATTTGGTGCTCCGTCTCCGATAACAATATTAATATCATCAACAGTCATTTCCGTACTGTTAATTGTAGTTGTTGTTCCGTCTACTTGTAAGTTTCCTGCAATTACTACTAATCCTGAGTTGTCACCTACAGTTGCAGGATCAATAGTAATAGTATCTGGGCCAGAGATTGTTCCTCCAGCTACATCTAAATTACCTTTTATTATTACTTGTCCAGTATTATCATCATGTACAGCAGGGTCAATAACAAATTCTGCTGGACCACGAAGCCAGCCACGAAGCTCTAAGTTATTCATCTTAGAGTTAATTTCTAGACCGTCCCAGTTAAAAGTATCTCCAGCAGGGTCACCAATAGCTACTTTATGGTACCCATCGTCATTTCCGAACCAGAAACCTTGGCCAACATCGTAGTCAGTTTTTCCTCCACGTATTCTACCGGCCCCAAGAATTGTTATCCCTGCACTTTCAGTATATAATGCTACGCCTTGGTTTAGTGCGTTTTCAACCGTATAAAACGCATTTGTATCTGCGCTGGAGCTTCCACCGCCGGCTCCGCCGCCCCCAACACTTGCGTCACCATTGTAAGGACTGGTATTAAGCCAAATCTGTGTTATAATTGGATTTGTAGGAGTAGTCATATTAAGTCCTGTCTATACTAGCAATTACTGCGTCTTTTTGATAATCTGGTCTATAAATATTTCTATAAATTCGAGTAAGGTTTATTCCTGCAGGGAAGGATCGATCAAGTTCTAACTCAGTATCTGAAATAATATTTAGAACTTTTGCTGCATTACTTACTCCATTTGAAGAAATATTTGCTGCAGAAGTTGCATTGCTTAATGAAATTTTATCCCCCACTACAACCTCAGTAGTAAATAAAGTACCCGTTCCTATCAGTTTTTGAGTTTGTGCTGTTAGAGTCGCGGTTCCAGTAATTAACTCATACGCTAAATCGATTCCACCGCTTCCATCTCCAATATCTCTCCATATTCCCGGTCCAACACCTGCATGACTATCTCTATCAAATTGACCCAAAAATATCTTTGGAACACTTTCGTCAAGAACTATATATAACTCTCTTTCATCCCCGTCTGGTATTCCACTTAAATCTACAACTCCATTTCCAGAAGCTTCGGTAATAGTAACAGATTCACCAGGATTACCATAGCTAGAAAGTTCTGCTGGAAAAGAATCAAATGTCCAAACTTCAGACCCTTCAATTCCAATAGTAGACTCTCCTTTGATACCATAGTAATTGTAGTACCCCGCAACACTGCCTTGACTTTGGTTTGCTAGTTGTAGACTTCCTAACTCATATGTTTGTCCAGCCCTTTCAAAAGTAGGAGGAATATCATTTGTCCCAAGCCACAATTCTTCTATAACCTCGCCCGCCCAGATGTAAATCCAACGATGTCTACGAGGTCCTGCGTACTGTCGTATCATAAATTCATCTGCATCTGGTTGTTTCTGATTAAAAGTATCTGTATTTCTATTATAAATTCCGTGCCAAGTTCCATTAAAGTTGTAAAACTCATCCGTACTTTGATAAGTTGTACTACTATTTTTTATCCCTCCAGTAACATTTGAGTAGGCCCATTTAGGAATACCATGAATTCTTTCTATATCTTGAGTACCTATCTGCCTATCATTATAGTCAATATTAACTCCTACCCATTCCGAGTAGTTTTTGTTGGGCGAGACAGTTCTCACTCTTACAACATAGTTTCCATAGTCAACATCTACAAAAGATATATTTGTTTCAGAAGTTGTAGTAGAGTATACTCCTGAAGGAAATAGATTTGGTCCTGCTACAACTTCATAGCCTGCAACAAAGTCAGCCCCGGGAGTGACTTCTTGAGTGTTAGGGTCTACTTTTATAGGAGGATCCCAAGTAACACTAAACTTAGAGTAGTCCCCGTCATCAGGAATTCGAGTTCCTTCTGCCAAAACTGCAATATTTCGAGGAGGAGGAATTACTTCAGGCTCTTGCTCTTCATAAATACTAGGAGGAATAACTCCTAGATCATAATCTGTATCTACGGCAGTGAACTTTTCATTGTAGTGCTCTACTGCAGTAATTCCAAAAAGATTTGCAGCATTTTCTTTTACGCTCAATACTTTATAAAGTTTTTTAGAGCCTAAAACATTTATACCAAAAGACTCTTGTCTTAAAGTCCAAGGACTTCCTGCTAAAACTTCATGATTAAGAGCTGCATTTAAAGTAACACTATTATATGGTCCTGTACCCGGATTTACAATATCGTACTCGTCTACATGAGTATATTTCTTCCATACTACAGAAAGAGGCTTAGTGCCCGCCGCATCTATAAAAGCATTACTTGCTTTTGTTTCTGTATCTAGATTTTGTAAAGTATAAGTTGCGCCTGATTTAACATAAGCTTCGGGAATGTATTCCCCTTTCTTGTAAGTACTACTTCCTGCTATTGTTACCGTATCTTCATAGCCCACATAAATAGCGCCGGGAAGAGCATGCATTAGACTAATTTTATACGTATGCCCTGCTTGAAACTCTACATATCTATCTAAAGGAATAACAGTATCTGTAGTTGCAAGATTTGCTCCAATACGTCCACTTTTCATCACACCATAGCGATC
>Ga0213859_10001247_pt1 | contig 11364 bp, 9 predicted proteins | sample PICome_2_FD_160133 | JGI IMG/M metagenome (GOLD analysis project Ga0213859, IMG submission 160133) | Coastal seawater microbial communities near Pivers Island, North Carolina, United States - PICO304 | ecosystem: Environmental > Aquatic > Marine > Coastal | place: USA: North Carolina | collected... | reverse complement strand
CAAGGGAAAACATTAATCCATATTTTGTTAGATATTATGGTGCTTCACAAAACTGTACATTTGATCAACTAGTAGATTCTGTTACAGAAGGAAAATCAACGGTTCTTGGAGAAATGACAAAACCCGAATTTATAGAGAATCTTTTGCGTAATACTGTTTATATGATATTTAATTACAAAAATAGACCTAGTATAACTGATATTACTACATCTAATAAAAAAGTAAAAGAAATAGTAGATGCTTATAAAAATGAGTTGAAAAAGAAAGTAAACTATGGTATGATAATAACAGAAAAATCTAATGGAGTAGTATTTAGTAAATGGATTAATACACAAATAGTAAATGGTAAAATAACTGATGATGGATGGAAATCTATAGTACAAGTGGTATCTGCTTTAACAGCTCTTGAGACGTTAGAAGTAGCCCATAATGATTTACATCATGGCAATATATTTGTTGAGGAGTTAGATGGAGATGTATTAGAACAATTTAAATATACGTACAATGATAAAGAATTAGGATTTGGAATAAGGAGTAATTTTAGATGTGCAATATATGATTGGGATCGGGGATATATGAAAAAATTAGGAGATAATCCTTATCTTGATGATAACGAAATATGCAAAGGGTATTCACAATGTAATGAGTATGTACCGCAAAGAGAAGTTACTAAATTTTTAATTTATATTTTAAAAAATCCTAATCTGGACCCTGATGAAAAACAAAAAATATATGAATGTATGATGGTTGGAGATGCTGCTAGAATAATCTTTTTTGAAGATAGAATTGTTGGAAATTATAAGGGAATATTTTTGCAATATGAAAAAGATAAAGCGTTGACGAGACAAAATTTTGAAGAACTTGGTATATTTACTCCTAATAAAGTATTAACTAAGTTATTATTTTTATTAAAAAGACAAGGGATCTCCGACAGTATAATAGAGTTTATTAGTACCAACGATTCCGATTATTTTGATGAAAATAGTGTTATTTATGATATGAGAAAAGATGTAGTACAAGAGAAATTTAGTAATTACTATAATAAGAAAGATTTTAAACAAATAGAGAAAGAAGAAATATTTGAAAATGATAGATGATTTGAATAGTGATCTTAGAAATTTGAAGATATGATTAGTTAAGTATGTAAAAAAATAATTTTTATAAAAATTAATAATAATTTTATCAATAAAATTATTATAATGGGAAATGCAAAGTCTTGTGAATTTATAAGGCCTAGAATTGACAGAGCGTGCGATATAGGAAAATGCACGAAAAGTATTAAAGGGTATGCGAGTAATTCAGCATCTCCTACGGATATATGGGAACTTGAAATGTATGATGGTGTTCAGTATGGACAAGAGAAAATTCCTAATAAATTAATATTAAAACTTTATATAGATATATCTAGTGAAATTTTGAAAGTTGGGAAATTAGAATCAAAAGATAGAGAAGAGTTAAGGTATGAATCCGATATATATAACTATGTGATTGGATTATTTACAAGGGAAAACATTAATCCATATTTTGTTAGATATTATGGTGCTTCACAAAACTGTACATTTGATCAACTAGTAGATTCTGTTACAGAAGGAAAATCAATGGTTCTTGGAGAAATGACAAAATTAGGAATATCAAAACCCCAATTTATAGAGAATCTTTTGCGTAATACTGCTTATATGGCGTTTAATTTAAGAGGTAGACCTAGTATAACTGATAATACTATATCTAAAAAAGAAATAGTGGATGTTTTAAAAGATGATATTGTAAAGAATGATGAAGTAAAATATGGTATGATAATAACAGAAAAATCTAATGGAGTAGTATTTAGTGAATGGATTAATAGACAAATAATAGATGGTAAAATAAGCGACGATGGATGGAAATCTATAGTACAAGTGGTATCTGCTTTAACAGCTCTTGAGACGTTAGGAGTAGCACATAATGATTTACATTATGGTAATATATTTGTTGAGGAGTTAGATGGAGAGGTATTGGAACAATTTAAATATACCTATAATGATAAAGAACTAGGGTTTGGAATAAGGAGTAATTTTAGATGTGCAATATATGATTGGGATCGGGGATATATGAAAAAATTGGGAGATAATTATTATCTTGATGATAACGAATTATGTAAATGGTATTCACAGTGCAATGAGTATCTAGCACAAAGGGAAGTTACTAAATTTTTAATTTATATGTTACAAGACAATAAATTGGACTTTGATGAAAGAGAAAAAATATATGAATGTATGATGGTTGGAGATAGTGATAAAGTAGATTATTTTGAAGATAGAGTTGTTGCGAATTCCGATACGGGAAGATTTTTATATTTTGATTCATTTACAAGAGATAGAACGATGACGAGAAAAGATTTTGAAGAACTTGGTATATTTACGCCGAGTAAAGTGTTAACCAAGTTATTATTTTTATTAAAAAGACAAGGTATAATAGAGTTTATTAGTAGTAACGATTCTGATTATTTTGATGAAAACAGTGTTATTTATGATATGAGAAGAGATATAGTACAAGAGAAATTTAGTAATTACTATCATAAGAAAGATTTTAAACATATGGAAATATTTGAAGATGATACATTAAAAGACTATTTTAGTGAGGATGCAATGAAAAGAAAATTTGATGATGTGTTTATTCATGAAATGTAAATGGTTTCCCAACAAATTAATGAAAAAGGATCTAGACAAACATGGTATTATTATGTTGTTTTAATTTTACATTTTTTATTGACTATATTTTTGTATTTTGGATGGCTTAGTAATAATAAAATTGTGTTACAAATATTATTTATATTGATTATAATTTGTCTTATTATGTACATAACTTTAAACGGGTGTATATTGACAAAACTAGAAAGGAAGCTTTCGAATAGCGATTTTACTGTAGTAGATCCTTTATTAAAAGGTTTAGGTATAAAAATAGATAAAAAATCAAGGTATTATATAACATTAGTTTTATATATAATAACTTTTTTTATGACATCATATAAATTATACTTTAAAAAATACAATATTAAGGGAACTCCACGAGCGATTCGTCCGTCTCCGACGGACTCATTGGAGGTCTCCCCGAGCGATTCGTCCGTCTCCGACGGACTCATTGAAGGTCGCCTTGCGACCTGAAAGCTCGGCTCGAGAGGGATCGCTGCGCGACCGAAAAGGGATCACTAGGAACGAATCGTGGAAAGCTCGCAAGAGAGGGATATGAAAAGGAATGTTGTAGAGTAAAGTAAAAAATAATTTTTTATAAAAAAAAGTATAAAAGTAAAGTAAACGATTTGAGATACAATGTTAGAAATTAATAATAATAAACAAGAAGAAATAAGAAAAATTTTAAACAGTTACAATGAAAAATCGGAAGATACTTTAGGTAAAAAGGTAGAAAAAGAAATTGAGATTAGATTTGGTTTATTTACATCTAACAGGCCATTTAGTGCGGGTATTGTATCTAGACAAATATTTAATTCTATACTTGATAATTTTAATAAAATCTTTAAAAAAATAGCTGATGAGAAAAGCTCTAATATAGTGACAAAGACCTATGAGATTACAAGATATAAAAATGGAGTAAGATCAATAAGTGAACAAGGAGGGTCTTGTATAGTACAAAAAAAGAAGAGAATTGGTATAGTTGATTTTGAAAATTTAAATATCAGATTAGCATTAAGTGAAGAACAACATGGTATAGAAGATTTACCTGATAAAGATGATGAGTATGAAATGAAATTTACTAGAAAAAGAACAAGTTTTTTTGATAGAAAAAATAATATTAGATTAGATCTTTCAGAAAACACAAATGCTACAAAAAGAATGATACCTTTTGAATTTGAAGTAGAGTTTTTGGATAAAGAATTAAGTATTAATAAAGTAAATTGGGTTATAAAGACTTTTCATAACATCTATAAGAAACACAATACTATATTCAATGTAATAAGAGGATTCAATTACCTATTCCCAAAAGATGAAGTTAGAAATAAAAATAAATTATATATTGATAATAAATCTAAACCTGTAAACATAAAGGTTTATAATCTTCCATTTTTAGAAGATTATGTATTTTCACCAAAACCGAATGGAGTTAGTTATTTTCTTTATTTTCATCAAACTAATATTTATCTTGTTAATGATACAAGGGTGTTATTATATACAAATTATACAAATGAAAATTTAGAGTTTAAAGGTACGATAATTTTAGGAGAGTTGATGAGTAAGAGTATCTCCGCTGGTGAAGCTCGCTCCGAGAGTATCTCTACGAGCGGATTCGTCCGTCAAAGACGGACTCATTGGAGGGGGCAAAGCCCCCGGAAAGCTCGCTCCGAGAGTATATTTTATTGTTATGATACACTTTTTTATAAATCGCAAGATGTTAGAAGTATAAGCGCTATTGAACGAAATAGAATTATAAATAATATTCTAGGAAAAGTAAAAAATATTAGAAAATTACCGATGTTTTTCTCTGGCAGAGAAACAAGAGAATCTATAAACAATGTTAATAACTATATTTCAAAATATTTTCCAAAACATGAAGATAATGATGGTATAATATTAAAACATAATTATTCACCATATAATTTTGATAAAAATATACATGATAATATTGTGTATAAATGGAAACCTATAGAACACATAACGATAGATTTTTTAGTTAAGTGTGATATGGAGTATAAAGATAATCCTACAGCGTGTGGAAGATATAAAATATATATGGGAGGACCAAAAAGAATTGAAAAAGGTAAAGAAGTGCCTACCCTTGAACTATTTACAGGAACACGATCACATCCGTATTCTGGATATGTTGATGTATCTTTAAAAGAGTTTGGATTGATATCAGATGGAACTATTTTAGAGTTTTATTATTGTATAAAAACTAAAAAATTAGTACCACAAAGAATAAGAACAGATAAATTTATTCCAAACTATCGTACTACGGCTTTGAGTACATGGGAAGATATATTTTATCCTATAACTATGGATGTATTAAAAGAGTCTTCAGATATAATTTTATCAAAAAAGTTAACATTGGTTGAAAACTCCAATAATATCTGTTCTTTTATAAGAAAATTTGTAAATTTCCCTAATAGCGATAAAATATTTGATAAATTAGATAATTATCTGTCTACAAATGTCTTAACTAAGTTATATAAGACACTTTTATCATATCTATATGTTCTAGACAAGAATAAACATATTAAATTAGATAAAACTCAATTAGATATATTAAGGTCTATGGATAATATAATTGATAAAGAAATATTTGACAGTCAAGGAAGTATTGAAATACAATTATAAATTATATTTTTAAAAATATAATTTATTAAAAAACTTTACTCATATCATCTAGAGTATTTACAAAGCTATAAAAGTCTTTTTCATTCATCATACCGTAAATAAAATTTTTAGTAAAATTTTTCATATAAGGTACTGAAAATTTTTGTTGAAGTATATGAAGTTTTTCAAAATCCTGTATACCACTCACAAGAATTTCCAATCTTCTACTAGAAACGCCGGTAGGATAAGACAAAAAAGTATCTCCTGCATCCCAATTATTATGAGGACCTCTATAGTCACCATTTACAGTAGGTGTTTTATTCCATGAATCAAAAGCCCATCTTAAAAATCCATCAAAACCATTAGCAAAGCAGTACCAACCAATCATTCTGGAATGGTATAGATCCGATAATAAAAATGTATTAAGAAGAGGCATTTTAGGAGATTCGCATAGATAAAATGTTGTTTTTTGATTATTATTTCTTCTATTTTGAGTTAATCTATTCCAATCTCTGCTATTATTGTAGAATACGGAAAGATTAGTTATATCGTCAGCTATTTCTCTAACGTAATTATTTGCGTTAGCTATTTTAGGAGGTTTTAGTTCTTCGGGTAGAACAGATTTTAGAAGATCTATAGCTATAATCATATCATCTGTATGTCTTTCATCAAAAGCCCAATAGATTCTTTGAGATAGATTTTTCTTATTACAAAAGGATATAAAAGCTTCTAAAAACCAAGTCCATAGATTTTTATACTCTTGCGACTCTGTGTCTATATCTAAAACTATTTTTTTAGTAGAGAGAGTTTTTACTGGAGTAAATGTATATTTAATAATACCGTCCTTATTACCACAACCTATATTAGTACCCCAAGGTAATATAGAGAAAACGTGTATAGGTAAAAGAGAAGCAGAGATTTTGTCCCATAAATTTACGTATTTTTCAAATATAGTAAAATCCCATGAAAATCTATCTTTACCTAATTTTTTAATAAAATTTTCATTCATAAACATACTTTCACTGTTAGATATAGATATTTTCCATTCTATCATACTTTTAAACTTGTCATAAGTTTGACTTGCCCAAGCATCTTCAATAATAGTACATGTTATAGCTTTTTGACCTGAAGAGTATAGTAATTTTATTTGATTTTCTAAAAGATGAATATTCTCATCTTTAAAAATGGCTTTATTTTTTAAATTATTAACTCTTTGTACAGCCCAAGGATTCTGCCACAAGTCTAGATGAAACTTCCAGTCTTGTACTTTAGGAAATTCAATATCAAAGACATTAAGTTTAATTGTTTTATTACTGTTAATAAAAGTAAATGAGTTATCATAGTTCTTTTTTAAGTCTCTAGGTATTTCTAAACTCAACCATATATATGAAGGTAAAAATTCTCCGTATTTTTTATAGTTTTCTAATTTATCAATTATATCATAAACTTTTTCTGGTATATTTGTATACAAACCAGAACAGTCTATGGAGTATAGACCATAAATATCAAACTTTAAGATTTTCGGTGTCATATCGATCCCTCGTAACTCGATCTTGCACGATGAATTTGACGAATGAATACTTTCTTCTTTCAAATAAACGTAATCAGAAAGATCATTATACAAGTTTGTTAAACTTTTATAATCTTTTATAGTTTTTAAACAAACAGATATTTTTTCACCTTTCCATCCATTGAGATTTACAACTGTACATGTTTTATTTTGTTTTATAAAGATCATTATTAATACTGTTTTTTAACATTTAAATTTTAAAAATCATTTTAAAATGATTTTTAAAATAAAGTTTAGTGTTCATAAGACATCTTTGAATCAACGAACTTTACTAAAAATGAAATTTACCAAACGTTTCTCTCTCAAGAAAACTTTCAAAAGCTCTAAGCGTCGTAGAGACATCAGAGTAGATGATGAAGAAATGGGAAGATCTTGTGGATTGGCATTTTGCCTAGCAGGTACTCTATTTGCCATTATCAAGATTATCGAAGCTTTATAATTTTTTATTTTTAATAAAAAAATAAAAAATTGAAACTTTTTGAATGAGTTATTGGAGGTCAAGAGTATCTCCCCCGGACAAGTCCGGAGCGATTCGTTCAGCGGAGCTTCTCCCCGAGCGAGCTCGGCTCGAAAGGGTGAACTCATTGGAGGTCTCCCCGAGCGATTCGTCCGTCAAAGACGGACTCATTGAGGGGGACGCAGTCCCCTGAAAGCTCGTCTCGTGAGGGATCTCCCCCGGACAAGTCCGGAACGATTCGTGGGACAGAGTCAGACTTATTGTCAAACTCCAAGTTAAGTTTGTGGGTAAAATGTTGGAAAAGTAATTTTCTTTGTTTTGAATCGGATAGTATATTATCTAAAAGACCTATTTTTTGAAATTTATTTAGATTTTTATTTGAAGTGTTATATATGTCATTATAATCGTCTATATATTTTATTGATAGCATTAATATAGTGACTGTATGAATATCGTCCCAGTTATTGAAATGTTTATCAAAAAAATCTTTAAATTGAGGATTTTCCATTATATCTATTAATTCTTTCATATTTTGTTTTGTTTTATAAACTTTTTTACCATGATTTTGAATTTCATTTAAAAAATTTTTTTGAGAAGTATTAATAGATTTGTCTTTAAAAACAATTTCTTTACTTTCGCTCATTTTATATCTATGTAAATGTTTTTAGATAATTAAAGTATCTAAAACTTCTGATAATTCATTTTTTCTTTTTTCTTCAAAATATATATCAAGATTACTATCTAAAATATCTGTGGAAAATTTTGAATTTAATATTTTTTTTATTTCCGATATAGTATTATATCTGATGTATTTATACTCTTCATTAACACTTGATTGAATATCTGTGTCATTTTGATTAGAGTTAGAATAGATAACAGATTCGTTTAACTCTATTTTTATTAAGTAGTTTATAGTGTGAAAATCTTGCGGAGTAGATGTTTCTGTATCCAAAAAATAATTTTCATTAAATAAATCATTTATAGATTTTGTTCTTGTTTTATCTATTTCATAATGTTCAAAAACACCATAAAGTGAAACGTTGTTTTTACTTTTTTTACTTTTTTTACTAAAAATATCAAAAAAACTTTTTTTATTAAATTTTTTTAAACTATTTTTAAGTAATGAGTCTTTATATTCTATTTCATTTACTTGACTAGAAGCTTGCTCTCGTAGATCCTCGCAGAGATTCCTTTTATTGTTGTCTATTGAGTTATCTTTAGAAAGATCTTGATCTAAAATAACGTCAAAAAATAAATTTTCTTCTATATCAGGAAAATTTAACTTTTTATGTAAAATTCTTAACATACAGTCAATTAACCCTTCTCCAAATCTAACAGTGGCTTCAGGTAAAGTGTACCTTTCACTTAAACTATTCTTTACTAAAAGACATGTTTCATCAGATTTATTTATCAAAATAAGTTTTACTTTTGATATTGGCACGTTCATTTATATTAGTCAAGAAGTGTGTAAAGATTAACAATATTTTATTTATTTTCTAATAAATAAATAAATTTAATATTTTAGATAATAAAATGATATTAAATTTAACTCAAATTATAGTTATATCTTTGGTAATAATTGGGTTTAGTATCACTGTTTATTTAGTAGTAAAAAACTTAAAAACTCAATGTTCAGGTACTGATGTTTATCATCCAGAAAATAAGAGATGTCAACCTGAGTGTGACAAAAACAGTGATAAACCCATTTACGATCCTGACACTAATACTTGTATGGAGTGTAAACCAGGTGAAACCAAGAGTAACGACGGTATATGTGGTTTATGTACATCTAGTCAGAGTCACTGTGGTGATAAATGCTATAATATTAATACTGAAAAATGCATAGATAACAAGATTTGTTCAAAGTCGGAAGAACTTTGTGGTAATGAATGTTATAATAAGGATACTCACAGTTGTATTTGTTTAGGTAAGGATGGTGAAGAATGTTCAGATGGTGATACCAAAATTGTATGTAAAATTTACGAAAGTGCTTGTGATGATAAATGTTACGATACTGGAAAACAAACATGTGACTCTGAAAGTCATACTCTTTGTGATAAAGATAAGTCATATAGTGATGGTACCAGATGTTGTCCTAAACATCAAAGACCATACGAAGATAGAAAATGTGTTGATTGCGCTGAAGAATTGTGTGGAGGAACCTGTTGCAACGGTAAAGAATGCTGTAATGGTAACTGTTGTGATAATAGTAAGGGAGAATTTTGTAAAGAAGGTATTTGTTGTAAAAAAGACGAGATTAACGTGAATGGTATCTGCTGTAAAAAAGGAGAGATTAACGTAGATGGTATCTGCTGTAAAAAAGGAGAGATTAATTGTAACGGTAAATGTTGTGATGGTAGTTGTTGTGGCGATACTTGTTGTAAACAGGAGTGTTGTGGTGGTATTTGTTGCGATGAAAAAGATGGTGTAAATTATAGTTGTGTAAAAGATAAGTGCTGTCCAACTAATAAGGTTGTTAATGATAAGAATGGAAATGTTATGTGTTGTGATGGAGACGATAAGGTAATCTCTAAAGATGGTAAGAGTTGTGTTATCGGTTGCGGTGATGAAGAGTGTGATCTTGATAATCAATTTTGTGCTAGCGTAGTAGATAAAGATGGTAACACTCAATACTCTTGTGCAAATAAAGAAGGATGTTCTAGATCAGCTATTGAATATGACCCTATTCTAACAACAAATAATAAGAGTATACCTATAGTAGATAAAGATGGCAACCCAATACCAGTTTGTAAAGTAAGTATAGGAGGTGTTGACAAGTACTATACAGTTAAAAATACTCCAGGAGTAACTGGAGCTTTGAATAGAGATTCTTATTACAAATTAGAAGACAAAGAATGTAATAAAGGAGATTGTTTGAATACTATTAAGGAAGAAGGAAATATATTTAGTCAATATAATGAATCAACTAAGAAGTGTTACACAGAATATGATTGTAATAAATTATTACCAGATTACAAAGATGCTAGAGACGATGAAAAATGTCCTATAACTAAAGATGGTAAATTTAGTGATAGATGTTGTGTAGATAAAGATGGTAAAGTAACAGGACAAGTATGCCCACGAGGACAATTTTGTGAAAACGGAGATTGTATAGCTGGATATGGGTTTGATAAAAGCCAAAATTCCAAAGACTGTTCTAAAATTTATAATCGGGAATGGTTTACAAATGGTAATAAATTTTATAATACAATAAAAGAGTGTAGAAAAGAAGAAGCTAAAAATATGTCATTAAATTGTGGAACAGATTGTAATTCTAATTGTTCAAGTAAATCACTAAAATCATGTAAGAAAAATGATAAACCATGTAAATATCCAACATGGGATAAAGAAATAACTGGAAAAGATGAACTTACATGTTGGAATGAAAAAATTCCCACTATATGATAGGAAAGAGGAGATTGGACATCAAAAAACGGTCACTTTCCTAAAGAATGGTCCCGTAGTAGAGAAATCAGTAGTTGGTGGAATTATATAGACAAAAATAAGGGTGTTAAGTATAAACAGGGTACGTGCGGTGGTGGCACACATTGTAATAAAGAACCTAACTCTAAATATGCTGGAGCTAGTAAATCTTGTGTTTTTTATCCTGATGGAGACCCATATTGTGTAACTAAAAATCGTATAGATCGTTATTTTAATTGGAAATGTTAATACGTTCTGAAATTGTTGCTGTTATACTGTTGTGTGGAATAACTGATAAAATAAATAAATTTAATATTTTAAAGATTAACAATATTTTATTTTCTAATAAATAAATGAAAGCAAATAAAATATTGTTAATAATTTTAATATCTATTGTAATTATAATATCTTCTATTTTTATGATAAAATTGTTTACAAAAAAATGCAAAACAAATAAAGATTGTGGAGATGGAAAAGAATGTAATAAAAATAACAAATGTGTTCCTTCAAATACTCCTAAACCAGATCCTAATAAATGCGATCCAGAGTGTGGTAAAGACCAAGTATGTAAAGAAGGTAAATGTGTAGATCCTAACCCAGATCCTAATAAATGCGATCCAGAATGTGGT
>Ga0213859_10001245_pt1 | contig 11384 bp, 17 predicted proteins | sample PICome_2_FD_160133 | JGI IMG/M metagenome (GOLD analysis project Ga0213859, IMG submission 160133) | Coastal seawater microbial communities near Pivers Island, North Carolina, United States - PICO304 | ecosystem: Environmental > Aquatic > Marine > Coastal | place: USA: North Carolina... | reverse complement strand
TGAAATTATCCCAGAGCCGTCCTTTGGCGAACGCTACCTACAACTACAACAACTAAACAGAGCACACCTTTATCAGGAGTATGCTGATCAATGCTTGTTCTTTGTTTCCTTGCTGCCCGAGTATGGCAAGCGTAGAGGGTTGGACATAAATTATTATGCATCATTGGGCATTGCTTCTTATTATACTGTGGGTGATACTATTCGTGATGATCGTTTTATACAGTTAGGAAATTGGTTTCATCACCTACAAAAATTTCTTAATTCAGCCATACATCCAAAGACTCGATTAGAACTGTTTGACTTCCTCGAACAGGATAAATACTTGTAGGAGATAAACAGTGATTGACGAACTACAAACACTTGCTGAACATTCAGATAAAGCCTGGGCTAAAAACAGAGCTGCACAGGCAGTTCAAGTTTACGAGCAGTTTCAAAGCGGTGGCCTTGATGAATGGGAATACAAAGACATTATGTTGAGAATCGTTGATGACAAAGAACTAGATAGAGAGGCGGATGACCTTGATACAAAGCAACTTTTAGTTACTGCTGTATACTCGGTCGCTGATATATTTTAATGAAGATAGCAGAAGTAATTGACATCATTTTTAGAGAAGAACCTGCAAGTAGAGCACTATGCACATCAGGTAAGCCTGATTCAGCACTAGGTGCTTCACAACTTGCTTCTTGTAAGAGTCAAGGCTACAGAGCAAGAGACGGTGGCAAGAGTCACAAAGTAGGTTCTGATAGAGTTAAAGTCCGCGGTAAAAAGATCAAAGGAAAGAAATACGGCGGCCCACTTCCGGACTGGTCCTAATGAATCCAACAGTTGGTTCACTTCTTATTGCTCCACCATCAATGCAAGACAAACGTTTCGAAAAGACTGTTCTATTGCTTTCTCGTTTTGATTCCACAGGTAGTTTTGCACTGTGTTTGAATCGACCTACAAAATTTAATATTTCTGCTATAGGTAAAGAACTTGGCTTAGATAAAGAACTTCCTTTCACAATGCATTGGGGAGGGCCTGTCACTACAGGTAGTGTATGGATGGTACACACATCAGAATGGAGTAACGAACAAACAATCAGTATTAACAACTATTGGAGTTTGACCAGCAGTGAAAGTATGTTTCACAGTATGGCTGATGGAGATGTTCCAAGAGAGTTTAGAATTATGTATGGATTCTGTAGTTGGGCACCAGGACAACTAGAAATGGAACTTGCAGGAGATCATCCGTTCAGTAAAAAAAGTAGTTGGCTTACTCTAAAAGATCCAGATCCAGAGTGGTTGTTTGATATTAATATAGATGATCTATGGGAAGCGTCTGTGTTTAAAGCAGGCGAACAAATAGTAGATACTTGGATAGCCTAAGCAATCAACTCTAATCCTTCTTCTACAAACATACTATCGAAGACACGCCTAAGAGACCTCCGATAATAATCAGGAATGCATTCAGCATCTACATCATTTAATTGATTGATAAACCAATCATAGTCTAGGTCAATACCAAATCTTTTACAAACTTTATTGAAGTTTCGTTTGTTTTTTAGATGCCAAGGCCAATATTTTTTTGGATAGTCACTTAGAACGATATCTCCCCACTGACTGCTACTAGACTTGTAACTGTGATATTCCGTACACATAGGCCAACAAGCCATCATTTCAACAAGTTTATCTTTATGGATAGGAGAATCTAATCTAAAATCACGAATAATTCCACTAGGGGTATAGGTCTTATCTATACTTTTTCCTACTGCTTTACGATAGTGATCGTGTTTCTGTCTAATATGATCAAAGTCAATTCTAAATACCTGTACAGGTTTTTTGCGAACAGGGCACCATACATCTGCAAACCCGGGTGTTTTTGTTAGACAGCAGTGAATCTCTGTGTTTTCATCTCCGTGATAGATCCAATTTAGAATAGGAAGATTATGATTCTTTATTTCTGCTTTTCTATTTTCGCTAGAAAGATTAGTATTGGTAGAGGTAAAATATCTCATACATTTAGTTACCTATGCTGTTAGAGGAAAATTTTATTCTTGATCTACGTATTCAACGGAATCAACGTCCCAGATATCGTCAAAACTTACAGTAAATGTTTTACGAGCAGTGGTATCATACAATTCTACAAAACGACTGTTAAGATCACGTACTTGAATTACACCAAAGCCTTCATACAGTCCAGGACCTTTAAGCGGAACATCACTTAGGTTAGGAGCAGGTCGCCCCATAGAATCTAACATTGTTGTAACTTTAAATTTACAACCATAACTTTTGCCTGGTTCAATATCTTCAATTTTCATCATTGTATTCTTCCCATTCTTCTATTTGATCTTTTGATAACATTTCTAGTGTTACCGCTTCTGCTTTACCATAGTCTTCATAGCCCACGTTATAATATCTATTAACCTTAGCCATAATTCTATTATACGACATATGAACAGTTTCTGTCAACTCACAATACTTCATAGGTTTGTCCGAATTGTAAGTTGATACTATCCTGTACCAAACCTTTTCATTTTTGCTTTGTGGCATTTTTTGCTCTTGCTTTTATTTGCGCAGGTGTCATTCCACCCGGACTTAATTTATCAATTCTACAATTAAGCAAATGTTTCTTACCACTGTTTGATACAATAACAGGTTGTCCGTGTTCATCAAGTTCAATGTCTACTACCTTGACAGGAACATTCTTGAATCTTCCTACCATAATAGTATCACCAATATTGATGTCTACAGTAAACCTTTTCATCATCCTTCTCGTTCTAGATCCCAAACGACAACATTAGATTTTCTCACCTGCTTTGAATCCTCGGAATCGTAAGAACCTAGGAAACCTAAGCGAATAAGTGCCGTCTTGATTTTGCGTAATAGCATCTGCTCGTACCTCTACAATTTGTCCAGGAATAGTGCTACGAGTATTCCAAAACTCGTCCCTATTAGAATCAGTAAACCCACTGCCAACATTGACTTTGATACTTCTTCCGTCATCAGTGCCTTCACAAATGAATGCACCAAGTTTACCTTCGTTTCGTCCAGTTCCTTCTTCGACATCTTTTACCTCCAATGAAACCTCAATAAAAGGTTTCATCTTAAGCCACGAAGTTGATCGCTTACACTGATACGGATTATCAATGTCTTTGATCATAATACCTTCGTAACCTTCTTCGACCATCTTCTTGTTATAGTCTTTAAACTCTACTTCGCCGACCATTGTGTCAAGATCAACTTCAGTCTGCGGAATAATTTCAATACAACCTGTATCTGCAAATATGTTTTGGAAAGTTTTTAGCATATTTGATCTACGTCTTTGACCTTGCACACTTTCACCCGCCTTAAATTCAACAAGTGGAACAATATCAAACAAACACAGTTTGGCATCTTCTGCGTGTACATTGTCTTTACGATGTACCTGTTTCATAAGATCTTGGAATGAGTTAGAAACTACTTCACCGTCAAGCACATATGAACGACCAATTTCATCCATATAGCCTTCTAGTGCTTTTGTAATATGCTTGAAGTTTTCTAGCACCTTACCATTACGTGTATATTGTGTAACAGTTCTACTTTCGTGATCAACAACTGTGATACAACGTACACCATCTAGTTTTGGTTCTAGCAATTTCTTTCCTGTTAATTTCTTTTCGTGATTGGCACTGTCGTGTGCTAACATACATTCAAACACAGGTACTTTGTATTTGTCTAGTTTTAATTTCTTTGCAACTTTGTTTACAGTCTTTTCACTTACACCACAACGCAGATCCTTGATAAGAATCCTACGATAGAACTTGTTCCACTGTTCTTGTGTTGCTACTCCCATTGCTAGTTCAATAGCATCTTTGGCAGCGTGTCCTGTAAGTTTTCTTTTGTAAAGACTTTCCGCTAGTTCTGTAAATGGTTTCCAAGCAAGACCTTGTCCACCTTCTTCTTTCTTTTCTGGAACCTGCTTGACACCAAACGTGTGCAACTTATCCAAACACATTGCAACACCTTCAAAGAACTCGTCTAGTCCTTCATTCATTGCATCTTCGATAACCTGTTCTTTTGCTAGACGACTGTTGTCTGCTTCTAGCCTATCGATAATATCCTGTGGTTGTGTACGCATCATATCTCCAGCAGTAGTAAATTTTATATCACCCATCTCACTCATTACGCAGCCTCCACTATATCCATTGCCCATTGGTCCCAAGGTTCTGTCTTGGTAGCCTTTAGACAGTTAAATTGAACAGTGTACTTGCTGTCCAAAACGTCTTCTAGCATTGCGTCTTTAATAATTGTAAGATGTGATTCATCGTTAGTATCTATCCAGAGAACACCGTGTGCCCAGTGCATATTGGGAGCAACTGCGTTCATTTCACGGAATTGTCGATTGATTCTATCGAGTGCTGTAGTTTCAAATGCCATTGTTTTGCCTTTCTGTTTGCCTAATTTATGTTTATATTATAGCAAAACAGGGCGCATTTGTCAACCTATTTTTTGAAAATTATGTGATATCCTGGTAGATTTCTGGCTGGAGCATTGGTTGCAGCGTGATATTGGAAGCCAAAACGTAGATCTTTAAATGGTTGATAGTTAACATCTAATGTTCCGTCCTTATTGATAGTAACGTGAGCAGCATAAGCATCTTGATTGCTCATAATCTCAGTCATTAGATCTTCCATTTTTTTGGCTTCTTCTGTGGGGTTTGATCTTTTTGAATTATAAAGTGTGTCAGTACTTACGCCTAATACGTAAACTAAATTAGAAGCAGCCGCTACTACAAAGTTCTTTCTGTACAAAGGAAATCCAGTTCTCTGTTCTTTGCCGCCTTCTACTTTCTTAATACCTATATCTTCAAAATCAACATACTTTCGATAATCCGCAGGCAGACCTTGTGGTTGTAATTTAAATCTATCTTTCAACTGTTTACCATAACCACTTATAATACTAATTGGTTTGAGTTTTTCTAACCAAGCAACGTAAGCATCTTTAGGATCTAAATCTTTTAGATTTTTGTCATAGTATGCCTGAACAAGATTAATCAAAGATCCAGCATCAGTAGGCCTACCGCCTAACAGTTTTTCGACCGCTTCTGCTTCTTTAGTAGGAACTCGGAACGCACTTGATATAATAGCACCTGTACCATCTTGAGTTATGCCTTTCGCTTTAGACCTTTTTGTTCTAACATTCTTAATAAAGTCAAATAATTTCTTTTTGTCTTCGCTTTCAGTGCCGTCCATCTTTTCTTCATAAGCATCAATAAAAGAACTGATACCATCCATACCATTGCCGCTACCAGAAAGACTTTTCACAGCAACTTTCTTGCCACCAATGGTTACATCAACCATCTTTTCGTTGCTGGCTCCTGGAAATGAAATAGCCTGACTGTTATCCTTTGCAACAACCAGAGGTGCAAGTACTTCGCCAAAGTCTTTTGATATGTTAGCAAAACTTGTAAGATCCTTAAGGATAAAATCCATTAACTCCTTATCTACCGCCGGTCTTTTATCAATCGCAACTTCTACTAATTGTATTAGAAGATCTTGTATAGTTTGATCTTTTACATTTGTTTTAAGTTTTGCAATGACTTCATTTGCTAATTGTTCAGCATTTGCAAATTCCTTGCCACTAAAATTAAACTTGCCCGGTTCAAATGATTTGCCAGCAACACCTTTGTCAGTATTAAATGTTATAGGCAGATAAACAGTTTGATTATCTTCTTGGGTGAAGGAATGTCCTACAACCGCGACTGTTGATGATGTCATAGAACCTGTCATAGTCGATAACACTTTTTTGGCTGCAATATTTTGTATTTCATCAAGTGGTTTTCTAAGTTTTATAGGACCAATAACTGATTCTACATCTGCTCTTACTAGAGTAAATGGAACATTAAAAACTCTAATTTGAGGAGCATCATAGGCCGATTTAAATAGTACTCTGGCTTCTACACTACCTTCGGGCCATCCCATTTTTGCATTAATCTTGCCGGCCATCTCTTTAAGTTTTGATTTACTAGCAAATACTACATCTGCTTTTTCAGCCTCATCTTGAGTTAGTGTGTGACCTTGATCATCAAAGTAGTAGAGCTCTTTGTCTGCTATTCTAGCCATTTCTTGTATTTCAAACCATCTCATACTGTTATTTATTATTAACCATAATACACTACTTTGTCTTGACAGTCAACCATATTTGCTGTAAAATAGCATTTTTACATATAAATTATTAATATGAAGATTATTGTTACAGGCGGACTTGGACTAATAGGACACAATGTTGTAAGACAACTAGTTGACCTTGGTCACGAAGTATTCATTATTGACAACAGTACAAACTACGGTTTTGTACCTGTGTCAGAACTTGCACATCTAATGGCGGAACGTAAAGCAAAGATACCGGGTGTTTTTACGTATACAACTGATCTAACTAATACCAATGCAGTTGAACGTATCATACAAAATTTAAAGCCAGAAGCAATTATACATCTCGCTAGTTTTCCAAGACAGAAGGTGGTAAATGTAGATCCTGTTGCTGGATCACGAGTAATGTCAACTGCACTGTTAAACTTGTTAGAGTGTTGTAAAAAATACAGTGTACCGAGATTCATCTACACATCAAGCAGTATGGTATATGGTGACTTTGAAGATTATGTTACAGAAGATGCAGTGTGTAATCCAAAAGGGCAGTATGCAATATTAAAATATGCAGGTGAACTGCTGATCAAAGATTATGCCAAACACGGTATAGGATACACAATCCTAAGACCTAGTGCAGTGTACGGTCCACTTGATGTAGAAGATAGAGTTCTCAGCAAGTTCTTAATAACAGCAATGCGTAATGGCATTCTTAATGTTAACGGCGAACACGAAAAACTAGACTTTACATATGTTGATGATGCTGCCCAAGGTATTGTGAGAGCAACACTGAGCAATGCAACTATCAACAGAACTTATAATATTACAAAAAGTCACAGCACAACACTGAAAGCAGCAGCACAGATGGCTGTTGATCTAGTAGGACAGGGTGTGATAAGTGTAAGACAAAAGGACGAAGACTTTCCAAGTAGAGGTGCTCTAGATATTACTAAAGCACGAAACGATTTTGGTTTTGATCCTAAAGTTGATGTAGAGGAAGGATTCAAAATTTATTACGATTGGTTAAAAAATGATCCATACTGGAAACAATCACTTATTGACAACTAGAACAAAACATATTATAATTAATTTTATTAAATGAAGGAAGAGAAAAACAAATGGCACTAGTACCTATGGTTATTGAGTCTACGTCAAAAGGAGAAAGAGCCTTTGACATTTATAGTAGACTGCTTAAAGATCGAATTATTATGTTGAATGGTCCAGTTGAGGATCATATGGCAAATCTTATTGTTGCACAACTATTATTTTTAGAAAGTGAAAATCCTGAAAAGGATATTAGTTTGTTTATCAATAGCCCAGGTGGTGTTGTGACCGCAGGTATGAGTATCTATGATACAATGCAATTTATTAAACCCGATGTCAAAACGTATGTGCTAGGACAGGCCTGCTCAATGGGTTCATTACTTGCACAATCAGGAGCAGAAGGTAAAAGATATATGCTGCCAAATGCACGTCATATGATCCACCAACCAAGTGGCGGAGCAAGAGGACAGGCAACTGATATGCAAATTCAAGTTGAAGAAATTCTAAAAATAAAGAAAGAATTAACAGGTATCTATGTGAAGCATAACAGCAAAGGTAAAACTTTTGATGAACTTGCTGCTGATATGGAACGTGATAAGTTTATGACTGCTCAAGAAGCACTTGACTACGGACTTATTGATAGTATTATTGAGAAAAGACCGTGAAACTAATACCTCAAGGACATAAAGAAAGAAGTTGGGGCCTTGATATTATCTGGGCCAACAATGAACACTACTGCGGTAGAATTTTAGTATTCAATGAATCAAATGCAAAAACACCAATGCTTTTACACAAACAAAAACGCAAGAGTTGGTTTGTGAATGCCGGTAAGTTTAAAATAACTTTTATTGATGTTAAAGATGGTAATACTAAAGAAGCAGTATTGGATCAAGGCCAAACTGTAGATATTGCAGAAATGAGTCCACACCAATTAGAATCTCTAGTTCCAAATAGTATTATGCTAGAAACAGGATCGCCTTTGTATGAAGATGATGATTTTAGAATCAGTCCTGATGTTGATCAAAAACAGACTTTAGGGAAATAATTAAATCCTCAATCATTCCGTCATCGTGATAGGGTGTAGGAGCAAATCTTAAACGCTCAGTACCTTCTGCAACTGTAGGATAGTTTATAGGTTGAACATAGATATTATGTTCGTTCAAAAGCATATCGCTCATTGACTTACATTTTTTAGCATTGCCTACAAGCACAGGAACAATGTGTGTTGTTGAACATTCCATAACTTCTATACCGTTCTTTTTCAAACGATGCTTTAGTTTTCTAGCACGTTCTTGATGTTTTTCTCTAACCTCATTGTGATCTTTTAGATACTTGATCGCTGCCATAGCACCTGCACAGGTTACAGGACTCATTGATGTTGTAAAAATAAAGCCGGAAGAGACTGAACGAATAGCATCTATAACTTCAGCGTCAGCCGCAATGTAGCCTCCTTGCGTACCAAATGCTTTTCCAAGGGTTCCGTTGATTATATCAACACGGGATTGTAGCCCTAGTTTCTCCGTCCAGCCTCCGCCGTGATCGCCATAAAGTCCAACTGCGTGAACTTCGTCAATATATGTTATTGCGTTATACTTGTCTGCAATATCACAAATTTCTTTCATCGGTGATATATCACCGTCCATTGAATAAACTGATTCAAACACTATGCAGGGTGTCTGTCCTGCCAAGACAGCACTGGCACACAATTCATCCAACTGTTCTAGATCGTTATGCTGCCATATGACTTTGGGCGCCTTTGAGTGTCTTATGCCCTCAATCATACTTGCGTGATTGTTACTGTCACTAATGTATACAAGATTGGGAATTATCTTAGGAAGTGCTATAAGGCTCCACTCATTTGCAACGTAGGCACTGCTAAACAATAGTGCCTTGCTTTTATTATGCAGTGTTGCTAGTTCGTGTTCTAGTGCAACGTGATAATGACTGGTGCCACCTATATTTCTTGTGCCACCACTGCCCGAACCTGTTTGGTCAAGTGCGGTGTGCATCGCATCTATCACTACTTTGTGTTGTCCCATACCTAGATAATCGTTAGAACACCAATTGACTATTTTTTTAATATTATACGGACCATACCAGATAGCACTGGGAAAGTCTCCGCGCTCGCGAATTATGTCATTAAAGACTCTATACTTGCCGCTATCCTTTAGACTTTTTAGCAGTTCGTTTACTGGTTTTTTGTCTATCATTTTCGTCTCTGCAAATGTATGTAGGCTGTCCAAATGCGTTAGTGAATGTGTAAATCCCCAGTCGTGCCAGTTCTTGTTCGCACTCTCCTAGTTCTTTCCACCACTTTCTTATTGCTTTGAACATATGAGTATTTAACTAAATACTAGCGGAGAACAGAAATATGCGAGTTAGTGAAATTATCCGTAGTATCCTTGACTTAATTGATCAGGCAGACGGTGAAGAAATTGTAAATGATGTTGATCCTCAACCAGAAGGATATGAGGACAATGACATCAAGAGATTCCGTCAGATCGTGGATGTGGCTGACACTGATGAAGTGGAAGGCTATGCTAACACGCCCAATGAAAAGGTAGCCAGCATTGATGCCGTCACAACTGATGCGGGTGCTGATACGTGGCAGGGCACCAAGGATGTAGATGACATTCGCGGAACAACAACTAGAATACACGGAGATAACTAATGGCAAACTTACAAGATTTAGCAGAATATACATCACAGCCAAACCCAAGCGAACAATGGGTCTATGCCAGTGATCAATATAAAATTTATGAAATAACACCAAGTGCAGTTCCAGACACACGAGCAAAATGGGATCGTGTAGGACACACCATAATGAACAGCATCAACCCAGACTATGTGATGATTCGCAGTCTTGATGGTGTTATACTAATGGTAGTGGCCAACAGCAGATGGGATGCCGCCAGCCTAAAACAAACAATGGATAGAGAATGTTTCCAAGCCACAGCAGGTGATGTGACCTACACCGTAGAATCAAGCACAGGTTACTTTGCTGGTAGAGATGATGGTGCAACTGACTTAACTTTAGATGGCAATGATGACAACCCTTTAATTGATCAGAACTTCAGTCACTGGAGAAATTTTCCTGATGTCATACAGTTGGATGGTGTATCCACATATTATATGAATTACAACAGAACGCAGTCAACCAATCCTGGTGCTACAGAAGCAACCTGGGATGATGAAGTAGGCGAACGAGATCTTATCAGTGAAGCCCGAAAGGCAACCAATTATAATCTTGGCAACTACTTTGACGGCACAGGACGATATAACGAGTTTCCTTTGGATCTTGCCATCACAAACGGCGGCAATTTAAGAATGTATCATATAGATATGGATGAAATAGATGTAGGAGATGGCACAGGCACATCCACAAGTATCACATCTGGTGCAACTACACAAACAGGTGCTCAAACTAACAACATCTATGATCGCAATGGTTTCTTCAGTGTCTTTATTGGTGCTGTTAATCCGTTGATGTACACTTTTTCAAGACAGTTTGATATAGCAGATGGTGATGATGGGTCCAATCGTGATAATCGTTTGGTCTTTTTCTTAGAGCAAGACAAGTTCACACCCGGAGGCGAGTTTGGTATGAGTAGCCAAATTGCAGGTGCAGGCGGAGATTTGGAAGGCGATGGCAATGCGTTTGACAATGACGTAGGAATGATAGTAGCCCCTGTAAAATTTACGCGACCATAAGGAATAGACAATGGCAGACATACAAAACATAAGAGTGCAGAGAAACTTATTTGGCAACAGCCGCTCACCATTCAACGGATGGGTGTATGAAAGCCAATACAAAATGTTTGTGTGCGATCCGGACAGCGTGCCAGACAGCAGAGCAAAGTTTGACAGCGTTGGACACAGAATGATGAAAGCAGTCAATCCTAACTGGGTAGTATTTAGAAGCCACACAGGACAGATAATGATGTTGGTAGACAGCAACCGTTGGGACTCAGCCTCTATCAAGATCGCAATGGATGAGCAAGTGTATCAGGCCACAGCAGCAGATACTGTTTGGACAGTCACAGAATCAACAGGTGCTTGGACATATAACGCACTTGACGGTGTTACACACGGCACAGATGGTGGATATCCTGTGATTGACATCAACTACAGTTATTGGCGTTCGGCGATAGTTGGCAGTGTGGTTTATGATGCTAACACAGAAAATGAACTCAATGAAACTATAACTTTTGACATCACCAACGCAAACCCCAACAC